>Ga0209487_1000219_pt1 | contig 51832 bp, 59 predicted proteins | sample Poulit2012_FD_187524 | JGI IMG/M metagenome (GOLD analysis project Ga0209487, IMG submission 187524) | Agricultural soil microbial communities from Georgia to study Nitrogen management - Poultry litter 2012 (SPAdes) (version 2) | ecosystem: Environmental > Terrestrial > Soil > Agricultural land... | reverse complement strand
GGTGCTGTACGTTAAGAACCCATTATGTGGTGCCCCTCGGCACGAGAGCCTACACGGTTCCGCGTCTTTGCCGGCTCAGCACTAAGGCTTGCCTTATTCACCACAAACGATATTGTTATCCTCACATCAAAACCAACAAGAATAACGATTAAGGACAAAAGCATGGAATCCAGTGCGTTAATCACCATAGGCTTACCCATTTCGCTATTTATTATTATGGTGGGCATGGGGCTCACGCTGCGTATACAAGATTTTAAAGGAGCTGCGCTGGCAGCTTGGCCGCTAACTTTTGGCACCCTCATGCAAGTGGCTGCCTTGCCTGTTTTTGCCTACTTTTTAGCATCCTTACTTAATCTGAGCCCTGCAATGACAGTGGGATTGGTGCTTATTGCTGCCTGCCCTGGCGGCACCACGTCCAACTTGTTTGCGTTTCTCGGGCGCGGCGATGTGGCTTTATCTATTTTGCTCACGGTGATTGCCAGCCTAGTAACCATTGTTACCCTGCCCTTTTTTGTGAGCTACACCATGGCCGAAGTGCTTGACGCGAGCGCCATGATTGAACTTCCCGTTTTACGCACCATAGCGACCTTGATAGTCATTGTGCTGCTACCTGTCATCATCGGGATGGCACTCAAAGTAAAGTTTCCTACACTTGCCGAAAAAGCAGAAAGCGGCATGAGTGCCTTTGGTTTTATCGTGCTAATGGCTGTGATTATTGCCATTGCCGTGGAGGCTGGCAGCGAGATTATCCCCATGCTTAAACAAGCGGGTATAGCGGCGGCTTTACTTAATATTGGTGGCATTATTTTAGGACTTGTGGGCGGCCAGCTTCTCGGCTTAAGCCGCACCCAAGCATTTACCGTGGCGGTGGAACTTGGTATTAAAAACGGCGCTCTTGGCGTCACCGTTGCGCTGACCCTTCTTGAAAGCACAGAAATGTCTGTGGCTGCCGCCGTGTATAGTGTGTTTATGTTCGGCTTTGGGCTCTTAATGATTGCCTATGGGAGGTTGACGATTCAGCCCTAATACCGGGCGGGTCTTGCCCTTGCACCAGGCGGGTGCCTCGGCTCTCGTGCCGAGTACGCGGAACCGCGTAGGTTCGCCCTTACACCGGGCAGGTGCTCGGCTCTCCTGCCGAGGGGCACCACTCAACGAGTTGCGCTGGAACCGCGCGGGTTCCCGGCACCAGGTGTTCTTAAAAACCACTGTGCCAAGCAAGCTTGCATCAGCCCTTGCACCGGGCGGGTGCCACGCAACGGGTTCTTAACGTACAACATCAGCAATAAGCACTGCGAAATCACTATTTTTTTGCGGAAGAGCACGCAAAAGAAATAGTGGTTTCTCCGTGCATTCCTGCAGTGGCTCTAAGATAAATCGGGTTGGTGGAAATGGGGGAAATGTTGGTGCCACTAAGTTAGGCGTTAACAAGAACGTAACTTAGTGCTCGAAATAACAATCTCGCGCTAAACCAATCTTTCTCATACCCCACCCGCACCCGATTTCTCTTAGAGGCTAGGATAAATAGGCTGGAATAAATGATTTCCTTCAGCATGGTTTTCGCTGAAGGAAATCATTTATGCAAGCTTGCTTAGCACAGTGGATTTTAAGAACACTGGGTAGCGGGAACCCGCGCGGTTCCAGCGCAACCCGTTGTGTGGTGCCAGCCCGGCACGAGGGCAACACCGCCCGGTGCTAGGAGAATCTCACCGATACCCCTGCCTGCGCCATAAACGCTTTGGCTTCGGCAATGGTAAATTCGCCAAAGTGGAAAATACTTGCAGCGAGCACGGCATCGGCACCGCCTTGTACTACGCCATCCACTAGGTGTTGCAAGGTACCAACGCCACCCGAGGCAATCACGGGCACTGTCACCGCATCCACCACTTTGCGCACTAAGGCAATATCAAAACCATCACGGGTGCCATCGCGGTCCATGCTAGTGAGCAGCAATTCGCCAGCGCCTAGCTCTGCCATTTTTTTAGCCCAAGCCACGGCTTCAAGGCCTGCGTCTTTACGCCCGCCTTGGGTAAACACTGACCACGCATCGGTTTCGTTGCCTTGGGTGATTTTTTTGGCATCAATGGCCACTAAAATTTTCTCGCTACCAAACTCAGCAGCAGCTTCAGCCACAAAGTCAGGATTAGCCACCGCTGCTGAGCCGATGCTCACCTTGGTGGCACCCGCTTTTAGCAAAGCGGCAATATCTTCCACTGTGCGTACGCCGCCGCCCACAATCAATGGAATATCAATGGCCGCTGCCACCTTTTCCACTATCTCCAAGGTGGTGCCACGTTCTTCATGGGTAGCACTAATATCAAGCATGGTAAGCTCATCAGCACCCGCTGCCGCATAGGTTCGGGCAGCTTCCACTGGGTCGCCTGCGTCTTTTAGCTCCACAAACTGAACGCCTTTAACCACGCGGCCATTGGCAATATCCAAACAAGGGATGATGCGTTTTACTTGAGCCATGATACGCCCCTTAGGGTTATTGAGTGAGTGAATCAGCGAGCTTTTGCCCTTCGGCAAAATCTAAGGTCTTTTCATAAATTGCGCGGCCAGTAATAGCGCCTTCGATACCACTATCCGCTGCTGCGCACAACGCCTTAATATCCTCAAGGTTAGTAATACCGCCGGAAGCAATCACAGGAATAGAAATAGCACGCGCCAAGGCAGCCGTGGCTTCTACGTTCACGCCTTGCATCATGCCATCACGGCTAATATCGGTGTAAACAATGGATTGCACACCATCGTCTTGGAAGCGCTTGGCTAGATCTGTGACGTCCACATCGGTGGTAACAGCCCAACCATCGGTGGCCACTTTGCCATCACGAGCATCTAAACCCACGATAATATTGCCTGAAAACTCTTTGCACATGGCGGTGACAAACTCGGGCTCTTCCACCGCTTTAGTGCCAATGATGAGCCATTGAACACCGGCTTTTAAGTAAGACTCAATAATTTCAGGTGAACGAATACCACCACCAATCTGGATAGGTAAATCAGGAAAACTACGAGCAATTTCCTTAACAATTTCGCCGTTCACAGGCTCACCAGCAAAAGCACCGTTCAAATCCACCAAGTGCAAGCGGCGCGCGCCTTGCTCCACCCAATGGGCCGCCATGGCCACAGGGTCATCAGAGAACACGGTGTCATCTTCCATGCGCCCCTGACGCAAACGCACACACTTTCCATCTTTTAAATCAATAGCAGGGATTAAAATCATCAGGGTCTCCAACGTAAAAAGTTTTCAAGAAATTGTACACCTGTACGCGCGCTTATCTCTGGCCGAAATTGCACCGCACACAAACTGTGCTGATAAAACACGGCGGGGAAATAAATACCATGGTGAACACGGGCTAATTGAGCTGCGGGCGGTATTTGGTCCACGTAATACTGGTGAGCAAAATAAGCAAAAGCACCTTCGCTAATGCCTGCCCATAGTGGATGTGGCGGCAAAGACACCAGCGCATTCCACCCTAAATGGGGTGCTTTCACGCGCTCGCCCACATCGTTGTGCTGCGCTTGAAACCGCGTGAGCACACCGGGCAAAACACCCAAACCCAACCAATCAAATTGCCCACCACCTGCTAAAGCCGCATGTACAGCAGCACCCACGAGCAAGGTTGGCTTATTCGCCGCTATGCGTTGCTCGACAACAGTGCTGATTTGATATTGTGAGAATAGGGATAAAGTGGCAGATAAGGGGCGTTGGCTGCTTATGATTAGCCGTTCTGCGGCAATCAGCTCGTCAGGTTTATTTGACACCAAGGGAGGCTCTATTAGCCCCCCTTGCAACAAAGCATTGTGCCAATGTTTATAAGACGTGAATTCATCTACAAACAAGGCGAGCCGAATGGCCATGCGAGCGTCCTTAAATAGAGAGGGTACCCTTGGTGCTAGGGGTAATATTTTCCATGCGTGGGTCCATTTCTATGGCCATACGCAAGGCACGACCAAAGGCTTTAAAAATGGTTTCTGCTTGGTGGTGAGCATTAAAGCCACGGATATTATCGATGTGCAACGTTACCATGCCGTGGTTCACGAAACCTTGGAAAAACTCACGGAATAAATCCACATCAAACTGGCCCACCCAAGCGCGCGCGAAATCCACCTCAAAATATAAACCGGGGCGGCCTGAGAGGTCTAGCACCACACGCGATAAAGATTCATCTAGTGGCACATAAGCATGGCCATAGCGAGTAATGCCTACTTTATCGCCCACAGCTTTAGCCAACGCTTGGCCAATAGTGATGCCAATATCTTCCACCGTGTGGTGAGCATCAATATGTAAATCACCCTTGGCTTTTACACTTAAATCAATACGTCCGTGACGCACAATCTGATCAAGCATGTGCTCTAGAAAAGGCACGCCCGTATCAAAGTGGCCTTCACCATTACCATCGAGGTTAATGCTTACTTCCACTTGGGTTTCGAGGGTGTTACGCGTCACACTGGCTGTACGCTGGCTCATAAGACTCTCCAATCAATAATCGATTTGCTTAGCATAAGCACAAACCGTAGTCCTTTGCGCTAGGCAATCTAGTGGCAGTTTGTTATATAGTTTTGTTGCTGCGCTGCGCACAAGGCAGCAATAAAAAGCAATGTAACAAAACCCACAAACCTGCTTAAGGGTGGGCTATTATACGGTGCTACAGCCTTTGTCACCAGTAGGGACTGACTATGCCTTTAATTTGCCAAGAACATACAATTGCTGAACACTCACCAGCATATTTTTCACAAGTTTTACGGGAACAAACTGAGCTACTCGATACACTGAGGAACTGGCCCATGGGGTGGCGCGCCTTTGAGGGAATATTTAACGGCCAACCCCTAGCGCTGATTATGATTGCACCTATACCTGGTGGCTGGGAGGTTAAAGCCTTGGCTGTGCATCCCGCTAGCCGCCACCGGGGGGTCGGCAGCACTTTGCTGCAAAGCGTGGCTAAACAAGTACCCACCCTGCAGTGGCCTAATAGCTTGCAAGCACTGGCAGAACGCAACAACAGACTGCAATAAGAAGCTTCCAAGTAACTGTGTTACATTATTTTGTAACTTTTTAGTGTGAATTGCTCGGAGAGATAAATGGCTCGCATCGCTAAATTATTCGTATATCTAATTTTGGCCTTGGTGATTTTGGTTGCCGCAGCCATTTTCATTATCACTCGCGTGATTGATCCTAACGACTACAAAGAGGACATTGCCGCGCTAGCCAAAGAGCACGCTAATATCGTGCTCGATCTTGAAGGCGATATTGGCTGGGCATTTTGGCCTTCCCTTGGTCTGCAAATAGGCCGCACCGAAGCACGCATTGTGGATCAGGAGCCCTTGTTCGCCGCCATCGATAACTTCGAAGTGGGCGTGGCGATTCTGCCGCTTTTTTCTGGCCGCGTTGAAATGGGCGCCATCCGCATCGACGGCATGGAACTGAACTTAATCAACACCAAAAACGGCGCCAACTGGGAAGCATTAATTCCAGAATCCGACGATGAAGAAGAAGTTGTTGACGACACCAACACCGAACTCGATATCCCAGTTACTATTCCACTCATTAGCATTACCAACAGCCGCTTACGTTACCAAGACCTCACCGATGGCACCGACATCACCATCGAACAGCTTGAGCTAGAAGCTCGTGACGTCAGCTTAACCGACGACTTCCCGCTCTTGGTTTCCTTGCGTTATCAAGACCAAGACGACACGCGCATTGATTTAAAGCTCGACACCAAAGTCAACACCGACCTTAACGCTAACCAGTATCGCCTCAGCCCACTGGTGCTGAATGTGAATCTTGCTGGCCTCACCACCAATCCAGTGGCGGTAACGCTTAACGCCTCAATATTGGCTGATCTAGAAAAAGACCAGCTTGACGTCAGCAACCTTTCAATTAAGGCGCTAGATACAGAAACCAGCGGCGCTGTGACTGTGCACAATATGAGCGAAGAATTTTCACTTTCTGGCCGTATCCGCACCGCTCCTTTTAATGCCAATAAGTTACTCAAAGCCATTGGCGAAGAACCCATTGAAACCGCAGATGCTAAAGCACTTAGCAGTATTAGCTTAGATGCCACCCTTACTGGCCCTGCCAACAGCGTTATCATGGATCCCCTCATCATTACGCTTGATGACAGCACCATTAAAGGAAAAGCGGGCATCACTGATCTTGATGCTTTAGCACTGATGTTTGATTTGGCCATGGATCACATCACTTTAGATAACTACCTTCCACCTGCTGAAGACACTGAGGAAGAGGATGAAAACGAAGCCGTGGAGCTTTCTACCGAACCCCTCCTACCGCTTGAAGAACTTCGAGAGCTCAATGTTAAAGGCAAAATGCTCATTGAAACGCTGGTGTTTGATGACCTAACGGTTCGCGACTTAGTGGCCGATGTGGAAGCCGCCAAAGGCGTTATTATCCAGAACACCAAGGGCAAGGTGCTCGATGGTAGCTTTAATACGCGCCTAAACCTCGATGCACGCACCGATCAGCCTCGCATTGATGCCCGTGTAGTTAGTGATAAAGTGCAAATTCAAGAAGTAGTAAATGCGATTTTAGGCAAGGATTTACTCACCGGCCTAGTGAATGTAAACGCCAATATCACCACCAAAGGCAACAGCGAAAAAGAGCTCTTTGAAAACCTCGATGGCACCTTTGATTTAGGCGTACTCGACGCCATCGTACGGGGTGTTAACTTACATACCGCCTTAGTGGATGGCATTAACGACATGCTCGCCAAAGTGCCTGCTCTAGCTAACGTAATAACCGGTATCGATCCCAGCAAGCTACCGCGTGAACTAAGAGACGACACCAAAATCCTCGATATGAAAGCCAACACCCGCCTAGAAAAAGGGGTGGCTTATGTGGACGACATGCTTGCCAATCTTGAGCGTGGCGGCCTCTTAAAAGGCAACGGCTGGCTCAATCTCAATAACGACGATTTTGATTTTGAAATGCGTCTACGCACAGGCGACATTAGCGATAACGAGCACGTGAAAAGTCGCGAATGGCCACTGCGCTGTGCCGGCAACTTAAACGGTAGCGCCGCTCGCTGGTGCTTACCTAACAAAAGCAAATTCAAGAGTGAAGGCGAAGGCATAGTGAAGCAACTCGCCAAAGACAAACTCGGCATTGATGAACAACGCATCGCCGATGAAAAGGCCAAGCTTGAAGCTAAAGCCGCAGAAGAAAAGGCAAAACTTGAGGCTAGAAAAGCGGAAGAGAAAGCGAAGCTAGAGAAGAAAGCCGAAGAGGAAAAAGCCAGGGCCAAGGACAAAGTGAAAGATAGGCTAAGAGGGCTCTTCTAACCCAATGCCTGCTCCTTGGTTTCAAACGGCCGTGCTTGCTTGGTATGAGCAGCACGGCCGCAAACATTTACCCTGGCAGCAAAACCCCACGCCTTATCGCGTTTGGGTGTCTGAAATCATGCTGCAACAAACCCAAGTAGCCACTGTTATCCCGTATTTTGAGCGCTTTATGGCACGCTTCCCCAACGTGGAAGCCCTTGCAGCAGCACAACAAGATGAGGTGCTGCACCTGTGGACGGGCCTGGGGTATTACGCTCGTGCCCGCAACCTGCACAAAACCGCGCAAATAATCGTAGAGCAACACCAAAGTGTTTTTCCCACCACGGTGGCCGAGCTCATGGAATTACCCGGCATTGGCCGCTCCACCGCGGGTGCCGTGATTAGCCTCAGCCAAAACCACTGGGCTCCCATTTTAGATGGCAACGTGAAACGCGTGCTTACCCGCTTTTACGCCATTGAGGGCTGGCCCGGCCAAAGTGCAGTGGAAAAACAACTGTGGGAAATTACCGAGCGATTAACTAGTCAAGAGCAGCCTGGCGCTTTTAACCAAGTGATGATGGATCTTGGTGCCACCCTGTGCACCCGCGGCACGCCCTCTTGCGCGCAATGCCCCCTGCAAAGCCGCTGCCAAGCCCATGCCCAAGGCAACCCGCAGGATTACCCCACCCCCAAAAAGAAAAGCCCGCTGCCCGTGCGTGAACGTTATTTTTTATTACTGCAAAACGCTGCAGGCGAAGTGCTGCTAGAACAGCGGCCACCCACCGGCATTTGGGGCGGGTTATGGTGCTTTCCCGAAGTAGACGCTCAGCATTGCTGGCAAACGGCTTTGATCCAACAAGGGTTTACAGTGGCAAGCCACCAAACGCTGCCCACCTTTCGGCACACCTTTAGCCATTTTCATTTAGATATTCACCCCATAAAAATAACTGTGGAAGAACAGCTCCAAATTGCCGACCAGCCACAGCGCTGGGTGCACAGCCATGCCCCGGGCGAGCTCGGTCTTGCTGCTCCCGTAAAAAAATTGCTCAAACAGTTAAGCCGCCTTTAAGCGCGGCTGTGCTACACTCTTCCACCACCTCATTTGATATAACAAGGAGCACCAAATGACACGCATGGTGTTTTGTCGCAAATTCGAAGAAGAACTAGAAGGCCTAGAGCGCCCACCCTTTCCTGGCCCTGCGGGCGAAGCGGTTTTTAACAATGTGTCTAAAAAAGCGTGGCAAGCATGGCTCGCCGAGCAAACCATGCTCATCAATGAAAAGCACTTAAACGTGCTTGACCCTGAGACCAAGGTGTACTTAGACGAACAAAGAGAACGTTTTTTAAGCAATCAAGCGTATGATCGCGCAGAAGGCTACACACCGCCTGAAAAATAGCCGCTTAGGGCTTGACCTTGCTAAAGCAAACGGGTTTAATACGGCCCTGTTGCCCCGATAGCTCAGTCGGTAGAGCAGAGGATTGAAAATCCTCGTGTCGGTGGTTCGATTCCGCCTCGGGGCACCATCTATTGAATTAAGCTCTTGTTTATCAAGGGCTTTTTTTATGCCTGAAAAATATGTGGGCCATTTATCATGGCCACCTGTGCAGCACCCTCTTCGCACAACCTGCTTTACTCATCACAAAACAATCCAATTAAACTCATACTCCCCCCACCTTCTTTTCTGCAAAAAGCCACCTGATAGATCTACCCCACAAGCGTAGGATTTGCTTACCCCCTTAAACAGAGAAGCAATATGACTGAACGCTTAAACCCTTGGCAAGTGGCCCCTGAGCTATGGCTGCGCTTATTGCTTGCACACGCACACGCGCGATGCGCGCAAAGCGGGCGAATCTGAAGAGCAGCTGTATTTGCTAAATGCATCCCGACGAGTGAACCAATATCCCCTAGCCAACGAAGACTTCTGCCTCTAAGGTAGATAACTACAATAAAAACCGCATAAGGAACGAACCCATGTCACTCAAGCTACAAGTTATTATTTGCTCCACTCGCCCCGGCCGCGTTGGTCCTGCCGTTGCCCAATGGTTTGCTGATTTTGCTAAAGCTGAAGGCAGCTTTGATGTGGAGTTGGTGGATTTAGCCGATTTCAACTTGCCCATTTACAACGAGCCGCAGCACCCCGCCACAGGTGTTTATGAGCACGAGCACACAAAAAAATGGGCCGCCAGCGTTGCTGCAGCCGATGCGTATATTTTCGTCACGCCTGAATATAACTACTGCCCGCCGCCCGCATTAAGCAATGCGCTGAACTATGTTTACAAAGAGTGGAATTACAAGCCCTGCGGCTTTGTGAGCTATGGCGGCGTGTCGGGCGGTTTGCGCGCGGTGCAGGCGGCCAAACTGCATGTCACCACGCTCAAAATGATGCCCATGGTGGAAGGGGTGGCCATTCCCATGGTGGGCAAGCAACTTGCTGATGATGGCACGTTTCAAAGCAACGAGTTAATCGACCACTCAGCCAACACCATTTTGGCCGAATTACACCGCTGGGCAGTGGCACTTAACACCATGCGCTAACCGCCAAGGAAACCACCATGAAAGCTATTTCCACCGCAGCTGCCACCTTAGGCAGCACTCATTATCGCACCGAAATAAGCACCAAGGATTTCACCCTGCATTGTGACGAGCCCGTGGCCTTGGGGGGCGCTAATTCAGCCCCCGCGCCTTACGATTATTTGGTGGCTGGCCTTGCTGCTTGCACCCTCATCACCTTGCGCATGTATGGCGAACACAAAGGGTGGGAGCTCGGCGAGCTAAGCGTGAACATGACGCTCTCTCAAGACAAAGAGAAAAACACCTATATCCACCGCAAGCTACGCGCTAGCGCCGAGCTGAGCGATGAACAATGGGAGCGCATGCTCAATATTGCGAGTAAAACCCCCGTCACCCTCACCCTAATGCACGGCAGCAAAATCACCACCGAGCGCGCCGACTAACAGGAGTTTTGCATGAGCAGTTCAATCCACATGACACCCAAAGAGTACCGTGATTGCGCCCACCACAGCGAAGCCCAATGCGCCACTCTCTTGCCCGCTCGGGAAGCCGTGCTTGGTGAGGGCATGAAAATCCGCCGCCTGCTGCCCCACCGCCAGCAGCGCATGATTGGTGCCTGGTGCTTTTTTGACCATGCCGGCCCAGCAGATGTAAGTGAAGGCCAAGGCGTGCGCGTGGGCCCGCACCCCCACACGGGGCTACAAACCTTTAGCTGGATGATGGATGGCGAGATTTTGCACCGCGACAGCCTGGGCTATAAACAGCTACTGCGCAAAGGCGAAGTGAATTTAATGACAGCAGGGCGCGGTATCTCCCACTCGGAAGAATCCCCCCAAGAGCGGTCGGATACTGTGCAGCTCGCGCAATTTTGGATTGCCCTGCCGGAGGAAAAGCGCCATATGCCGCCCGCGTTTTCTCACCACGCAGAGCTGCCCTTGATTGAAAAAGAGGGCGCCACCCTCACCTTGCTAGTGGGCGAGCTCCTTGGCCATCAATCACCCGTGGAAGTGCACTCGCCGTTGCTGGGTGTGGACATCACCACCGCAGGTACCGCACAAGTGGAAATCCCGCTAAACCCTGAGTTTGAATATGGCGTGGCCGTACTCACGGGCAGTGCCGAAGCCTCCGACCATGACCTTAGCCCTGGTGCTTTGTTGTACTTGGGCACCAACCGCAATAGCATTACCCTTGGCGCCAAAGAGGCCAGCCAGATTATTTTGATTGGTGGCGAGCCTTTTGCTGAGAAAATTATGTTGTATTGGAACTTTGTGGCCCGCAGCACAGAAGAAGTGCGTGAGTACATTAAGTTGTGGCACGACACCAATCACTTCGGCACCGTAGAAGGCTACGATGGCGAGCCCTTACGTTCGCCCGAGCTATAAGCATACGAGCACACCTGCGGGTGTGCTTATTCCCTTGAACCAATCCAGCCCTTGCGCCAAAACCACCACAACAAACCACCAGCGATAACAAACATCAACAGCAACGCCGTAAAGTAGCCGTACTCCCACGCCAACTCGGGCATATTCCACGGGCTTTGCTCTGGGTCAAAGTTCATGCCGTACACGCCTGCAATCCACGACAAGGGGATAAAAATCGTGGCGATGATGGTGAGCACCTTCATCACCTCGTTCATTTTATTACTTTGGCTGGCTAGCAAAATATCCACCAAACTGGTGGTGGTTTCGCGGCAGGTGTCCACCATATCTAGCAGTTGTGCCGAATGGTCGTAACAGTCGCGCAAATACAGGTGAGTACTCTCGTTAATAAAAGCAGATTCGCTGCGCAATAGTTGGCTTACCATATCTCGCTGCGGCCAAATAATACGCCGTAATATGAGCAGCTCACGTTTTAACCCGTGAATGGTTTTGATGCCGCCATGGGCATCAATCTCCATGACCTGCGCCTCGAACTCTTCAATGCGCTCCACGTAGCGTTCTAGCAAAGGAAAAAAAGTATCAATAACCGCATCCAGTAAGGCATAGGCCAAGTAATCTGGCCCGCGCTGATACAGCTTGCCTTTTTGCTGCAGCAGGCGTTGGCGCACCGGCGCTAATGCGGCCTCCTCTTCCTCTAGGAAAGTGAGCACAAAGTTTTGGCCAATGCATAGCGCAAGCTGGCGCGTAGTGAGTACTTCCTCACCCGCATCTTCCTCAGTAAGGGGCTGCAACACGGGTACGCGCAATACCACAAAAAGATAATTATCGTACTCTTCCACCTTGGGGCGCTGGGCTGTGTTAGCGATATCCTCCAACACCAAAGGGTGCAGATTAAAGTGTTTGCCCACCGCGCGCAGCGCTTCTGCATCTCCCAGTCCAGTCACATTCACCCACATAAATTCATGTTGCTCAGGCATTGACGGTAGGTTTCCAATGGCATCAAAGGCGATATTTTCAATGCTGCCTTTAGTGGCCTGCGGGCCAAAACTTATCATGTGATAGCACGGCGCCTGCGCATGGGGCTGTACCGTAATAGTGCCAGGCATGGCACCTGGGCCCGAGCGACGACGATGCCGTTGGATAAATAAATTCATAGAGCGACCCTTGTTGTTATTGCCATCACCTTAACGCATTTGGCGCGGCTTGCTAACACAAAGAAGCGAATTTACCCGCCGTAAGCTGTAGCAAATCCTGTGGCGCCAGCTCAATTTCCAACCCCCTGCGGCCTGCACTCACATGCACAGTGCCAAGGGTTTCAGCTGTGTTGTGCACAAAGGTGCTGAGCCGCTTTTTTTGCCCCAAAGGGCTAACACCCCCTAGCACATAACCCGTGGCGCGCTCCACTTCTGCGGGCTCCGCCATGTGTGCTTTTTTCACCTTGGCCGCCTTAGCGAGCAATTTAAGGTTTAAGCGCTCGGCCACGGGGATCACCGCCACCACCAAATCACCACTATCTAGTTTTGCTACCAGGGTTTTAAACACATGCTCTGGCGCAAGGCCAAGCTTTTCCACGGCTTCTAGCCCATAAGAAGCGCTCTGCGGGTCATGCTCGTATTGGTGCAGGGTGAAAGTAATTTTATGTTTTTTGGCAAGGTTAATGGCTGGCGTCATGGGAGTGCTTATGTGGTTGAGGTGGGGGGATTATAGCGGGGTTTTGCGGTTAGCTCTTTGAAATGCAAACAGAGCACTAAAGTTTTTGCATTAACTAAACAAGCAGCCAGCCTAATAACCAAATACATGTAACGCATAGGATACACGCAACAGGCGTTCTTGCTTTAACCTCTAGCGAAGCAACTCGACAATTTCACTTAGGTTAGGAAAGTTTAATTTCATGATAGCAATCATTAAGTACGACTTTCGAAGATAAAAACACTATAACAAAATTATTTTTGTATGACTTTAGCTGCAAACTTAAATATCAAACTGGAACAAATATCAGACAGCCCGCAATACGAACGATAAATTGGAGAGTGAACCTGCCGTTGCAAAAACCCTTGCACCCGCATACAATCCTTAGACAGAAAAAGAACTATTATCAATCTGAAGACATGGAGGCACTATGAGCACTGCTCATGTACCACAAATGCAAGATGCCAAAGCAACGAACGCCATTGGTTTGCGCACGGCCACTAACATCATGGAAAAGTGGGGCGCTAATCAAGAACAAATTGCTAGTACATTGCGCATATCTGCGAGCACTATCGCCCGCGCTAAAGCTAATAAACAAGCCGCTTTCAAGCTTGATGCCGACCAGCTCGATCGCATTAGCTATGTGCTTAATATACATGCTGCTTTGCGCACGCTATTTGAAAACCAAGAAAACGTATACGGCTTTGTCGCCATGCCCAATCAAAATACGTTTTTTAATGGTCGCACCCCACTAGAAATTATGGCGCAGGGTAGCTTTGCTAACTTATATGAAACCTATCGGCATATAGATGGGCTACGAGGCGCCTTGTGGTAACGCTCGAAAACTTGCCTTTATTAAGCGCAAAAAACGCCAAAGGCTATCGCTTAATAAACTCCAAGCTCCCACCCATCCACCTATTCGATGATGTAGCCGATGCGGATGAATTTGAGGCGCTGTATCTGCTACAAGCACGCACTAACCCACGCTTGCAGAATGAAGTTGGCCGCATTGAATTGATACCTAAAGAAGACATCCCCTTCGGTATTACTGGTTGCTCTTACGCCACCGCTCCCTTCACTCATATTAACCCTTACGGCTCGCGCTTCAGCAATGGCGCCTTTGGGGTTCTATATATGGCCGAGAACAATGAAACCGCCATTGCTGAAGTGAAACACCACCAACAACGTTATTGGGAAAACGTAGAGCAATTGCATTTTGAGCGTTTTACCCTGCGAGGATTGGTGTGCAATTTTGAGCAAGAGGGGTTGATTGATCTCACCCACTTACCTTATGAACATCCCATTTATCACCCCGAAGATTACAGCGCACCGCAAGCACTGGGCGCACAAGCTCATCAACAACGCCACATTGGTTTGGCCTATCACTCTGTGCGTAATCACAACAATATTTGTTGGGCACTCCTTACCCCGCGAGTAGTCACTGCTTGCGTACAGCACGCCCATTACGAAATGATCTGGGATGGCAGAAAAATAACCAGTGTGAACAAGCTCACCCGTGTACTTTAAGGCTGATGGTAATCCAGAACGAGAATGGCTTTATAAGATGGAAACACTCAACGAAACTATGCGTAATTGGAAGAAGTGACAGCAGCTATAACTTAAAACTAAAAAATTAGTGGAGCCTAAAACGCAAAATAGACTCCACTAAATAATGAGTGGCGGACAGAGGCTCCACTAATTTTGATTCTAGCTAACGACACTGCTTATGCCTCAATCATAGCCACAAAAAAGGGCGGTCACCCGCCCTTCTCTATTCCTCGCTTTCACCCTTTTTTAAACTGGCATGGGTGACTTCCATTAAGTCCACCATGTCGTCGGCGAAGGCGCCGATTTCTCCGGTTACATCACGAATGACGTCGTAAATGTTATCCGCTTCTTCTTTGTCTTCGCCAAAGGGCAAGCGGTTTTTTACGTAGTCACTCACGCGGCCATGGATGTTGCCCACGGTTTGCGTGCCCGCATCCACGGAGCCGGTAATCAAGCTCCGTGCTGCATCAAATAATCGTGACATCCTTGCGTTCTCCTTGGTTATGCCTGTTGGGGCGTTGGGCCTTTTGAGCGGCTGCTAAAATTGGGTAGCGACAAGCGTAATACCTTTTTCATCACCGAGCCAAATTGTGCCCAAAAAGGTTTGGCATTGTAGGGCAATCCGTACTTTTCGCAGATGGCTTGCACCTCTTTTGCCGCTTCTGCATAGCGGTTGCTAGGCATATCGGGGAACAAGTGGTGTTCGATTTGGTGGCTTAAATTGCCGCTCATAATGTGGAACAGCGGGCCGCCAGTAATGTTTGCCGAGCCGAGCATTTGGCGCAGGTACCAATGGGCTTGGGTTTCGTTTTCCACATCTTCAGGCAAAAACTCGTGGGTGCCTTCGGGAAAGTGGCCGCAGAAAATAATGGCGTAAGACCACAGGTTGCGCACCAAGTTGGCGGTGGCGTTACCTAGTAACACAGGCAAGAAGAAAGGCCCTGCCAGCAAGGGGAACAGCACATAATCTTTCAGCACTTGTTTACCCATTTTTTTGCGAATGCGGCGCCATTTGTCTTTTACCTCGCTCCACTTGCGCTCGCCACGGCGTAGCCTGTCGGTTTCTAAATCGTGCAGCGCCACGCCCCACTGGAAGAAACTCGCCAATAAGGTATTGGTAATGGGCTGGAATAAATACGCCGGATGCCAAGGCTGTTCTTCGCTCATGCGCAAAATGCCGTAGCCCACATCGCGGTCCATGCCCACCACGTTGGTCCATTTGTGGTGCATAAAGTTGTGGGAATGCTTCCACTCCTCCTTGGGGCACACGTTATCCCACTCCCAGGTGGAAGAATGAATGCTGGGGTCGCGCATCCAATCCCACTGGCCGTGCATGACGTTGTGGCCGATTTCCATGTTTTCTAAAATCTTCGCCACGCTTAGGCTAGCGGTACCCAGCAGCCAAAAAGGCGGCAAGATGCCTAAAAACAGCGCGCCACGGCCCAGCACTTCTAAACCGCGTTGCCAGCGAATAATGCGGCGAATATAGGCGGCATCGCCTTCATCGAGTGAGCTTAAAATGCGTTGGCGCACAGCATCAATTTCGGCACCAAACTGTTCTAATTCCTCGGCATTTAAGTAGCCAAAAACGGGGCTTTGAGGGGTGATTTCTGGTTTTGCTAATTTAAGAGCGGTATTCATCATTCTCTCCTGTCTAGGCGGTGGTTTATAGCGCCAGCGCTGCGTTACCTTCGGCGGTGCACACACAAATACGCACTAACGCCCCTTCGGCATCAATAATTTCATCGGCGGCGTGGTCGCGCACTTGGCCGCTTTCTAAAGTGGTTAAACAGCCATAACAAATGCCCATGCGGCAGCCGTGCTCGGGGGTTAAGCCCGCGGCTTCTGCGGCTTCCAACAAGTTGGTGGTGGCAGGTGCTTGCACGGTTTTGTTGGCTTTAGTGAAGGTTACTTCACCGCCTTCACCCGTGGCGGCAATGGCGGGAGGTTGGAAAAACTCCTGCACCAAGGGGCCGCGGCCTTCTTCTTCATGCAGTGCCACCACGGCATTAGCTAACCCAGCAGGGCCACACACATATACGTGGGCATTGCGCCACTGGGGAAAAAGTTCATCGAGCTTAGCGGCGGAAAAGCCTTCATCGCCTTGCTCGGGATAGGCTTCATGCAACTGCCAACCCTGTGCCTTGGCCAGCGCTTGGCGCTCTGTTTTAAACAAGCTCACCTCCGCATTAGGGGCAAAGTGCCAATGCAGAATAGGTGCTTGCCAGCCTTGCTCCGCCAACTGACGCAAAAAGCCCATCACGGGAGTAATGCCGCTGCCACCGGTAATCAGCAACAAGGGTTCGTCATTGGCAGGCAACACAAATTCGCCTTGGGCGGGTGCCACGTGCACCACATCGCCCACGCGCAATCCGTGGTTAATGTATTGCGACACCAAGCCATGGGGGTGGCGCTGCACGGTGAGGGTGATGCGCTGGCTGAGGGTGCTATCCGCAGAGGTTAAAGAATAGCAACGCTGATGGCGCACACCTTTAATATCCACGCCCAAGCGCACGTGTTGGCCAGCGCGAGCGCCCTGCCAACGGTGGTTAGGTTTTAACGTAAGCGATACCGCCTGCGGGCCTTCAGGCTCAATGGCCACCACTTTGGCACGCACGCCTTCGCCCCATAAGGGGTTAATCAGTTCTGCGTAAGCATTAGGTAATAAAGGGGTGGCTAATTTAGCGCCCACCCGGTTAAGCAAATTCATAGTGGCCATCATGACCTCCTAGTCAAAAGAACATTCGTTCATAACAAGAACAGGCGTTCACTCTATTTTTATAACAGCTTAAAGTCAACAGGTGTTCTCTTTTAATATTTGCTTTATACTTGGCCTAATTTTTGAACGCACAGGGCGCTAACGCCATGTGGCACCTTGGTACAACACAATTGAGTACGTATGAGTAAACCGAAAAAACGCAGCACCCGTAACGACCCACGTCGCGAGCGCACCCGCCGTGCCCTAATGGATGCTGCCCTCGAATTGATGCAAGAAGCCCATAGCTTTAATGCCATGAGCCTGCGCGAAGTGGCGCGCGAAGCAGGTGTGGTACCTTCGGCGTTTTATCGCCATTTTGATGATATGAGTGCGTTAGGGTTGGCCCTAGCTATGGAATCGCTGGAGGCCATGCGGGCCGAGCTAGGTGTGATACGCCATGAGCTCACCGAACCACGCTTATGGATTGAAGAATCGGCCAATGCCTTGGAGCGCTACCTGAAAGAGCACCACCAAAGCACACACTTTTTGTTACGGGAACGTTATGGCAGCAATCCCACTTTGCGCCAAGCCATAGCCCAAGGGCTGGCGTTACAACAAAGTGAGCTCAGTACCGATTTAGCGCGCCTGCCCTTGGCTCAACACTTAGACAACGAGCAGATTGCCGATTTATCGGCGCTGGTGGTGAATACGGTGATTAGCTACGCAGAGGCCGCACTGGCCACCGAACAGAGCACACAAAAAACCGCATTAAAGCGCCGTTTAGTGACGCAACTGCGGCTTATCTTTGCTGGCGCGCCCCACTGGAACGCGGTTTCTTGAAAAAGTTAGTTACAAATTCTGGCGTGAGCTATTGAGGGTCTGCTAAAATCTCGCTGTTTTCACCATCTGCTCTTTTTTTATGTTGATGTGGCTCGGTTTTTTTAGTGCCCTTTTGTTGTTCGTAATGGCTGTACCAGTGGATGGATTAATGGCTTTTTCCCGCCTGTTTATAAGGATTTGTTATGTATCTTGTTTTCGATACGCACCAAGAGGCCTCGCAGTTTGTGGCCCAGCGCATGCTCCAACGCATCATTGCACAACCTGACATTTGCTTAGGTTTAGCCACGGGCAGCACCATGGAGCCCATTTACCAAGCACTTATTCAGCTGATTAACCAATCCCAACCAGCACTTTCTCAGGTCACCACTTTTAACTTGGACGAATACGTAGGCCTCGGCAAATCGCATCCGCAGAGCTACTACTATTACATGTGCCATCACTTTTTTAGCCATGTGAGCATTCCCCAAGCGCAAATTAATTTACCCAATGGCAAAGCTAAGGACTTGGCTGCTGAATGTGAGCGCTACACCCAATTGCTTAACCAAACCCAAGGCACGGATTACCAATTGTTGGGCGTAGGCACCAACGGCCATATTGGATTTAATGAGCCAGGTACGCCTTTTGATAGCCTAACGCATGTGGTGGAGCTCACCGCGCAAACCCGCTTAGACAATAGCCGTTTTTTTGATGACCCCGCTGAAATGCCTTACCAAGCTATCACCATGGGCATTCAAGACATTATGCAAGCCACTGAAATAGACTTAGTTATTACGGGTGAGCATAAGGCCGAGGTGGTGCGTAACTTTTATCACAGTGCGGTTAACGAAAATTTACCCGTATCGGTACTTAAACAACACCCTCAAGTTACGGTAGTCTTAGATAAGGCCGCAGCTAGCCTACTCCCTCATGAGGCAGTGCAAAAAGGGTTGGTGACTCAATAAACTCCCACTGCCCACTAGCATTTAGGAGCAGTTATGAGCAACCAAAATAACAATCACTGGGACCAAGTATTCCAGGGCGAAGGCTACCACTACGGCACTGAACCCAATGATTTTTTGCGCGAGCACTTTGACGCTATCCCTGCGGGCGGGCGCGTGTTGTGTATCGGTGAAGGCGAAGGCCGCAACGCGGTATTCTTAGCCGAGCAAGGGTATGTGGTTACTGCATTAGATCACTCTGCCGTGGGGTTAAAGAAAACCCGCGAGCTAGCGCAAACCAAAGGCGTATCTATCACTACGGTGCAAATGGACTTATTAGATTACGAATTTGGTAATAACCGCTGGGACGGCATCGTTTCAATTTTCTGTCACTTGCCCCCCGCTTTAAGACGCAAGGTGCACACTGCGATTCCTTTTGCGTTGCGCCCTAATGGCGTCATGTTACTTGAGGGGTATCGCCCTAAACAGTTGGAATATGGCACGGGCGGGCCATCGAACGTGGAGATGCTCTACGACTTAGGTACGCTCGAAAAAGAATTCCAACCCCTCACTCACGTGATAGCCCAAGAGGTGGAACGCCACATTGAGGAAGGCAAGGGGCATCAAGGGATATCAGCCACAGTGCAATATCTTGGTCGCCACCAAAATTACTAAGAAACAGCACTGGTCTAGAGCCAGTGCCACTCTTCTTCCTTGCCACCTAAGGCATAAAAATCAGGGTTGATTATATCCGCACGGCGATAGTTCAACGGAGTTTTCGCTAAAGTCCACACACGTCCGCCAGCACCCTCAAGCACGGCCTGGCCTGCGGCAATATCCCACTCGGAAGTAGGCCCAAACCGCGCATATAAGTCGGCTTCGCCCTCTGCCACTCGGCATAATTTTAACGAGGACCCCACTGCGATTTGTTCCACCTGTTGCCAGCGCTGTTTTAACGCTGCTAACAAATCCTCATGGGCTGCGCCACCATGGCGACGGCTACCTAATAAAAGTAACGGTGTTTGTGGGGCGCGCACGTTAATGGATTCAGCCGCTAGCTCTGCTGAAAAGTCCGGTGACTGAGGCACTTGAAAACGCCAAGCGCCATATTCATGGCCACCCCAATACAAGGTACGTGTGGCCGGCGCATAAACAACGCCAAAAGCCGTTTTGCCATGAAGGATTAACGCAATATTCACCGTGTATTCGCCGTTATTGGCGATAAACTCTTTAGTTCCATCGAGCGGGTCCACCAACCAATAGGCGGGCCACTGCTCTTCATGGGCTTGCAGCGGGTTGCTGCCCTCTTCAGACAGCAAAGGCAACCGCGGACTTAGCTCAACAAGTCGCTGTTTAATTAATCGGTGAGCACGAAAATCCGCCTCTGTAACGGGTGTGTCGTCCTCTTTTTCTTCGATACGGAATTGGCCTTGCTGCACAGCTTCAATTTCATCGCCGGCAGCCACGGCAATAGCGAATAATGCGTGTTGTTGCTGTTGGGTTAACTTCATTTTGACTGTTTCCGTTGGGCCAGCACATCGCGTGCCATATATAAAGCAGCAATGACTCTGGCCTCGTTCATATCTTCACGCTCAAACAAAGCGGGCAAGTTGCTTAACGACCATGTGAGCACTTCTAGTGGCTCGGGTTCATCGCCAGGCAGGCGTGATTCATATAAATCCTCAGCCAACGCCACGGTAATTTCGTGCTGCATGTAGCCAGGAGATAAGGTCATGCGTTTGAGCCACGTTAAGCGCCGGCAAGCATACCCTGCTTCTTCTTGCAGTTCACGGTTGGCGGCGGTGCGCCAATCTTCGCCCTCATCCAAAGCACCCTTGGGTAGGGTGAGTTGATATTCTTCTAAGCCGACCCCATATTCTCGAATCAACACCACTGTGTCGTCGTCTAATAAGGGCACGCACATCACGGCAGGGATCGGCGGTGTGCGCAAACGCTCATACGTGCGTTCGACGCCATTACGGAAGCGCAGGTCCACTTCCTCGATACCGAATAAATGGCTGCGAGCCACAAGACGAGTTTCGAGAATTTCTGGCTTTTGTTGCATACTACGATTTCCTGTTCACACACATAAATTCATGGAGTGTTATTATCACAATGATTAATTGGTCTGCGATTGATACGGTATTGCTCGACATGGACGGTACCCTACTCGACCTTGCCTTTGATAACTATTTTTGGCAAACCCATGTGCCCATGCAATACGCAAAAAAAGCAGGCATTTCTAACGCCGAAGGCTTTGCCAAGGTGGCCCAATGGACCAACGCTCATTACGGCACCTTAAATTGGTACAGCCTAGCTTTTTGGTCAAAAGAACTCGACATGGATTTAGCCACCCTGAAATACGACCTAGCCCACCAAGTAGCCCTCCGCCCAGGCGCTGAAGATTTTTTGCAGGCGCTAAATGACGCAGGCAAGCAAGTCGTGCTCGTCACCAACGCAGACCCTCTAGCACTCGATATTAAAATGGAAGCCACAGGTCTAGAACCTTATTTTCACGATTTAATTTCTAGCCACACCCACGGAGCAGCGAAAGAATCAGCAAGCTTTTGGCCTTCACTGCGCCTACAAATGAGCTTTGACAATCCTAGCACCTTATTTGTGGACGATAATCTTCATGTGCTACAGGCCGCAGAGGATTTTGGCATCGCGCACTTGGCTAGTATTCGTCAGCCTGATAGCGGATTACCAGCGCGCCCCGATACTCAGCCTTATTTTGGTATTCGCCACTTTAACGAGATTATGCCGTGAGTGACAACGTACGCTTGGACAAATGGCTTTGGGCGGCGCGTTTTTATAAAACGCGCAGCCTTTGCCGCCAAGCCATCGAGCAAGGCAGAGTAAAATCACTGAACCAACGGGTTAAGCCCAGTCGCCTCGTTAAGCTTGGCGACAGCTATACGGTGCAGCAAGGTTACGACTTACGCACTGTGGTAGTCACAGGGATTGCAGAAAAACGTGGTAACGCCCAAGCTGCAGCCCTACTTTATGAAGAAACCGCTGCCAGCATCGCCGCCCGCGAAGAAGCTCAAGCCAACCGCAAGGCGGCATTCCATGCCATGGCAGCACCTCCCACTAAACCCACGAAAAAACAGCGCCGCGATTTAGAAAAATTTCGCCAGCGCCAACTTTCATCGCCTTTTTCGGATGACACCTGATGAGCCAACACTCCACCGATATACGCCAACGTTTTTTGTTCCCTAACAGCGATATTCGCGGCGAAATTGTGCGTTTAGACGCTAGCCTTAAGCCCATTATTGCCGCGCGCCAGTACCCCATGGCAGCGGAAAGCTTACTCTCAGAAGCCATAGTGGCCGCCACCTTGCTAAGCGGCAGCTTAAAATTTAAGGGCCGTTTAAGTGTGCAAGCCCAAGGCGATGGCGCGCTTAAACTACTGCTGGCTGAATGCACCCACGACAACCAGGTGCGCGCACTCATCCACACTGCAGAAGACGCAGAAGTACCCAACAGCCAAGCCCTATCTGATTTGCTAGGCAAGGGGGTGATGGCCATTACCATTCGCCCAGAACAAGGCCAAGATTACCAAGGCATGGTGCCCTTAGAAAAAGATACTTTAGCCGCTTGCTTAGAAGATTATTTCGAGCAATCAGAGCAACTTCCCACTCGCTTATGGCTTGCGTCAGGTAACGGTCAAGCCGCTGGCATTATGTTGCAAGCGTTGCCGCAACAAGTGGCGCGCAAAGAAGACAATGACCTCACATGGGAACGCGTGGTGGCCCTCACCGAAACCCTCACCTTGGACGAGTTGCTCGGTCTACCTGTGGAAACAGTGTTGCATCGTTTATTCCATGAAGACCCTCCGCAGCTACCCCAAGCTCAACCCGTGAGCTTTGGGTGTACCTGCTCTCGCGAGCGTGTGGCACGCGCCTTAATCTCCCTAGGCGTGGAAGAATTACAAAGCATGCTTGACGAACAAAACGAAGCCAAAATACAGTGTGATTTTTGCAGCAAAACGCAAACTTTCGATGCGGTGGATTTAGCTCAGTTAATTCATACCATGAAGGAGCATCAACACTCACCAAGCGACTAATTTACACCACCCGTAAGTGCTATCTTGCAAACTAATGGCGCTCACTACACAGTAATAAATTAAATAACAACAAGAGCTCAGCACAAGGCTGAGCTCAAATACGAATAGCATCCGTGCTACAAATAACCATAACTACTTAACCCTAGGAAATGCTATGACCAAACCGATTCAGCACCACAACCTTTCACCTGCCCAGCTGGTAGAACATGCGTTGCAACGTCAAGAAGGCCGCCTCGCCGCCAACGGCGCCCTAGTATGCAACACAGGCCACCGCACCGGCCGCTCCCCCATGGACCGTTTTATTGTGGATGAACCTAGCAGCAGCGCTGATATACATTGGGGCCCTGTTAACCGCCCCATCGAAGAAGCCAAATTCGATGCCTTATGGCAGCGTGTCAGCGACTTCTTAGCGGATAAAGACCAATTTGTTTCCGAGCTGCATGTGGGCGCGGCTGAAGCACACTACATTCCAGTGAAAGTCACCACCCAAACCGCCTGGCACAATCTGTTCGCCAATACACTTTTTATTCGTCCAGAACAATATAACGCAGGCAATAAGGAAGAGTGGGAAGTGTTGCATGCCTCTGGCTTTGAGTGTGTGCCAGAGCGCGATGGCACCAACTCTGATGGCTGCGTGATGCTTAACTTTGCCCAGCGCCGCGTGCTTATTGCGGGTATGCGCTACGCCGGCGAGCTCAAGAAATCCATGTTCTCAGTGCAAAACTATCTGTTGCCTGCAAAGGATGTTCTTCCCATGCACTGCTCCGCTAACGTGGGCGAAAACGGCGATGTGGCATTGTTCTTTGGTCTCTCTGGCACTGGAAAAACCACCTTATCCGCTGACCCTGCACGCTACCTCATTGGCGATGACGAGCATGGCTGGGGCGAAGGTGTCGTATTCAATATCGAAGGCGGCTGCTACGCTAAATGCATCGACTTATCGCAAGAAAACGAACCTGTTATTTGGGATGCCATCAAGTTTGGCGCTGTGCTTGAAAACGTAGTGCTCGACGACGACAGCCGTATTCCCGATTACAACGATGTCTCATTAACCCAAAACACGCGCGCCGCTTACCCTTTAGAGAACGTGGAAAAGCGTGTGATTGAAAACCAAGCCGGTGAACCCAAACACGTTATTTTCCTGACCTGTGATTTAACCGGTGTACTTCCTCCTGTGGCGCGCCTATCGCGGGAGGCCGCGGCATATCACTTTTTGAGTGGCTACACGGCTTTAGTGGGTTCCACCGAAATGGGCTCTAGCGCAGGTATCCAAAGCACTTTCTCCACCTGCTTTGGCGCCCCTTTCTTCCCACGCCGTGCAGGTGAATATGCTGAGCTACTAATGAAGCGTGTGGATGCTTTTGATTCCCATGTTTACTTGGTAAATACCGGCTGGACGGGTGGCCCCTACGGCGAAGGCGAACGCTTTAGCATCCCCACTACCCGTGCGGTGATTGACGCCATTCTTTCTGGCGAGCTCGATAATGCCGAAACCCAGCACTTGGATATTATTAATCTTGATGTGCCTAAAGCCGTCACCGGTGTGGAGAGCAACCTGCTTGTGCCCCAAAACACTTGGGCCGACAAGGCAGCTTATGAAGCTAAGGCTCGCGATTTAGCTGCACAGTTTGATAAGAACTTTGCAGAAAAATATGCCGACGTTTCCGCTGATATCCGCAACGCTGGCCCGCAAGCGTAATTAGAGCTGAGTAATGAGCTGCCGCACTTTTGGCAATAAGCGGCGGCTCACCGGTACCGTTTTATCCACACCGCGCAAGCGTAAAGTGGCGCCGCTCTGCCCTGTTTTTAACGCTTCGATGTAAGCTTTAGCCACTAGAGCACTGCGGTGCACGCGCACTAAGCGTTCGGGGAAGCGCTGCTCTAACTCCACCAAACTGTCGTCAAGTAGCAGCTCACCTTCTGGAAAATATGCCGTCACATATTTATGCTCAGCCACAAAACAGCGCACTTCATCAAGGGGGACCATCTCCACTCCTCTATGGGTGCGGGCGCTGATGTGTTGTGGCTCAACTTTTTCGGCGGGGGTTAAACGCTGCAGCGTGCTCAGCAACGCTTCGCGGCTAACAGGTTTCAATAGATAATCTAAAGCTTGTACGCGAAACGCTTCTAAGGCATGTTCATCATAGGCGGTGCAAAAGACCACCTGAGTGGGAAGCTGCGCTTTTCGGATCGCTGCCGCTGCCTCCAAACCATCCATTTTGGGCATGCGAATATCCATTAGCACCAAATCCATGGCTTGTTTTTGGCAAGCTGCTAACGCCTCAGCGCCATTAGCGGCTTCATGCACCTGCTCAATTTCATCAAGCTCTTCGAGCCAGCGCACCAAGCGCGCGCGGGCAAGAGGTTCATCATCGCACACGAGTATTTGCATCGTTCCTCCGCACGGGTAACCATAGCAATACCTTGAATTGCTGCGCACTATAGGTGGTCTTTAGCCCCGCTTGCTTACCATATAACACCTCAAGACGCGCGCGAATATTGGCCAATGCCATGCGCTGCCCACTGGGACTTTCACCTTTTATGCTGAGCACTGGATTAGTTACTTGTACCACTAAAGTAGCAGCCCTCTCTTTGACATGCACCACAATCTCGCCACCTTTTTCTAATTTCTGCACCCCATGGTACACGGCATTCTCTAGCAAAGGTTGCAAACATAAAGCAGGCACCAAGTAGTTTTCGGCCGCCACTTCAGCCTCCCATCGCCACCGCAAACGCTCGCCCATTCGCCATTGCTCAAGGCGGCCATAACGCTGACATAAGGCAAGCTCTTTGCTTAAAGGGATTTCTTTTTCATGGTTTTCTAAGGACATGCGAAACAGCTCTGCAAGGTCTTCCACTGCCTGTTCCGCTTGCTCAGGGTTGATAGCAATAAGACTGGCAATAATGTTCATGCTATTGAATAAAAAATGCGGCCTAATGCGTGCCTGCAACGCTTGAATGCGCGCCTCAAGCTCCGCTTCCGATTGCCAACGGAGCTGCGCTTGTAAGTACCAATATCGCACGAGCAAACCAGCCACTAACGCTGCCACCGCTACGTTGATTGCCACCTGCGGCTGCCACCACCGCCATTGAAAACCTTGTACATAGGTTTCCACATTCAGCGCGAGCACGCTAAGCAGCAAGGTGACCAAGCACACCAAGGCCACCACTAACAAGGCCACCCAGTGTGCTTTTAAACGCGCCATAATTTGCTTTAACGCACACAGCAGTGCAGCGCTTGTTAGCGCCACCCATTGCACAAACAAGGTAATACGTCCTAGTTCGAGCCAGCTAAATGCATGATAAGACGCGGCCACCAAGGCAAACACAAACACCAACACTTGTGCCACCAAAATCACCGCCAGCACGGCTTCGGCTTGGCATAAGTTAGGTACAAATGCTCTGGAAGTGGTGTTCATAACAAGGCCTTAATGCAATATGTGAAAAACCGCCTCTGTTATACCGCAACTAGCCCTACGAGGGCGAGAGAGAAGTGTTATACTGCGACCCATTTCCCCACACAGCTCGGTTAGGAATTGTGATTTATGGCACAGCAACAAAATAAACTTTGGGGTGGTCGTTTTAGCGAATCCACCGATGAATTTGTCCAAGCGTTTACCGCTAGCGTTAATTTTGACCAACGCATGTATGCGCAAGATATCCAAGGCTCCAAAGCCCACGCCACCATGTTGCAAGAGGTGGGCGTGCTCACCGAAGCCGAGCGTGACGCTATTCTTCAAGGCCTGAGCACCATTCAGCAAGAAATTGAATCCGGCGAGTTTCAATGGTCAGTGGCCCTCGAAGACGTGCACATGAATATTGAAGCACGCCTTACCGAGCTCATTGGCGATGCGGGCAAAAAGCTCCACACAGGCCGCAGCCGTAACGATCAAGTGGCCACGGATATTCGCCTTTGGCTGCGCGACAGCATTGATGCCATTGATGCACAACTGTTGCGCTTGCTCCAAGGCTTATTAACCCTAGCAGAAAAAGAAGCCGACACCATAATGCCGGGCTTCACCCACCTGCAAACTGCCCAACCTGTGACCTTCGGCCACCATTTATTGGCATGGTTTGAAATGCTAGTGCGCGACCGCGAACGTTTGGCTGATTGCCGCAAGCGTGTGAATAGAATGCCTTTGGGTTCTGCCGCCCTCGCAGGCACCACCTTCCCCATTAACCGCGAGCGTACCTGTGAGCTATTAGGCTTTGACGGTATTTGCGAAAACTCCCTAGACGCCGTGAGTGACAGGGATTTCGCCATTGAGTTTTGCGCCTTAGCAGCCCTCACCATGACGCACCTTTCCCGCATGAGCGAAGAACTGGTGTTATGGACCAGTGCCCAATTTAATTTTATTGAGCTACCCGACCGTTTTTGCACCGGTAGCTCCATTATGCCGCAGAAGAAAAACCCTGATGTGCCAGAGCTTGTGCGCGGCAAAACAGGACGTGTAAACGGCCATCTCATTAGCTTACTGACTTTGATGAAAAGCCAACCCTTGGCCTACAACAAGGATAACCAGGAAGACAAAGAGCCTCTCTTTGATGCCGTGGATACCTTACACGATTCCCTGCGCGCTTTTGCCGATATGGTGCCCGCCATTGAGCCCAAACGTGAGGTTATGCGCGAGGCGGCGCTAAAGGGCTACTCCACTGCCACTGACTTAGCGGATTATTTGGTGCGCGCGGGCTTACCCTTCCGTGAAGCCCACGAGGTGGTGGGCAAATCGGTGGCCTATGGCATTGAGCAAGGCAAAGACCTCAGCGAAATGTCCTTAGTGGAGCTGCAGCAATTTCACAGCAGTATTAAAGACGATGTGTTTGAGGTCCTCACCCTTGAAGGCTCGGTGAGCGCGCGCAACCACATTGGTGGCACCGCCCCCGAGCAAGTACGTTTAGCCGTGCAACGCGCTCAACGTCGTTTATAACGTTTAGTAGCGCCACGGAAGGCCACTATTTAACTGGAGTTTTTATGACTCAGCGCACCTTATTAATGTTGTTAGCCTCGGCGTTTTTGCTTGCCGCTTGCGGGCAAAAAGGCCCTTTGTATTTCCCCGAAGAGGCCCACAACACACCTTCCACCCCCACGCTTTACGATGGAACCTCCCATGACGCAGTTTAATTATCACAACGCTGAACTTTATGCCGAAAATGTAGCGGTGAGAACACTGGCCAAGCAGTTTGGCACCCCCTTATATGTGTATTCTCGCAAGGCGCTAGAAACCCATTATCGCGCTTATGATGAGGCTTTTGGTGAGCACCCCCACCAAGTGTTTTACGCGGTAAAAGCGAACTCCAACCTCGGTGTATTGAGTGTATTGGCCAAACTTGGGGCGGGTTTTGATATTGTCTCCGGCGGTGAATTAGAACGCGTATTGCGCGCCGGCGGCGATGCAAGCAAGGTGGTGTTTTCGGGCGTGGGCAAAACCGCCACCGAAATGGAACAAGCACTTAAGGCTGGCATTCATTGCTTTAATGTAGAATCCCGCAGCGAATTACTGCTACTTAACCAAGTGGCTGAGCGCCTTGGGGTGAAAGCGCCCATTTCTATTCGTGTGAACCCAGATGTGGACGCGCGCACCCACCCTTATATTTCCACGGGGCTCAAAGAAAATAAGTTTGGCGTGGATATCGCCTTAGCGCCGGCGCTTTACCAAGAAGCCGCCACCCTTGAGCATTTACACATTATTGGTGTGGATTGCCATATTGGTAGCCAGCTCACCGAGCTTGGCCCGTTCGAAGATGCCTTGCACCGCGTGATGGCTCTGATGGAAGAACTCAAAGCCGCTGGCATTACCCTCGAACACCTCAACCTTGGCGGCGGCCTAGGCGTTCGTTACCGCGATGAAGTGGTGCCCACCCCCCAAGAATACGTAGCGCGTCTACTCGAACATTTGCCCGCAGATTTGCCCTTGCACATTGAGCCTGGCCGTTCCATTGCCGCTAATGCTGGGATTTTTGTTACGCAGGTGCTCTACACCAAACCCAACGAAGAAAAGAATTTTGCCATTGTGGATGGCGCCATGAACGACTTAATTCGCCCTAGCCTTTATTCCGCTTGGCAAAATATTATTCCTGTGGTTCAGCGCCAAGACGTGGCTGCAAAATCATGGGATGTGGTGGGCCCCGTGTGCGAAACAGGGGATTTTCTAGGTAAAGAGCGCGAGCTCGCCCTCGATGAAGGTGATTTACTTGTGGTTTGCTCTGCAGGTGCTTATGGTTTTTCCATGGCCAGCAATTACAACACACGCAACCGCGCCGCCGAGGTTATCGTTGATGGCGACAACACCTATTTGGTGCGCCAACGCGAAACCTATGATGACCAACTGCGTTTAGAAACCGCTCTCGCATAAAAATAAAAGGGAAGCACCATGGGCTTTTTGTCTCGTCACCGCAAACGTATCGCTGTTATTGTAGCTGCCCTCTACGGCTTTTATTTGGTGAGCCTGGGCTTAGTCGTACCCGCCTTGGTGAAACACGTTGCACCACAAGAGCTAGAGGCTTTACTAAACCGAGACGTGACGCTCGAAAAGTTCCGCTTTAATCCTTTTACCTTAGCGGTCACCGCCGAAAACGCTGTGATTGAAAGCCACGGCGACACGCCCTTATTTCAGTTTGAGCGCTTCCATGCCAACTTTGAACTTAGCTCCTTATGGCGCAGAAGCCTGCACTTTAAAGCGATAGAGCTTGTCGGCCCCCAAGGCGCCATTGAGCAGCTAAGCAAGGGTAAGTTTGATATAGATGATTTGCTGGCCTTGGCTGATTCAGAGGATGAGCCCGAAGACACCACCGATGAGGAGGTGGCGATTCCTGCCTTTTCGGTGGATAAACTCAGCATTGAAGAGGCGGGCTTTCAAATCACCGACCACAGCCGCCAAGGCTCGCCGCGTTTACACATTACGCCTGTGTCCTTTGATATTGAGCACCTCAGCACCCAGCCCACGGACGAAGGCAGCAACCGCTATGAATTCCATGCAGTGGGCCCAGGGGGCGGCAGCCTCACTTGGCTAGGACAACTCACCTTTGCCCCCTTATCTGTGGAAGGCACCTTAGCTTTAGAAAACTTAGCGCTTAGCCCTTTTGCTGATTTCTTTAACGAATTTGTGGCCGCCGAGCTTGAATCAGGCGAGCTAAGCCTCAGTAATAAATACCGTTTTAGCTACGATGATGAAGTCCGCTTAACCCTTTCCGATGGCAACCTTACCTTGAGCAATATCACCTTGTTGGATGGTTTGGGCCACGAAGAAGAAAACACCTTGCTCCAGCTCAACGCCTTAAACTTGGAAGGTTTCGCGCTAGACACCATTGAAAGCAAGATCTATGCCAAAAACCTCACCCTCGATACACCGCAAGTGCTAGCTGACCTCACCGAGAATGGGAAAATCAACTGGCTTGAAGCGGTCTCTCCCATTGAGCACACTGTGCCCGAGTCCGCAGACGCAGACGCAGACGCAGACGCAGACGCAGACAAGCAAACCCTCGCTGATAACGAAGCGCAAGCCAGTGCAACCACTGACTCTGATACTGCCGACGAAAGTACCGACACAGGAAGTAGCACAGAAGAAACGGCGTCCAAGGAACAAGCCACTCCTAGCTCCGCCCCCCCCAAAGAAGACAATAGCCCCTCTGCTGAAAGCCCAAACTGGCAGCTCATCACCGAGCAATTCCATTTAAAAGAAGGCAGCCTCAAACTTAATGACAACAGCAACGCCGACGCTGGCACCATTACCATTGAGCCAATTAACCTGTCGGTAAAAAATATTCACTGGCCAAGCAATAACGCTATGGAGATTGCTCTTGCCCTTGGTTTTGCTAGCGGTGGCAACTTAATTATTGATGCTGAAGGCACCTTGGAGCCCACCGCTTTCACGGGCAACATTATCCTTAGCGATTTTTTATTAGAGCCGCTCAATCCATGGGTAAGCGAGCAGATGCCCTTGCAGCTGGATAGCGGTGTGGCCTTTATTGAACAGGCATTTGAGGTAGCCCTCGATGCGGAAGACGAGGTGCATTTCACCGCCAAAGGCCGGGCCCAAGTTGATGATTTAAGCTTGCGCGAAGTGGACAAACGCACCATTGCCGCCTGGCAATCCGTAGCGGTGGAAGACACCGAGTTTGTATTGGAACAACAACAAATACGCCTAGGCAAGGTATTGCTTAACGGCGTGAACAGCAGCTTAACCTTGGCCCAAGACGGCAGCTCTTGGCTAGATATTTTTACTGGTGATAGCAGCAACTCTACCGAAGCTAGCACTGAAGACAGTACAGAAACACAGGATTGGCGCGTGATCATTAACGAAATTGAGCTGCAAAATAATCAGCTCACTTATCACGATGGCACGTTAAACCCCGCTTTCCGTATTTCATTAGACAAATTGAATGGCAAACTCACCAACATAGATACCGCTGGCAAACAGCAAAGCACCTTTGATTTTAATGCCCGTGTGGATGGCAATGCGCCCCTGGCCATCAAGGGCAAAGGCTACTTGCTAGACGAGCCGCTCAACATTGAGGTCACCACCAAGCTAGATGACTACGAAATGACGCGGTTATCACCTTTTACTGGCAGTTTTTTGGGGTATCTCACCGATAGTGGCCAACTCAGTATTGATAGCCAACTGCAAATCGAAAACAACCTTGTAGACACCAGCAATAAAATCTTGGCAAAGCGCTTTTACCTAGGCGACAAAGTGGAAAGCGAAGAGGCCATCAGCGCCCCTATTAAGCTTGGGCTTTCAGTATTACGTGACCGCCGTGAAAATATTAACCTCCCCGTAAAAGCAGCGGGGGACCTAGCCGACCCCTCCGTGAGTGTTAGCAAAATTATTCTCAATACGTTCACTAACATCCTAGTGCGAGCGGCAACCTCACCCTTTTCTGTGCTGATGGGCTTAGGTGGCGACAGCGAACAGGAATACCTACCTTTTGCGCCGGGCACCACCCAGCTCAGTGCCGACAGCCAGGCCATGGTGGCAACCTTAGCCCAAGCACTTAACGACAGACCCAAGTTGCGCCTCACCCTTACGGGTTCTGCCGCCATGCCCGATCAAGAAGCCATGGCCACCAACTTAGTGGGCGATGATATATTAGGCCGCCAGTGGGAGGGCTTAACCCAAGCTCTTGACGATAATAAGTTCCACAAAAAGGTACTCAAAGCGTGGGAAAAACTCGAAAACCAGCCCCCGCTGACAGGGGATGAGCGCGAACAAAGCGAAGCCGCTTTCAAACAGCTAGTACAAGCTAAAATGCAACACCTAGATGAAAGTGCTTTACTTACTTTAGCCAACTATCGAGCAGACCAATTAAAAGCCCTGCTGGTGGATGAACATGGGCTAGACGGTTCGCGCATCACAGTGGCCAATAGTGTTATAAGTAACGATGAAGAAGCAGGCGTAAAACTTGAAATGAGTGACCGCTGATACACCAACAGACTATGCTAGACTGTGCCAACCCAAACTAAGGTAATACAAATAGGTAAGTAAGATGTCGCAACAGCAGGCCCCCAGCAAAGAACAACTTATCACGTGGCTTGAACAGCAGCCCGAGGTGTTACTTGAGGCACCCCAACTGCTTCAACAGCTTACCCTGAGCCACCAAACGTCTGGTGCCACCTCTTTGCTAGAGCGGCAAAATCAACAACTGCGCCAACAAGTGGAACATTACCAAGCCCGTCTCCATGAACTGGTGGCGGTGGCAAAGGATAACGACCGCTTATTTGCTCAAACGCGCCAGCTAGTGCTGCATTTAGTAGAAGCCACCCACCTAGAGGCATTGGCTCAGCATTTGCAGACGCAGCTTAACAATGAGTTTGGGGCCCTTACCTCCACCTTACTTTTGTTTCACCAGCACCCACTGCCGCAGGGCGCCTACCGCCAAACAAGCTTGGCTGACCTTAGCCAAGACTTACAAATGCTTATTGGTCGCCAGCGCATTACTTGCGGTAGCTTTCGCCCCCATGAAAGCCAAGAATTGTTTGGTGAACAAATGGCTGAGCAGGTGGCGTCTGCCGTGTTGGTGCCCTTGCACTTCGAACACGGTTTGGGCGTGCTAGCCATTGGCAGTGACGACCCTATGCACTTCCGCAGCTCACTAGACACGCTATTTATTGAATACATAGGCGCTATTCTCAGTCGTCGCCTGCATCAGCTACTCCCCATGGCGAACACTCAACCCCAAGTTCAACAGGTAGCTCAGTGAACACTCTTGCCTCGGCGACAACGGCCTTTATTCACCATTGTCAGCAAGTGCGTCAACTATCGGTGCATACCACGCAGAGCTATGGCCGTGATTTACGTCACTTTGTTTCATGGTTAGAGCAAGCGCAAGTGACCCAATGCGCCGACGTAAAAAAACACCATGTGCAGCAATACAGCGCTTATTTATTTCGCCAAAGCAAAAGCACTAAAACCATACAGCGCCAACTTTCTAGCATCCGCAACCTCTTTCGTTTTTTGATTCACCAGGGCGAATGCAGCAATAATCCTGCCGACGGCGTCAGTGCGCCCAAGCATGCGCAGCGCCTGCCCAGGGTAGTGGACACAGAAACTCTCAACCAAGCGCTGAATGAAGGTGCAGCCAAGCAAGAAGGTCCTTTGCAGCAACGCGACCAGGCCATTATGGAGCTTTTATATTCCAGTGGATTACGCCTGAGCGAAGTGATTAATCTCAATATTGCAGAGCTCGACATGCAAGAGGGCATGGTAAGGGTCACGGGTAAAGGCGGCAAAACGCGAATGGTACCGGTGGGCAAAGCCGCTATTAAGGCCATTCAAGTGTGGCTGAAGGCGCGCCAGCAACTCCCCATCACAGACACCAATGCTCTTTTTTTAAACCACCGCGGCGGCCGCTTGGGCCCAAGAGGCTTGCAAAAACGCTTGCGTCAATACGGTATTGAACAGGGTTTGCAGCAACAGCTGCACCCACATATGCTGCGCCACTCCTTTGCCAGCCACATGCTTGAGGCCAGCGGCGATATGCGCGCTCTACAAGAGCTACTTGGTCACGCAGATTTAGCCACTACGCAAATTTACACTCACTTAGACTTCCAGCACTTAGCTCAAGCCTACGACCAAGCTCATCCAAGAGCTAAACGCCAACATGACAAAAACACCGCTGACTCTGATTAGTTTCGATTTAGACAACACTCTTTGGTCCACGCGCCGCGTGCTTGGCCATGCGGAGCGCCGTTTGCAGCTATGGCTAAAACGAGAGCATCCCAAAGCGGCTGAAACAAGCTTAAGCCTTACTCACCTTCGTGCTCTAAGAGCGCAGGTGGTAAAGCAAAATCCAGAACTAACAAACCGCCCTACACCGCTGCGCACTGCAGTGCTGTGCGCCGGTTTTATAGAAGCAGGGTATTCTCAGAGCGCAGCCGAGCAAGCAGCGAAAGCGGGTTTTGAGGCATTTATCCATGCTCGTAATCAGGTAAGCTTTTTCCCTCAAGCCATAGAAGTACTCAGCGCGCTTAGTCAACAATTTAGGCTAGTGGCTATAACCAACGGCAATGCCAACTTGCAACGTATTGGTATTGGCCATCTTTTCGCTGCACAATATACCGCTGAAACCGTAGGCTATGCCAAGCCGGCGCCAGAGATTTATCAACATATGTTAAGCGAACAAAAATTACCCCCTGAGCTATGTTTGCATATCGGTGACCACCCCGAGGAAGATATTGCAGCGGCCCAAGACTGCGGCTTGCATGCCGTATGGTCGAACCTGGTTGATATAGAGTGGCCCAGCACCCGAGCTAAGCCTAGGCTATACGTTGAGCAACTCGCCCAACTTCCCCCATTAATTGCACAGCATTTTAAACCTGTATGAGCACACAAGCTGAACAACTCAACTATTTATTAGTAGAGTTAGAAAACGCCCTTAAACAATGCCAACGTTGGCAAGCGAAACCACCTGCGCCTGAAGCTTTTTTAAGCCGTGAACCTTTTTGTGTAGACACCATGAGTTTTGCTGAATGGTTGCAATGGGTGTTTATTGGTAGGCTCAAGGCCCTGCTCGATGCCAATGCATTACTACCGAGCGGAAGCCAGGTCGCCCCACTCGCCGCCGAGCTATGGAAGGGTGAAACCGAAGCGATGCTCTTGTGTCCTATTCTTGAACGTATCGACGCCTGTTTAAATGGAGCTCAATCATGCTAGCTGACCGCCTCACAGAGGTTTTCCGTTTTTGGCGCTTTGGGTTGTTATCACTACTGTTAGTTGTGCTGCCCTTCACTTTTATAGGCTTGGGTATTCAAATGGCCCTTGGCGCTCCGCTTCAAGTAGAAGAAGATGTGCTCCTCATTAACTGGCCAACCCTCGCTTTACTGGCCTTGCTGTACCCCATTGCCTCTGGCGCACTCATCGCGCAACTCGCAGCCATTCAACAAGGCCAAGCTGCTTCGCTAACCCAATGCGTGGCTGCCAGCCTCCGCTACGCCACCTTGTTATTATTCACCTACGCATTGTTGGGCAGCGCTGTTTATATCGGTTTAATCGCATTAGTGCTGCCAGGTATTTGGCTTTATGCGCGCTTATCCCAAGGTCCTTTTATCGTGATGCTAGAGCAACAAAACCCCATCGAAGCATTACGCTTATCCTTCGCGCGCACAGAAAAATATCAATGGCAAATACTGTTAGGCATCATGGTGCTAGCAGGAGTCGTTTTGTTCGTGACCCTTCTTTCCGCTAGCCTTAGCCAAGTAGTGGCGGGAGAAAGCCCACTGGGCGATGTGATTCATTTGCTCATCACCGCCCCTGTGGGCATCTTGATAGATATTTTAATTTTTCGTTTCTATAGCCTACAAAATACTAATGCTTAAATGGCTACCGGGGCTTTGATATGGGCTTGAGGGTGATAATCCACCACTTCAATATCATCGAAACGAAACGCAAAAATATCGTTTACGTCTGGATTTAAACGTACCTTAGGCAAAGCGCCTGGGGTACGTTTAAGCTGCTCATCCGCTTGTTCCAAATGGTTGCTATATAGGTGCGCATCACCCAGGGTGTGCACAAAATCCCCTGGCTCAAGGCCACACACTTGCGCCACCATTAACGTCAACAAACTATAAGAGGCAATATTAAAGGGCACGCCTAAAAAGATATCGCCACTGCGCTGATACAACTGGCACGACAACTTACCATCCGCTACATAAAACTGAAACAAACAGTGGCACGGTGGCAACGCTTGGCGCCCTAAGGCAGCGTTTTCTTTTGGGCTAACACTCGTATCGGGAAGCACCGCTGGATTCCAAGCTGTTACCACCAAGCGGCGTGAGTCTGGTTGGGTTTTAATCGCCTCAATCACATCGGCTATTTGGTCAATCACCTCGCCCTTAGGCCCCTTCCAACTACGCCATTGCTCACCATACACAGGCCCAAGCTCACCCTCATCGGTGGCCCATTCATCCCAAATAGACACCTTGTTTTCTTGCAAATAAGCAATGTTGGTATCGCCCTGCAAGAACCACAAAAGCTCGTGAATAATCGAGCGCAGGTGCAGCTTTTTTGTGGTTAACAAGGGAAAGCCCTGGCTTAAATCAAAGCGCATTTGATAGCCAAAAATAGCGCGCGTACCAGTGCCAGTACGGTCTGTTTTTACTGTGCCATGGTGGCGCACTTGGCGCAGTAAATCTAAATATTGCTGCATATTATTTTGCCTGCTGAATCACGGGGTGTGTTTTGTAACCCCAAACCATAAGCCCTATACCCACCACAATTAAAGGCAAGCTGAGCAACTGCCCCATGGTAAGCCACTCAAAGGCAATATAGCCCATGTGAGCATCAGGTTCGCGGAAAAATTCGGTGGTAAAACGGCTTATACCATAGCCTACGCCAAAAAGCCCCGTAATTGTCCCCATGGGCCGAGGATGGCGAGAATAAAGCCAGAGTACAGCAAAAAGTAGCAGCCCCTCGGTAAAAGCTTGGTAAAGCTGTGAGGGATGGCGACTTAACTGTAATACATCCCCAGGAAATACCATGCCCCAGGGCATGTCTGTGGCACGACCCCACAGTTCACCATTAATGAAGTTACCAATACGCCCAGCCCCCAGACCAATAGGCACCATGGGCACACCAAAATCCATAGCGGCTAAAAAGCGCTTATTGGTTTTACGGGCAAAAATAGCAATGGCAGCGAGCACACCTAAGGCACCGCCATGAAAGGACATGCCACCTTGATTGAGCAGCACAATGCGCCAAGGTGCAGCAATAAAATTGGAAAAATCGTAAAAGAGCATATAGCCAATACGCCCTCCCAAAATCACACCGAGTGCACCGTAAAAGATAAGGTCACTGACTTGCTGGGGCGTCCAACCACTATTGGGTTGCTTAGCGCGACGCAGGCACAGCCACCATGCCCCCATAAACCCCACCAAATACATAAGCCCATACCAATGCACCTGTATGGGGCCAAGAGAAAGTGCCACTGGATTAATTTGTGGGTAATTAATCATGCTTGCCTCAAGCTAAGAAATTAGCCCATAAGCATATTGATACCCACTAAAGCTAGCAAGACCGCAAACACACGTTTCAAAATACGGTTAGGAAGCTTATGCGCCACACTTACCCCCACACGGGTCATGGGAAAGCTAGTGACAATAATGGCAGCCACCGCTGGGAAATACACATACCCCAAACTGCCAACAGGGAGGTCTGGGTGGTTCCAGCCGGCCCAAATAAAGCCAAGGCTTCCCATCACTGCGATGGCCAAACCACAGGCGGAAGATACCGCGGCTGCTTGTTGCATCCTAACGCCGAAGCCGCTGAGGAAAGGCACGGTAATAGTACCGCCGCCAATACCAAAAAAACTCGAAAACACACCAATACCGCCGCCACAGGCGGTTAATATCCAGGCCTTAGGGAGGTTTTCAGGTTTGTTTGGTTCCGTTTTTTTACGCCCGCTCCACAGCATTTGAGCGGAAAGAAACAACATAAAAATCCCAAACGCAGCCGCCAGCAGCTTGCCCGGCAAAGATGACGCTATAAAAGCACCACCAAAAGCCCCAATGCCCACCGCAGGCGCCATCGCACGGGCAATGGCCCAACGCATGCTGCCCATGCGGTTGTGAGCGCGCATAGCGCCAATGGAAGTTAGCACAATGGCCGCCAAGGAAGTGGCCAAGGTCATTTGCATGCTGAACTCAGAATCAAAGCCTGCTTGAGTGAACATTAATAACAAGCCCGGCACCACCACGGAGCCGCCACCAATGCCCAAAGCACCACTAAGAAAGCCCATTAGGGCACCAAGCATGAGGTAAAGCGGTATCCACTCAATATGCACGAATCTATCTCTCGGCTAATAAACGGCAAACACTGTAAGGCTTTTGGCTAGGCAAACGCGGTTGTAACACCAAAAAGATAAGCAGTTATGGGCCCTTGGAGCACCATTTTCGGTGGGAAATTTGACGCCTTACAATATGAATGGAGCGATGATAACGAATTTGCCTAACAGGAACAAACAAAAATGCATATACTAATAACTTTATTGGCACAGCCAAATATAACAACCCCTCGTTTTGCTGGTTAAAAAACCTCTTATGTGCACTATTTTATTTGCTTGGCAGACAGATGCCACACAACCCTTTCTTGCCGCTGCCAACCGCGATGAATTTCACCATCGCCCCACACAAGCAGCACATTGGCAAGGAGATGTATTCTGTGGCGTCGATTTACGCGCCGGGGGCACTTGGATGGGCATACACCGACAAGGACGCTTTGCAGCAGTCACTAACTTTCGCGAGCCCGCCTTCGCAGCAGGAGAAAAAAGCCGCGGCAACCTTGCTATGTCTTTCTTAACTAGCACCAGCACGCCCCAAGCGTTTTGCCAACAGCTAGCTAAAACACAAGCACAGTATGGCCCATTTAATCTTCTTGTCAGCGATGGCAGCACACTCTGGTATATGAGCAATCGCGGTGCTGAGCCAAGGGCACTTGCACCTGGTTTTTACGGCTTAAGCAATGGCTTAATTAATGCGCCTTGGCCCAAGGTAACCGCAGGTGTTTCTGCATTACGAGAGCACTTTTACGCCGACGACGCCCAACTCTTTGCCCTGCTCAAAAACACCCAACAGCCAGCTGATGAAACGCTTCCTAACACAGGTGTGGGTATAGAAATGGAGCGTGTGGTGGCGCCTTTATTTATTCAAGCAGGAGAATATGGCACACGCTCAAGCGCCGTGGTGCGCTTAAATGCCGCGGGTGAGTGGTCCATGGCTGAACAAAACTGGGACCCAGAGGGCAATGCCTCCGGCCCCATACACAGCAGCCATTAAGGCCTTTCTAGAATCACCTGTCCAAAGTGGTTAAAGAAAGCCACTAGCGCTTGTTCATCTAGCTCGCGCATGACTTTATTGGTTACAGCACGAATGGCTTTACGGCTACCATCCACACCCACATGTAACGCTTTTTTAGTAACAAAACCCATTTTGACATGGTCCGTGGGCGCCACAAAAAAGTTGGTGAGGATTTCCTCTGTCAAAGCATCCATTACGCCGGTGAGCAAATCGATATTCTCTTTCGCTTCGCCGTTTTCACAAAAGGCTTTGGCTTGCTGAAAATCCTTCACGAACTTATCGCTCGCCGCCACGCAAATACGGGTTTTATTACCGTTAGCCTCCTCCGCTTCCCAAGTTTGGGCTGTCATTAGCTCAGCCAGAGGAGCAAGTTCTTGAGGGCTCGTTTTTTTAAAAATTTGGCGAGTCAGCATATGCGACGCTTTGTTCGCTGTATTCACCGCAAAATCAATGATGCGTTGCTGCCCCGTTGAAAGCTTCGCAAACTGTGCGGGCTGAATAAGAAACAGTTGCAGCATGTCTTCTGTCATACCATCCACTCGGCTGATTAGCTCTTGAGCGGCTGCATTATTTCCATCGGCCTGCGCCTTTAAAAAAGCCTGCGAGTGGGTGATGGTTTTTTCGCCCACGGGCACTGCAATCACGTACGCCATATTTTTATTCCTATTGTCATTATCAATGCTAGATATTTATTACAGGCGAGTATGCTATAAAAAACACAGCGGCACGGAAAGGCAGCCCCGCCTCTATCTAGGGCACTATCAGGCCACCTTAAGACGTTTTTCCTTGTAACCGCCTCATCGCTTCACGGTGCTCACGCACCACGGGAGCCAATTCATTAAGAGCGCGGCTATATACCTCGCGTTTAAAATGCACCACTTTTTTAATGGGGTACCAGTAGTTCACCCAGCACCACTCCTGAAACTCAGGTTGACCGCTATGGGTAAGGTCGATACTGGCATCAGGGCTTTCAAGGTGCAACAAAAACCATTTCTGCCGTTGCCCAATACACTGCCTTTGGTGGGCTCGGCGCCGGCGCAAAAAATGCCGGGGCAGCCGATAACTTAACCAACCCTCAGTGCAAGCTAGCAAGCTTACGTCTTTCTGCGTTAGTCCAACCTCCTCTTCAAGCTCTCGATACAGGGCATCTTCAGGGCTTTCCCCTACTTTCATACCGCCTTGAGGGAATTGCCATGCGTCACGCCTTCCCATGCGCCGGCCCCAAAAAACACGGCCTTGCGCGTCTACAATTACCATACCTACGTTTAAGCGATAACCTCGCTCGTCAATGATACCTGTCATTTTTCTGCCTACTTTTGCTCATGGCTACATTACACCCTATGGCGCTTACAGTGGCAATGGCATCCGCGGGATTAAAAATTTGTTATGCTAGCGGCTTTGTCTAATTCCATAGGAGCTTTTTGCCATGACCTTGGCTATTTTCGATCTTGATAACACTCTAATAGCCGGTGATTCGGACCACCTTTGGGGTGAATTTTTAGTTCAGCAAGGCTTGGTGGACAAAGAAACGTTTAAAGCCAAAAACGACCAATTCTACCAAGATTATTTAGCCGGAGAGTTGGACATTTTTGCCTACCAAAAGTTTGTTTTAGGATTTCTTGCTCAACATAGTTTAGTAGAGCTTGCTAACTGGCATCAGCAATTTATGGACGAAAATATTACGCCCATCCTGCTCCCCAAGGCCTTTGAGCTAATCGCAAAGCACCGCGAGCAAGGGCATTTTATAATGATTATTACTGCTACTAATGATTTTATTACTGCTCCCATTGCGGACGCTTTCGCGGTGGACCACTTAATTGCTGTCACCGCTGAGCGCGATGAATACGGCGGTTACACGGGCAATGTTGCTGGCACGCCTTCCTTCCATGAAGGCAAAATCACTCGCTTAAATGAATGGTTAGCTGAAAACCCAAGCTATTCCATGGAAGGCAGTTATTTTTACAGCGACTCGCACAATGACCTACCTTTGCTTAATCTTGTGGACCACCCTGTGGCTGTGAATCCCGACGAGAAGCTCGCCGCTGTAGCGCAAGAAAAAGGCTGGCCCATTATGGATTTGCGACAATAAACATGCGTATTTTAGCGGCGGACTCTCTTGATATCAGCGGCTTTGCGAGCATTCGTGAGCGTGTGTTTATTCAAGACCGCCAGTATTTTTCCCATGCAGTGCCGGATGCCTGCTGGGATGCTTTTGGGCCCTTGATATATTTTGCTAGTGCTTGGTTTTTGCCTCGGGGTAGCACGGGTTTACATCACCACAGCCAAGTGGATATTGTCAGCATATTGCCCCGCGGCACCATGTTGCACCAAGGCAGCATTGGTGAAGGCGTGGAACTTAAAGCTGGCCAAGTGCAAATTCAGCGCAGCGGCAATCAAGGATTTAGCCACAACGAAATCAATCCCACCAGGCAAGTGCAACCCTTTGTGCAACTCTGGCTCACTCCCACAGCCCAAGAAGCAGCCACCTACGAGGTATTAACGCTCAACGGGAATGGCTTAACCACAATAGAGGCGCGAGATGATTTTGAGCTAGGTGTGGGCACTTGGGCACAAGCCAATCAGTGGCATAGCGACAAACCCAGCTTGCTATATGTTGTTACGGGAGGTGGCGTGGTGAGCAATCAACAAGGGCTAGCACACCCCATCGCTCGTGGCACCCTAGTAAGCGCGTGCTCAGGATTAATTTTTGCAACAGAGGCAAACAGCCAATTTTTTTATGCCACTCTGGCAACAACGTTGCCAAAATAATTTCTAATCGCTAGGATGCCTTCATAGGTGGACGACCACCCCCATTCTCACGGGATAACACACCAGGACGGCCTGGCCCTACTCATTCTGGAGGGGCTTATGCCTTGGTTATATCTCGTCCTCGCTGGGTTATTTGAAGTTGTGTGGGCTTTCTCGATGAAACAATCGGAAGGGTTCACGCGCCTTACCCCCACACTAATTATGCTCATCACCATGGTAGCCAGTTTTTGGCTACTCGCCATTGCCATGCGCTCTATTCCGCTAGGCACCGCTTATGTGATTTGGACTGGCATTGGCGCCATGGGTGCTTTCTTGGTGGGTATATTTATTCTTTCAGAACCCGTAAACGCCATGCGTCTTACTGCCGCTGTGCTAATTGTATCCGGACTTACTCTGATGCACGCCGCAAGCCATTAGTACTAAAAAACCCCTGCCTAAATGAATCCCACAACGTTGCAAATAGGTTGTGATTGGTTCTGGCAGGGGTTTCTAGCTGTGTAACGTGAATTATAATTACTCAGCCACTTGCTCGGCATACTCTGCAGCCGTTAGCAACGCCTGCGTTTCGCTTTCAAACTCGCTAGTTGGCGCCAACTTAAACAGCCAGCCTTCATCGTAAGGGCTATCGTTAATGAGCTCAGGTTCATCTTCTAACGCTTCATTAATGGCCACCACTTCACCGGCAACAGGCGCATAAATATCGGAAGCGGCTTTCACTGACTCTAGCACGGCAACCTCTGCGCCCACTTCAAAGGTAGCACCAAGTTCGGGCAGTTCTGCATACACCACATCACCAAGAGCGTCTTGAGCATAGTCAGTAATGCCCACCACCACAGTGCCATCCTCTTCTACCAAAACCCATTCGTGGGTACTTGCGTAGCGCAATTCATCACGCAATTCGCTCATTTCTCATCCTCAATACTTGGCCAGTCTTAAAACTGCGCAGTGTAGCATGCCCATCCATTTACGCACCGCTTTGCGGCGCTCTTTTAGCAATTTGGGGCAAATCCCCCGTGCGGCCAAGCGCGTGGGCTGTGAAGTTTTGCTTTATCGGCGCCAATCGATTCACCCAGCGCATGCCGGTGTTACGCAACCAACGCCACTCAAGGCTGCGCTGCTCAAACAATAGCTTAAACCCTTTTAATGCTCGCACCATGGAGCCATTGTGGAAACGACGGCGACGCTCATAGCGCTCAAGCACACTGAGATGAACAAAGGGCAAACCACGGTCTAAGGCACGCTGGATTTCCTCGGCGAGCACCGCCGCATCGAGTAGGCCTAGGTTGATTCCCTGCCCCGCTAAGGGGTGCACCACATGAGCTGCATCACTAATCAGAGCCACCTGTGGCCTGTGATATTGGCTGGCATGAAAATAATGAATGGGAAACTGCGCCCTCTGGGTTTCCAGTGCGAGCTCTCCCAAACAATGTTCGCTCGCCAAGGTAAGCTCGCGGTTAAATTCCGCCTCACTTAAGGCAAAGAGCCGTTTGGCCTCCTCGGGCACCAGGGACCACACAATGGACACATCGTGGCCATCCCCTGCGGCGGGTAATAAGGCCAAGGGCCCCGTTTCTAAGAAGCGCTGTCGAGCGCAATTACCATGGGGGTTTTCCGTGCGAATAGCGCCCACAATGGCGATGTGTCCGCTAAATTCAGGTACCCCGGCAATGCCCACCGCTTGGCGTACACTAGAGCGCGCACCATCGGCGCCAATTAACAGGGCACAATAATACTCCTGCTCGGTGTTGGTGATTAAACGCCAACCTTCAGAAGTGCGCTCAAAACGCACAATGTGCTCGTGATTTTGCCACTTAATGTTGGCATCGCTTTGCTCCACCCAACGGTACATGGCCGCGGCCACTGCATTGTTTTCTACAATATAGCCGAGCTGTGCTGCCCCAAGCTCTGGCCCATCAAAAAACACTTCGCCGCTGCCATCCCACACCTGCATTTTATCGTAGGGCTGAATGCGCTCTTGCGGCATTAAAGCCCACACACCGAGGTGCTCTAGCATGTGTTGGCTCGCCTCATTAAGCGCCACCACCCGTGTGGCACAGGGCCCTTCGGGCATTTGGGGTGGGGGCCCTGCATCCAGCAAACGCACACTCAGGCCAGTACTTGCCAAGCTCACCGCCTGCATGCCACCAGCCATGGCTCCGCCAACAATCACAATATCACTATAGTTTTGATGCTCTTTACACATGACGAACTCCCATGGCGCGCTGAGCAAAAGCCGTGCGCAAGCTAGGCCATAAATCCAACGCCACCAACCCTAACTGTCTAGTGTGGGCAAAGGGGCCAAACTCCACGCGAAACAAATCCGGCAGCCACTTGGTGGCATGGCGAATCATGGCCTGGTCTTTTTCTCTCGCTTGAATATAGCGCTCAAGCACCTGCAGCTCTCCTGGTTTTTGAGCGTCTCCAACTTCCTCCGCCAATAGGGATAAATCACGCGCCGTCAGGTTAAACCCCTGCCCACCCACGGGGTGCACCGTGTGAGCGGCGTTGCCCACCACCACTCCGTAGGGCACCACCTGCGCCACAGCTTTGGTGGCGATTAAAGGGTGGGTAATACGCCCGCCCACACGGCCTAAGGGGGGAATGCGGTCTTCACCGGCTAAGGTGGTAATTTGCTCCACCAGCGCGGCATCGGGCAGCGCTTTTAATTCATCAATGTAATCCTTTGGGCCCATCCAAATCAGTGCCAAACGCTGTTGCGATAAGGGCAATAAAGCCAAAGGCCCTGTGAGCAAAAAACGCTCCCAAGCCACATTGTGATGGCTTTCTAGAACCTCCACATTTGCCACCAGCGCGAAGGTGCCAGTGTCTTCATATTGGGCGCTAATGCCCATGCTTTGGCGCAATGAGGACTGGGCACCATCTGCTGCCACCAGCAGACTCACCTCAAGGGTGTCGCCATCCTCTAACTCAACTTGGTAGCCCTCCACCAACCTCTTTGCAGCCACTACCTTATTGGGCGCTAGCACCCTGATGCCTGTATCTTGCAGCACCGCGCTGAGCAAAACCTGCCCAAGCCAGCGATTTTCCACCACGGCACCCAGAGCGGGAACACCTTCTTCTTCAGCCCGCATACGGGTAATACCTAGGCGTCCTTTACGGCTCACTTCCACCGTTTTTATTGCTGCGGCATCCTCAAGCAAGGTTTCGTACAATCCAAGGCGGGCAAAGATACTCAACGTGCCCGCGGATAGGGCGGTGCTACGCGCATCAAAACTTGGCGAGAGTGGTCCTTCAGCCAACGTCATAGCCATAGGCTCCACTAGGACCACTTGGTGATGCCCTTGCTGCCGCAGCAACAAGGCAAACAGCAGCCCTGCCATTCCACCGCCTGCAATTAAAATAGGCTTTGCGTTTTGTGTCATTTATCTTCTCGCCCTTATTGTGCTCTTACTTGCGCTCTGCCATGAGAGCAGTAATTTCAGCAACTGATTTAGGCACATCCGCCGTTATTACCTCGGGGCCATTGTCTGTCATCACTACGTTATCTTCGATACGAATGCCGATACCTCGCCACTTCTCGTCTACGCGAGTGTTATCCGCTGCCACGTATAAACCGGGCTCCACCGTGAACACCATTCCTTTCTTCAAGGCGCGGCCTTCGCCGCTTTGGCGATAACTGCCCACATCATGCACATCAATACCTAGCCAATGGCCGGTGCCATGCATGTAGAAGTCAGCGTAAGCGCGGGTTTCAATTAACTCATTTACGTCACCGCTGAGCAAACCCAAGTCGCACAACCCTTGGGTAAGCACGCGTAGCGCCGCCTCATGACCGCTGTAATAAGGCTGCCCTAATTGCATGGCATCAATAGCAGCCAATTGCGCTGCTAGCACCACCTCATAAAGAGCCTGTTGAGGTGCGGTAAAACGGCCGTTAACTGGGTAAGTGCGCGTAATATCACTGGCGTAATGTTGCCATTCACAACCTGCGTCTACTAATACTAAATCGCCTTCCTGAAGCACTTGATTGTTCTCAACATAATGCAAAATGCATGCATTTGAGCCTCCCCCCACAATGGTGTTATAGGCAGGAAATCGTGCGCCGTGGCGCATAAACTCATGCAAATACTCTGCTTCTAGCTGATATTCCCACATGCCTGGTTTAACGGTTTGCATACCACGGACATGGGCTTGAGCAGCAATGCTGGCGGACTCACGCATGGTGGCTATCTCTGCCTCGCTCTTAATCAAGCGCATTTCATCAAGCAGGCTTGTAAGCTGAGTAAAGACAGTTGGTGCATTAATCCCTTGACGCACCTTGGCGCGCACTTGGTTTACCCATCCCATCAGCTGTTGGTCGAAGGCTGCACTGGCGCCTAAATTGGCATAAATGCGCCCTCTGTTTTCAAGTAACTTAGGTAAGCGCTCATCGATTTCCTGAATGGAATAAGCTTCCTCAGCGCCATAATCACGTTTAGCACCTTCCTGGCCTGCTCGCACGCCATTCCAAATTTCCATGGTTTTATCACGGTCACGACAAAATAAAATAAACCGCCCGCGACCGCCGTCTGCCACTAATACGGCCACCGCTTCAGGTTCAGGAAACCCCGTGAGGTACCAAAAATAACTATCTTGTCGGTAAGCATATTCCGTATTACTGTTACGCAGTCGTTCAGGAGCGGCGCTCAAAATAGCCACACTGTTCGGCGCCATCTGCTGAATTAAGTCTGTACGGCGTTGGGCAAAATCTGCAGGGGATAACATAACAACTCCCTTAATTATTAATGATGAGTGGGCGGCGTGGTCGTAGGCGTATCTTTGCGCGCAGCCAGCGCAAGCTCTGTGAAAACCATCAAAGCGGCCATACGTGTGTGTTCCACCACCTGGGCAAATAAGTCTTCTTCCTCAGCGCTATTGTCCTCGGGCAAATCCACTTGGCTAATGGCAGCAATATCGCGAATAGCTTCTTGCAGCGCAGGTGCGAGCTGGCTCTCTGTGGTGCCTGCAGTCCCTGTGCCAAAGCCCACCAAAAAACCCTCACACCACTGTCCTAGCGCCGCGACGCGAACACCTAGCTCTTCCGTGTCATCAGGAAGCAACAAATAAAACGCCAACCCTTCACCTGTAAACGCCTCCACCGCTAAATCTCGCACCTTAAGCCATAACTCAGCTGCGGTGTGCTGCCACTTTCCTGTATCCACGTGGGCAGCCAATACCGCTAATACCTCGGCATCTTTTTGTCCATGCCCAGTACTTAGCAAACCGCACATAACACCATGCAGCTCCGAAGGGCTATGTAATACGCCTTGCTGCTGCAACTGCTCCACCAGGGGTTCGAAGTATTCCGCTAGTTTTGTTTCCATTAAATTGCTCACCCAAATACCGTTTAACAACTTTTCAAGGTGTCTAGTGTACTCTCTCGCCCCTTTATACCCAACACAAAGCGCCATGATGCCATTTTCTGACGCCTAAGCGCGTTGACCAAGTAACCTCGGCTCTTTATAGTACAACCTCAATAAAAACAGTACTTTCATAGCGGTAAACCCATGAGCTCCTTGCAATTACTCAATGCAAAGATTGATTTGCTGATTGAACAAAGCGCCCGCCTGCGCGAAGAAGTGCGAGCCTTACGCTTTCGTGAGAATCAGCTATTGGCTGAACGCGATGAGCTTATTCTTAAGAATGAGGCTGCCAGAGAGCGCGTAGAGGCGATTATTGGCCGTTTGAAGCAAGCAGGAGCTGGACATGAGTGATTCACGTTCTGTGATTGTGCATTTGCTTGGCAAAGAATATCGCGTTGCTTGCCCTGCAGGTGAGCGCGACAACCTTATTAAGGCAGCACATTTTCTTGATGATAAGCTACATAAGGTTGAGGGCGCAGGTATCGTAGGTTTAGAGCGCATCGCCATTATGACGGCACTGAATTTAGCGCATGAGTATTTGCAAAATAAAAATGATGCCAGCCCCGATATCTCCCACCTCATTGAAAAAATAGACGCCGAGCTCTCTGCTGAAGAAACACCCAATTAATTCTTCCTTGGATGCATCACCCGATATTCTTTGCTACACTGCGAAGCATGTTCCCTGGTGTGTTCGCCAGCATGCTTAAGTCCCTGAGCCGATGCTTTAAATCTTGGTGGCGTTTGCGTGGCTTTGTGAGCACGTCCGGTTACGGAAAGCCTAATAAGCCATTCTTTGCCACCCCTTGAACCTCACGGTTCAAGGGCCAAGCTAAGCAGCGGCACATCCGGGGAGCACCTTTCTACTACACCACACATTGCTTATGCAAAAAACCAACGCACGGGCCCTCTTACGTAAACGTCGCCGCGCCCTTTCCACGGCAGAACAAGCCGTTGCAGCTCAAGGCTTAAGCCATCAACTTCAACAGCTCACGATGCTAAACCAATCACAAAAAATTGGTTTGTATTTTCCCAGCGACGGCGAAATTTCACCACTCACTTACGCCCGTGAAAACCCTCAGCACAACTTCTATTTGCCCTCATTGTGCTTAGCAGAAAAACGTTTATTACGCTTTCACCCTTGGCGCCTGGAAGACCCAATTCAATACAACCACTTAAATGTGGCCGAGCCAGCAACACAACAGCATACTTTAGACGCCCTTGCACTGGATGTTATTTTAATGCCTTTGGTGGGTTTCGATAAAACAGGGATAAGATTAGGAATGGGGGGCGGTTTTTATGATTACACATTGCGCAATTGGCAGTACGCGGAAAATAAGCCATATCTGATTGGCATTGCACACAGCTGCCAATATTTTAAAGGACTACAGCAAGACCCTTGGGATATTCCCTTAAATGCCGTAATAACTGATGAGGAAACTCTTATTTTTCAGCAAGAGTAGGCGCAGATAAACTGCTTGTGCTCATAATCCCCATGGCTCTTTGGTTTTCGTAGCTCTTGCTTTGCTCGCCAAATCCATAGGTGAGAGAACTAATCAACACTCCTAAACCGAAAAGGATGGACAAGAGCACCATTGTGTCTGGTTTCTTGTTGTTCATATTGAGTTAACCTGCAAAATTGTCTGCACTAGCTTTATTATTTCATCACGTAATACACAGATTGCGACGAATAACAACCGCAATCCGTGTGTGGGTAAAGTAACACCCAAACTGTTTAAGTCAATGCAGCATTGTAAACAAACAATAATTTGCAACAATTCTTCTTATAACCACTGCCTATTTGTACAGTTTTAGCCAAGAAATAACGTGTAAGCAGGATTGTCTGTTTCTTCACGAATGGGATATTCGAGCTCTTTTATCTCTTTACGGAATTCTGTGATTTCGCCTTTTGGTACCTGCCACCCCACTAAAACCCGCCCATAAGCAGCGCCATGGTTGCGATAATGGAATAAGCTTATATTCCAACGGCCTTTAAGCGCACTTAAAAACTTTAGCAAAGCCCCTGGTCTTTCTGGGAATTCCACTCGATAAACCAATTCGTTAACGCCATTAAACTGAGCGTACCCGCCCACCATATGACGCACATGAAGCTTAGCCATTTCATTTTGAGTGAGGTTCACCACAGGGTATTCTTTCTCCTCAAGCGCCTGTATTAACTCTGCCAAATCATCGCTACCGGGTTGCACCTGCACACCCACAAACACAGTGGCGCTGGCTTCGCTACGGTAACGATAATTAAACTCCGTGATAGCACGCTTGCCCACAATACGGCAAAACTGTCGGAAGCTACCCGGACGCTCAGGAATAGTGACCGCTAAAATAGCTTCTCTTTGCTCACCTAGCTCAGTGCGCTCGGCAATATGCTTTAAGCGGTCAAAGTTAATATTGGCGCCACTTTGCACGGCAATTAGGGTTTGCTCTGATACGTTATGTTCTGCCACCCATTTTTTCATACCGGCTAATGCCAATGCGCCGGCTGGTTCTGCTATGGAACGCGTGTCTTCAAAAATATCTTTGACAGAAGCACAAAGCTCATCCGTGGTCACTGTGACCACTTCATCAATGCATTCACGCAAGATTTTGAAAGTTTCTTTGCCAATTTGTTTCACTGCCACCCCATCAGCAAATAAGCCCACATCGCTAAGCGTTACTCGGCGTTGGCTTTCCATGGCTGCTTTTAAGCAAGCTGAATCCTCTGGTTCCACAGCTATGATTTTGACTTCAGGGTAAACGCACTTCATGTACACAGCCACGCCAGCCGCCAAACCACCACCGCCCACGGGTACAAAAATGGCATCCACCTTACCGCTGTGTTGCTGCATAATTTCGAGAGCAATGGTGCCTTGGCCAGCAATCACATCGGGGTCATCGTAGGGGTGCACAAAGGTTAAGCCATCACGCTCTTCCAACATGCGAGCATGCTCTAAGGCCTCATCAAAGCTATCGCCGTGCAGCACCACACGCCCACCGCGCTCACGCACCGAGCGCACCTTAATGTCCGGCGTGGTCTTTGGCATTACAATCACGGCACGTATGCCCAAATGCTTTGCCGACATAGCCACCCCTTGAGCATGGTTGCCCGCCGAAGCACAAATAACGCCTCGCTCCGCCTGTTCCGGCGATAGCTGCTTAATTTTCGCGTAGGCACCGCGTAGCTTAAAAGAAAACACGGGCTGCAAATCTTCTCGTTTGAATAAAACATTATTATTCAAACGCTTAGACATGATAGGTGCTTCTTCCAAAGGGGTTTTCACCGCCAAATCGTACACTTGGGCGCGTAGAATCTTGCGAATATAATGCTCAGACATAAGGCTCTCGATTAAAATAAATAAACAATGTTACTGCCACCCTAAGGCAGCGTCTAGCCAGGGCCGCTAGGACTTAGTTCGGCGTTCCTTTATACTGTGCGCTTCCCTTAAGCGCTAAAAATCTGCAAAACACTATGAATCAAAATGCACAAAAGCAAGCCGCAGCTGAAGCGGCACTCTCCTTTATCGACGCGGGCACCATTGTGGGTGTAGGCACAGGTAGCACAGCCAACTTCTTTATTGACGCTTTGGCCACGCGCAAAGACGACATACGCGGTGCAGTAGCAAGCTCAGAAGCCAGTGCAGAGCGCCTGCGCCACCACGGCATCGAGGTCTTTGACCTCAACGAGGTGGATGACATCCCCGTTTACGTGGATGGCGCGGACGAAGTCACTCGCCATCGCGAGATGCTTAAGGGCGGCGGTGGTGCCTTAACCCGTGAAAAAATTGTAGCTGCCGTGGCTAAACAATTTATTTGCGTGGTGGACGAATCCAAACTCGTGCCCCGTTTGGGTGCCTTCCCCCTACCCGTGGAAGTGATTCCCATGGCTCGTTCCTACGTGGCGCGCCGTTTAACGGCCTTGGGCGGCCGCCCTGAATACCGCACCGGTTTTGTTACCGATAATGGCAACGTAATTCTTGATGTTAAGGGCCTGGACATTATGCGCCCGATTCAACTCGAAGAACAAATCAACAACATTGTGGGCGTGGTGACCAATGGCCTCTTTGCCAACCGCCCTGCAGACGTGGTGCTGTGCGCCACCCCTAAAGGGGTGACTCGCCTGTAAGCACTTCTGTGGTGGCAATAAAAAAATTGCCTAACCGCAGCGCCAATTTATCACCTTGTTGCAAGGGCCCCACCCCAGGCGGGGTGCCTGTGAACACCACGTCACCGGGCTGCAAGGTGAAATGTTGGCTAATCTCAGCCAATAAGGCCGCAATGGGAAACAGCATTTGCCCAGAGTGGCCTTCTTGGCGCAGCTGACCATTTACCTCAAGCCCAATAGCAATATGCTGACGCGTAGAAATTCCGCGTGCTTCCACCCACTGCGATAATATGCCGGAGCCATCAAAGGCCTTGGCGCGTTCCCAAGGATGCCCCTTAGCTTTTAGTTGGTTTTGCACCTCTCTTAACGTAAGGTCCAAGCCCACACCG
>Ga0209487_1000218_pt1 | contig 51892 bp, 41 predicted proteins | sample Poulit2012_FD_187524 | JGI IMG/M metagenome (GOLD analysis project Ga0209487, IMG submission 187524) | Agricultural soil microbial communities from Georgia to study Nitrogen management - Poultry litter 2012 (SPAdes) (version 2) | ecosystem: Environmental > Terrestrial > Soil > Agricultural land... | reverse complement strand
TTCTTGTGTTTCTTGTGCTTCGCGATTATCGGTCTCGTTTGCTTTGGGGCCAATCACTGCCAGTATTTGCTGAGCCAATTCGCTACTAACACGCTCATCCGCATCTAAGGACAACACCCATTCGCCTTGGGCGTAATCGAGGGCTCGGTTCTTCTGAGGGCCAAAGCCAGGCCAGTCTGCACTTTTAAAAACCTTGGCACCGGCACGCTCAGCCAATGCACACGTATCATCTGTGCTGCCGGAATCAAGCACAATAACCTCATCAGCAAATGCGACTGACTCAATGCAGTCAACAATATGCGCTGCCTCGTTTTTAGTGATAATGGTGACCGAAAGCCTCACTATGCGCACCTCTATTGAATCGTTGCTGATAGTCAATTTCTATTTGTGTGGCGCCCAGCCAATCGTTGAGCTGCTGCAATAATGCATCACTCAGGCGCACATTCCACTCCATACCCAAGCGCATGGCACAGCTGTATTCGCCATTAATGATTTCTAGCTCAACGGGTATGCCAGGTCGATTATTTTCAGGTTCACCACGAAATGGATTCAGCACCGCATGTAATTTTTCGATTTCTTGGTGTTCGGGCAATAACTGCAGTCGCAAGCACCCGGCATGCTCTTCGCGCGCCCGTTGCAAATCATAAATATCATCAGCCGAGACACGCAAACCACCACTATAGTCATCATGGCTAACTCGGCCACGGATAATGACCAGCTCATCTTCTTTGAGCAGATCTTGGTGCTCTTGGTAGACCTCGCTAAAGACGGCCACCTCGAGCTGCGCTGTGCCGTCCTCGAGGACCCCGTAATACATACGTCCACGACGGGTATTTCTACTGCGTCCTGATTGCAATACGCCGGCAAACCACTGAGGTTCTCGACTAGGCTGTAGATCGACCAATGGTGTAGGAGCAAACCGACGCACCTCATCGCGCCACACATCAAATAGGTGTGCGCTGAAATAAAAACCTATCGCCGTCTTTTCCGCACGTAATAATGTATCCATATCCCATGCGGGTACCTCGGCCAGGCTTTGCTCGACAATATCACTGGCATCATCGTCAAACAAAGATACCTGGTTAGCGGTACGGGCGGCTTGTTCAGCAGCCTCGAGCGCGCGCGGCAAAGTCGCTAATAACGCCGCACGGTTATCTTCTATAGAGTCAAAAGCGCCTGCCCGGATGAGAGCCTCGATACAGCGCCTATTGACGACATGACGATCAATACGACGGCAAAAATCAAATAAACCAGTAAATGGCCCGCCCGACTCTCGGGCCTGTACTATCGCATCGACAGCCGCTTTACCACTGCCTTTGATGGCGCCTAAACCATAGCGAATAGTGCGAGGTGGCATGCCCTGAGCAACGGCTTCATCACGGACGGGGACAAAGCGATACAAAGATTCATTCACATCGGGGGGCAAAATGTCGACATCATTGGCCTTGGCATCTTGGTAAAAAATATGCACCTTGTCCGTATCATCCATATCAGACAGCATGGTGGCTGCCATGAACTCTGCAGGATGATAGGCCTTTAGCCAGGCTGTATGGTAGGCAATTAACGCATAAGCCGCCGAGTGACTCTTGTTAAAGCCATAGCCTGCAAACTTTTCCATCAGGTCAAAAAGCTTGGTTGCTAATTTAGCAGAGTACCCCTTCTTCTTGGCCCCTTCGGTAAATAGCACGCGGTGTTCAGCCATCTCTTGGGGCTTTTTACGCCCCATCGCGCGGCGTAGCAAGTCAGCGCCCCCCAGAGAATACCCACCGATGATTTGCGAGATGAGCATCACCTGCTCCTGATACACAATCACCCCGTAGGTGCTTTCAAGCACACTATGCAAGTCATCATCAAAATAATCGACCTGCGCACGACCATGCTTTCTATTGACAAAGTCACTGACCATTCCGGATTCCAATGGCCCCGGTCGGTACAGTGCGAGCATCGCAATGATTTCTTCAAAGTTATTAGGCTGCAAGTTACGCAGCAAGTCTTTCATGCCCCGTGACTCAAGCTGAAACACAGCTGTCGTATTACCCGCTGATAGAAGCTCGTAAACTTTGGGGTCATCCAGGGTCAGTTTTTCCAGACTAAACTCGGCTTTATCTGGGTTGAATTCGCGCACAAATTTGACTGCCCAATCCAAAATCGTCAGGTTGCGTAACCCTAAAAAGTCAAACTTGACGAGACCGACGTCCTCGACATCGTCTTTATCGTATTGGGATACTGCATTGGCTTCGAGATCGGGCTGACGATACAAGGGGCAATAATCAGTGAGCTTGCCAGGAGCAATCAACACCCCCCCTGCGTGCATCCCCACGCTGCGCACCAACCCCTCGAGTGGGCGCGCTAAATCAATGAGCGTTTGGACCTCTTCGTCGTTTTCATAACGCTCTCTAAAGGCTGGTTCTTGGTCTAGGGTGCGTTCTAGAGACCAAGGGTCAGCAGGATTAAAGGGGATCATCTTAGACAATGTGTCGCACAAGCCATACGGCATATCTAAAACGCGGCCAACATCTCGTACTACGGCCTTGGCCCCCAGTGTGCCAAAGGTGGCGATCTGGCTCACCGCCTGTTTACCATAGCGCTTTTTTACATAGTCAATAACGCGCTCACGGTTATCCTGACAGAAATCAATATCAAAGTCAGGCATCGAAACCCGTTCGGGATTTAAGAATCGCTCGAACAGTAGGTCATAGCGCAGCGGATCAATGTCAGTAATGCCTAGGCTATAGGCCACCAACGAACCCGCCCCTGAACCACGACCCGGCCCGACCGGCACGCCATTTTCTTTACCCCAGTTAATAAAATCAGCCACAATCAAGAAATAACCAGGAAAACCCATCTCGATGATGGTATTGCATTCGGTATCCAAACGCTCTTTATAGTGGGGGTATTGGGCTGCGCGCTCTTGCTCATCGGGATACAGCAACTGCATGCGCTCTTCCATCCCTTGGGCCGCGAGTTGGCGCAAATAATCCCCTAGGCTCATTCCTTCGGGAGTAGGGAAATCAGGTAATTTGGCTTCCCCTAGATTTAATGCCACGTTACAGCGCTGCGCGATGGTCAAGGTATTTTCCAACGCGGACGGTACGTCAGCGAAGCGCTCGGCCATGGTGTGTGAATCCAGAAAATACTGATCGGGGGTAAAGCGTTTAACCCGACGTGGATTTGCCAGTTGTTCGCCTTCGGCAATACATACCCGCACCTCGTGTGCTCTGAAATCATCGGGCTCGGAAAACTGTATCGGATGAGTTGCTACAACAGGCAGGCCCAACTCAGCGGCTAAAGCAATCGCTGCCTGTACATAGGTTTCATCCTCTTCGTGACCCGCGCGCTGCAGCTCGATAAAAAAGCTTTGTGGAAAGGCATCTGCCCACTCTTGGGCCAATGACCGAGCTAAATCGAGATTGCCTGATAACAAGGCATGACCGACATCCCCTAAACGCCCTCCTGAGAGAACAATTAGGTCAGATTCCTGCAATAACCATTCTTTTTTTACCTCGCCCCGACCGCGATACTGATTTTCCAACCAAGCCTCGCTAAGCAATCGGCAAATCGCTAGATATCCATCGTAATTTTCGGCCAGCAATAAAGCACGATGCGGTTTATCGCGATCAGCGGGGTTTTCCAGCCAAATATCAGCGCCCACAATGGGTTTGACACCTGCTTTGCGTGTCGCTTTATAAAACTTGATCAGTCCGAAAAGGTTAGCCAGATCAGTAAGCGCCAATGCTGGCTGCTCATACTGCACGGCTTTGTGGACCATGTCAGGGATACGTGTGATCCCATCCACTACTGAGTATTCTGAGTGGGTACGCAAATGCACAAATGCGGGCGTAGCTTCCGCCGCGGTTGTGACTGTAGAAATAGTAGAATCAGTAGTCATAAAGCTGTTATATGCTTTGTAGTGGAAATCTAAAAAAGTAGTTCTGCATCAGCGACACAGTAGCATATTTGTTAGTCCGACTTGCTAGGCCAGCTCTTTGCGTACGCGCTCCCAGAGGCGATTGAGTCGTTTCGCCGAAACTGGCCGCGGTGTACGTAGCTCTTGGGCAAACAGGGATACACGTAACTCTTCGAGCTGCCAGCGATATTCTTGCAATAATTCGGGTACGGCTCCCTTTAGGTTTTTGCGCGCTTCGAGATAGTTTAACTCTAATGGCGTGATCTCTGCTTGCCAACGCTGGTCGCGGTTTGGATCGGTACGCAATTTATCCATACGCATTAAAACACCCCGTAAGTAGCGCGGAAAATGGCGCAACTGCTCGTACCCAGTTTGTTTTAAAAAGCCTTTCGGCATCAATCGGCGTAGATGTGCTTGCATATCTGCGTAAGCCTCTTCATAGGCTTTATGCTCTTGGAGAGCCTGTTGTACCTGAGTCCAATATTTAAGAATTTCAGTGATGAGTTTGACCATCTCCTGACAAGCAGTATTGAACTCTTGTTTCGCCTGCTGCAAACGCCCACGGAATTCTTTCTCTGTAGTTGGCCAGGGTTGTTGCAGTGCGACTTGTTCGATAGCGCGCTCAATAACCTGATCAACCAATTCATCCTGCGTGCCAAAATGCCTAAACTGCAATGCTTGTGGCAGTAAATCCCGCTGTAACTCTCGACGCTGAAAACGCTCAGATTCTTTCATTTGCAACAAGAACAAGCGCTTTAACCCTTGTTGGTGTACGCGCTGGGCCTTGGCGGAATCATCCAGCACCACTATCTGGCAGTCTTTGCCTTGATCCTCTAAAGCTGGATATCCAGTGACGGATTGACGCCCTTTTTGCAGGGTAATCTCAGTCTGCCAATCACCAAAACTCCAATCAGTAAAGCGCTCGTCGCCAAAGCGGCCTTCTACACGTTGGTCCTGGCTGGCGACCTCGCGAAACTGTTGCTGTGCCTTGCGACTGAATTGTGTTTGTAACTCGTGCAGGTCGCGACCCCCAGCTAAAAACCGCCCTTTGTCATCTACCACATGGATGTTCATATGCAAATGCGCAGGCAAATCAGCAATCTTGAAATCTGTGGCATCAATGCGAACACGCTTTTGTTGCCAAATATCCTGAATCAATGCTTCGATCAAAGATCTACTAGGGTGCACCGCTTGTTTAAAATGGCGTTCGTAAAAACCCTCGACATAATCTGGGATCGGCACGCATACACGACGATGTCGCAAAGGCAAGGACCGTAATAAAGCTTCGACCTTGTCCTTGAGCAATCCTGGCACTAACCACTGCAAGGGCTCGGGAGTCAGTTGGTTTAAATGAAATAAAGGCACATGCAAGGTCACCCCATCACGAATGGAGCCCGGTTCGAAATGATAGCTAAGCTTGAGATCCAACCCATGCAAATCCAACACACGAGGATACACATCGACGGTGACATCCTGAGCCTTGTGCTGCATGAGCACCTCGCGTGTTAAGTACAACTGCTTTTGCTTTTGACGTGGTAATTTTCTATACCAGCGCTCTAAGGTGGCTGTCTGATAAACATCATCGGGAATTTGTTTATCGTAGAATTCGTAAATTACTTGCTCATCAACCAAAATATCAGGACGGCGCGAACGATGTTCTAATTGCTCGATATCACGGATCAAGCGCTGATTGTGCCGATAAAAATCTAACTGTGTATGCATTTCAGCGGGCACAAGCCCTTCACGCAAAAATATTTCACGTGCTTCTACTGGATTGATACGTCCAAAATGCACGCGTCGGCCTTGATAAATCAATAACCCAAACAGCATCCCACGCTCGTTGGCTACAACGCGCCCGTTGCGTTTTTCCCAACGCGGCTCATTCCAATGTTTACGAATAAAGCGACCCGCAACTGATTCAATCCACTCTGGTTCAATACGGGCAACACAGCGTGCAAATACCTGCGTGGTTTGTACGATTTCGCCCGCTAATACCCAAGCACCGCCCCGCTTGCTGAGCGTTGAACCGGGGTGGATATAAAAACGAATCTCGCGTGTGCCTTGGTATAGACGGCCGTCTTCGGTGCGATACCCAATTTGAGACAACAAACCTGTGAGCAAAGCCTTATGGATCTGCTCATAAGTGGCCTCGCTTTGGTTGATGCGCCATTTCTGTTCTCGTACTAATGTGCTTAGCTGCTTGTAGACCTCGCGCCATTCTCTAAATCTCATGGGCGACAGCAATTGCTCGCGAAGGCGTTGGGCCAAAGCACGTCGCGACAAACGGCTTTTGACCAACTCGGAGTACCATTGCCACATGTTTAAATAGGACAAAAACTCGGACTGAGGATTGATAAATCGCTGATGCGCGCGCTCGGCCTGCTCGCGTCGTTCCATCGAACGATCGCGGGGGTCTTGGACAGACAAAGCTGCAGCAATTACGAGTACCTCGGACAAACAATCAAAACGTTGTGCCGCAATGATCATGCGCCCAATACGTGGGTCCAGAGGCCATCGAGATAGCGTGCGCCCTACCCGGGTTAATCGACCCCGTGCATTTAATGCACCCACCTCTTCAAGTATTTGATAACCATCAGCAATGGCTCGGCCACTGGGCGGATCCACAAAGGGGAAGTTCTCAACGTCATCCACACGCAAGGACTTTAGGCGCAAAATAACCGAGGCCAAAGAAGAGCGCAGGATCTCGGGATCAGTAAACTCGGAACGGGATTCAAAGTCTTCTTCGCTATATAAACGAATACACACCCCGGGTCCCAAACGACCACAGCGCCCAGCGCGTTGATTGGCTGAGGCTTGACTGATGCGCTCAATGCGTAATTGCTCAATTTTATTACGCCATGAGTAACGCTTGATGCGCGCTAGCCCACTATCAACCACGTACCGTATCCCCGGTACAGTCACCGAGGTTTCTGCCACATTGGTGGCCAAAACAACACGCCTGGCCTGTCCTTGAGGCCTAAAAATACGTTGCTGCTCGGCCTGATTCAATCGGGCATACAGGGGGAGGATATCAACCCCGACTAATTCTTGGCGACGTAAAAACCGAGCAGCATCACGGATCTCGCGTTCGCCCGGCAAAAACACTAAAATATCCCCACTGCCCTGCGTGCGGCATTCTTGAACAGCATCCAGGATGCCATCGTGCAGGTCGCGCTCGGCCTGTTCGGCCGCGCTCTTGCTACCCTGGCCATGGGTGTCAGGGCCGTCGTCATCTTGCAAGATACTGCGATAGCGAATCTCAACCGGGTGCAAGCGCCCCGAGACATCAATCACGGGTGCAGGCTGGCCATTGAGGCTGAAATGCTGGGCAAATTTATCAGCATCAATGGTGGCTGATGTAATAATCAGCTTTAAATCAGGCCGTTTTTGTAGCAGCTGATAAAGGAAGCCCAACAAAAAATCAATATTGAGTGTGCGTTCGTGAGCCTCGTCAATGATGATCGTGTCATACTGTCGCAACAGGGGATCGCGTTGCGATTCGGCTAACAATATCCCATCCGTCATTAATTTGATGGCGGTTTCATCGGTGCTTTTATCAGCAAAGCGTATTTGATATCCCACCCAGCGACCGATAGGCGTTTCTAGCTCTTCCGCGATCCGATGCGCCACCGAGGTAGCTGCAATACGGCGGGGTTGAGTATGACCGATGGTTTTATCATGACCGCGTCCCAGTTCGAGACAGATTTTAGGGATCTGGGTGGTTTTACCCGATCCTGTCTCGCCACTGATAATAACCACTTGATGTTCCTGTATCGCTTTGGCAATATCATCACGTCTTGCACTGACAGGAAGATCCTCTGGATATGTAATTTTGAATGGAAGGGTATGCTCTGTGGTAGTCTGTTGTGCCAAGCTGCGCATGAAATTCATTCAATAATATTTCACAAAATTATCGCGTTATAATTTTTACTGTTATTACCCAATTTTATACTGTTATTTCCAAGCACCCCTCAATCATGGACTCAAACCACTCTGAACAGTACTGTAACCCCGACCCGTCTGCACTGACAGCACAGCCACCAGCCGAGACAGTCAGCCCCGATGCCGAACCCGCCCAATTTGTGCGTTGGTTTCGTGAGTTGGCACCCTACGTACACCGATTTCGAGGGAAAACCTTTGTGATCGGTTTTGGTGGCGAACTCATACGGGATGGTCATCTTAACACGCTTATCCCTGACCTATCACTGCTAACCGCCTTGGGAATCAAGCTGGTTTTAATTCATGGTTCGCGGCCTCAGGTCAATGAACAGTTGCGTCTCAAAGGGCATGCCAGCGTCTTTGGTCGCCATACCGAGCCCACAAGCTCAGCGGCACTAGAATGCGTTAAAGAGGCCGCTGGTGAAATTCGACTGGATATCGAGGCCGCCTTTAGCCAAGGTTTACCCAACACACCCATGTCGCACGCCAAAATTCGCGTTGTCTCGGGTAATTTTGTCACTGCCCGGCCGATTGGGGTAATCGATGGAGTAGATTATCAGCATGCTGGTGCCGTTCGCAAAATAGACACGGACTCTATTTTACGAACCCTGGAACAAGAATCCATTGTACTGCTTTCACCTTTGGGCTTCTCACCCACAGGCGAAGCGTTTAATCTGCCCATGGAAGAGCTGGCCCAATACACAGCCAGCGCGCTACGTGCGGAAAAACTTATTTATCTAGCGCCTGCCCCTATTGTGCGCCAAGGCTCAAACGATCCCATCGACGGCGAGCTCACACGGGCAGATGCTGACGCACTCCTTCAAGAGCAAGTCCTAGATGAAGAGTCTAATATCTTTTTAGAAAAAGCCTCGCTCGCTGTCAAACGCGGCGTCCCCCGAGCTCACATCATCCCTTACTGCCTTGATGGTAGCATCTTGCTAGAGATATTCACCCATGACGGAGTCGGCACCATGGTCGTTGAGGATAAGCTTGATGATCTACGCCCAGCCACTATGGATGATATTGGTGCTATTTTGCAGCTGATCGAGCCCCTAGAACAAGATGGCACCTTGGTGCCGCGTGGTCGCGCCACGATCGAGCGCGAGGTAGAAACATTTTCAGTACTCGCCCACGATGGCATTATTTACGGCTGTGTCGCGGTTATCCCCTACTTAGCCGAGGAAATGGTTGAAATGGCATGCTTGGTCGTGCATTCTGAATGGCAAAACAGTGGCGAGGGCGAACTCTTGCTACGCCATGCAGAACAACGTGCACGTGCCTTGCGCGCCAAAAAACTCTTTGTGCTGACCACACGCACCTCGCACTGGTTTCTCAAGCGTGGGTTTGTCAAAGGGGGCGTATCTGATCTCCCCCGTACCAAGCAAAGCCTTTACAATCGGGCCCGCAACAGCATGATATTTATCAAGTCCCTCTAAGTATTGCTATAGTGGGAAAACAATTCTTTTTTAATTAGAGCAAAAGGGTGTTCTTATGACACGCATGATTCAATGTGTAAAGCTAAAAAAAGAAGCTCCAGGCCTGGACTTCCCTCCCTACCCCGGTGAATTGGGTGAGCGCATTTGGCGCTCTATTTCCAAAGAAGCATGGGAAAACTGGGTCGCGATTCAAACCCGCCTGGTCAATGAGAATATGCTCAATCTGGCTGACCCCAGAGCACGCACCTACCTGGCTGAGCAGATGGAACTATACTTTTTCCAAGATGCGGACATCGAGGCCCAAGGCTATGTCCCACCCAGCGAGTAATCAGGCCCTATACCTGCACTGACCCAAAAGCTGGGCCCAAAAACACAGGGGGCATGTCCTAACATGCCCCCTATTTTTGCGTCCATGATTTGTGTTCATAATTTGCATTTATGAGTCGCATTTATGATTCGCGATTATTATCTGCACTCGTACTTTGCACTCATGATTTACACTTATGTTTTGTACTTATGACTCGTAATCATCCTCGGCGATGTCTTCGTCCTTGCCCAAGGCGGTACGAATAATATAACTCAGCCCAGCGTGCCGTACGTCATCACCGCGTACCATATAGATGACACGCTCGGCCATATTTTTAGCATGATCCCCGATACGCTCTAAGGCCCGCGCAATGAAGATTAAATCTATGGATCTAGAAATGGTTCGTGGGTCTTCGATCATATAAGTAATAATATGACGCAAAGAGCCCTTCCAGCCCTCGTTGACCTCTTTGTCACTACGTACGATTTCAGCCGCTAATACGACGTCTTGGCGCGCAAATGCATCTAATGCGCGGTTAATCATGCTAACCACTGATGTGCTCATATGACGTAACTCGACTACGGGCTCATAGCCAGAATCCGAATCATGGATACGGCGCGCCATCTTGGCAATGCGTTCGGCCTCGTCACCGCAGCGCTCTAAATCAGTGAGCATTTTGGAAACCGATAACAACATGCGCAAATCTATAGCTGTTGGTTGGTTGCGGGCGATTAGATTAGTGATGCGCTCGTCGATTTCGACCTCGAGCTTGTCAACCTGTTGTTCGCGCTCGAGCACACGATCAACAAAATCCATATCGCCACTAAACAAAGCCTCGGTGGATTGTTTGACCATGGCCTCGACCACACCGCCCATCTCGAGAAACATAGAGCGCGTTGTTTCTAAATCTGCGTGAAATTGTTTGTTAGTATGCTCGAACATATCGGTGCCCATCTGCTAAAAATTAAAGTCGAGGATAAATAGTAGCACGAGATTATGACGCTGTGATGACGCCCTGCTGTGTCGCAACCAAAGCGACTGACGCCTTTTGCAAAGCAAAAATACCGCAACACACTACGCCAGCAATATCATTGATTCGCTGTTCTAATTGCAACGGGTGATCAATGCGCAAATCATGTGTGTCAAGAATTATCCCGCCGTTGTCTGTGACAAAATCAGCACGTTCGATCACACGCCCCCCCAAGGATTCTAGCGCGCGTGTCACACTCGCGCGTGCCATGGGCAATACCTCGACTGGCAACGGAAAAGCACCCAACTGCTGGACTTGTTTGCTTTGATCCACAATACACAAAAAATTATCCGCTACCGAGGCGACAATCTTTTCGCGGGTCAATGCACCACCCCCGCCTTTGATCATTTGGCCTTGGGGGTTAATTTCGTCGGCCCCGTCGATATACCACTGCAAACTTTGCACCTGATTCAGATCGAAAACCTGAACCCCATGTCGTTGCAACCGCTCTGTCGTACGCTCAGAACTAGAGACAGCCCCTTGGAAAAGGTGCTTATGCTGAGCTAATAAATCAATGAACACGTCAACCGTCGAGCCGGTGCCCACACCCAAAATTGCCTTGGGTTCGAGTTTATCGACTATAAATTCAACCGCCGCTTGGGCGACTTGTTCTTTTAACTCGTCTTGTGTGTATGCCATGTTGAACCTTGAAAGAAAAACGAACTAAAACTAGAGCTGTGACTTGTAGGCTTGTGCCAAATGCTGATACCAGCGCCCCCCTACAGGGCCGCTAATTTTTAACAAAGAGCGCTGTAATCGGCGTAAATTGTTCTTGCGCTGGGCAAAACTCAGCTGCCGGCACCGTCGTGCACGATCAAAATCTATTAGCCATACGGCTTGCTCGGCATCTAATAAAATATTGAAAGCATTTAAATCGGCGTGAAAAACCCCTGCATCGTGCATCTTTTTAATTGCTCGTGCCACAGGGCGGGGTGAGGCCTGATTTAATGTGCTGGCCAAAGTGCGTGCCCCGAGCACACGCTCGGTGGCCAATGCTGCACGATAATAAAAACCATGCTTTTGCCAGCTAGCCCAGATGGGCTCGGGGACGGGTACCCCTAGGTCATGCAGATACCGCATCACCTCGAATTCGGCCCATGAACGCGTTTTTTGTTCGCCCAGCCAAAGGTATTGGTCATGAAAAACACGCGCGACCAAACCGCCTCGACGATAGTAACGCAACACGGCCTGCTGACCTAACGGTAGTTGCACGAACCACGCTGCCTGCCGCCCACCCTGAGTGACTGGTTGGGCTTGCAATGTGGGCTCGGTAGGCGATAAGTATTCGGGGGTAGGCGTATCATGAGGAAAAAAAGCCCTCACGTACCGCACACCCCAATGTGCATGTTGAACTGTAGCTATGCGAGACTGACTCATCGGACAGAGCTGAACATTAAAAAAGTAATCCCTAGCAAAGTCAGGCCAAAGATAAACCGCAGACGAGACTCGGCTAACCTATAAGCAACGCGCACCCCTAATGGCACCATCAACAAACTACCCACCGCTAAAGGCAGACCTGCCGAGGCGTATACCTGCCCATGGTAGGCGTAGGTCAGTATCGCCACAATAATGCCGGGCACAATCATGGTCAGACCCAATGCTTGTGCACGAAATTGGGAAAAGCCAAACACCGTGGTTAGCAAAGGCACCACGACCACTGACCCACCGACCGCAAAAATACCGCCTGCGGTACCAGAAAGCATGCCTACCAACATGAAATGATAACCTGAATAGGCATTTACAGGGTTCCCATCCTGAGCGTCTGTATTGTGATTATCTGAGGCTTTGGCGGTTTTTCCAACACGCTTGATGCCATATTTGCTTTGATAAAAATAATACAGCGCCAAACAAAATATAAAACCCGCATAAATATATTGTAGCCTGATGGGGTCCAGGCCTAGGGCTACCTTGGCCCCAAACCAAGTAAATACCACCGAAGTACTAGCACCGGCCAATGCTTGGCGCAATGGGATGGGCGCCATCTTGTGGTAGTTGTACAGCGTCAACAGCACAGCTGGCAGCACCATCAACAAAGCCGAACCCTGGGCGGCTTGTTGTTCAAAGCCCATCACTAAGACTAAAAACGGAATGGCTAGTAACCCGCCACCAATGCCTACCACGCCCCCTAAAAAGCCAATCAAGGCTCCCGCTACCAATAACAGCGCAACAGTTGCTACTAAATCCACTTAACGACTCCCCTGCTCACGAATAAAAGCGATGGCCTCATCAACGCGTTGTACAGCGATTATTTCTAACCCATCAATAGGAGCTTTGGGAGCATTTGCACGCGGTATGACCGCCTGTTTAAAACCTAGTTTAGCGGCCTCACGCAGACGTTCTTGGCCGCGCGGCGCGGGGCGAATTTCGCCAGCCAAACCGACCTCACCAAAGACCATTAATCCGCGGGGCAAGGCGCGATCGGTCAAAGACGAAACGATAGCAAACAACACCGCTAAGTCAGCTGCGGGCTCGCTAATACGCACCCCGCCCACAGCATTAATAAAGACATCCTGATCAAAGCTGGCCACCCCAGCATGCCGGTGCAGCACGGCCAGTAGCATGGCTAACCTGCTAGACTCTAGTCCCACAGATAAACGGCGCGGATTAGGCACATGAGCTGTATCAACCAAAGCCTGTATTTCAACTAATAAAGGACGTGTCCCCTCGAGTGTGGCAACCACACAACTGCCTGGCACCTGTTCAGTATGGCGCGATAAAAATAAAGCCGATGGATTATTGACCCCACGCAGGCCTTTGTCTGTCATGGCGAACACGCCCAATTCGTTAATCGCCCCGAAACGGTTTTTGATAGCGCGTATCAACCTAAATGACGAATGGGTGTCACCTTCGAAATACAGAACTGTATCAACAATATGCTCTAACACACGCGGACCGGCCAGCGCACCATCTTTGGTCACATGACCGATAAATACCATTGTCATCCCGTATTGTTTTGCGATACGGGTGAGCTGTGCCGCGCACTCTCGCACCTGGGACACAGAACCTGGAGCCGCCGTGAGTTGACTAGAGTACAAGGTCTGAATGGAATCAATAATCACGACCTCGGGGCGACGTTCTTTCAAGGTAGCGATGATATGCTCAAGACGAATTTCGGCCTGCAAGTGCACATGCTCAGTCGGCAGCGCTAACCTTTGCGCGCGCAATGCCACCTGCTGGGCGGACTCTTCGCCCGTAACGTAGAGGACCGGCCATTGATTAGCCATGCTGCTAACGGTTTGCAAAAGCAATGTCGACTTGCCGACCCCGGGATCCCCCCCAATTAAAATCACACCGCCAGCCACCATCCCGCCCCCAAGGGCACGATCGAGCTCGGGCAAGCCAGTCAGCCTACGCTGCACTTCTTGGGCCTGGATTTGTGCAAGGTTTTGAACCTCGCTAGTACCCGCCAATGCTGCAAAGCGATGGCTATCTGTGTCCGCAGGCTCGGGTTGTTGTTCTTGGATGGTGTTCCACTCACCACATTGCGGACAACGCCCCTCCCAGCGGGGCAACTGCGCACCACACTCGGTGCAAACAAATATACTGCGCTCTTTTCTTTTGAGGGATCGCTGTGACATAAAAACTAACTGCTTTAAAAATTAACGGCCGGCCAATGAACCCCCGCCATCCACCCCGAGCTCTTGCCCAGTGATATAACGTGCTTCGTCAGACAGAAAAAAGAGCACTGCATGAGCAACCTCATCGGGCTGGGCAAAACGACCCATTGGAATTGAAGACAACGCCTTGTGCTCGGTATCGCTACCCTCAGGGTGGCCTTTACGAAATAAAATGGTCTCTGTAGGCCCTGGAGACACCGCATTTACGGTAATCCCATAGGGGGCTAACTCGAGTGCCCAAGAATAAGTGCAACCTAATAACGCACTTTTAGCTGCGCTATAACTGGTGCGATCATAAGCGCCATGGACAACACGACTGCAAATATTAACGATGCGACCGGCCTGACGCGCTTTCATGGCAGGGATAAAAGCCTGCGTGACCTGGACTGCAGCGCGCACATTTAAATCGTACACATCGTACAAGGCGCTGAGCTCGACCTCGCCTAGGGGCTGCGGACGCACCATACCGACATTATTGATGATGGCATCCACTGGGTATTTTTCGCGAATGACACGCAAAACCTCTTCGGTCTCGCCGGCATCAGCTAAATCACACGCATATAAATAACCCGGAAAGTCTATATCCTGTGTATTGCGGGCAATGCCCACAACATGCGCGCCGCGATCTGCCAACTGCTGACTAATTGCCCAGCCGATTCCTTTGGTCGCGCCTGTCACCAAGACACATTTATTTTTCATCGCTCTCCTCCTGACGGATACTATCATTAGAATCAACAACACGCGGTACGCGGGCAGTTACTGCAGTGACCAGCTCGTAGCCGATCGTGCCAGCGGATTGGGCGACCTCGTCGACCGAAGGCCCACCTGCCCCCCACAATATCACCTGACTACCAACCCCTACATTAGGCAGGTCAGTAATATCTACGGTGAGCATATCCATAGAGACACGACCCACCAAACGTGTGCGCTGTCCGTCGACAGTCACGGGTGTCCCTGACGGAGCATGACGCGGATAGCCATCGGCATAGCCACACGCCACCACCCCAACCCGCAACGCCCGTTCGGCCGCAAAAGTATGGCCATAGCCTACACCGTCCCCAGCCTGCACCTGCTGTGTTCCGATAATTGCTGCGGATAAAGTCTGCCCGGGGCGTAAATCAAAATCAGCTGCCGACTGTGTTTCAAATGGAGAAGCACCGTATAAACATATGCCTGGACGTACCCATTGCTCGATGGCTGGCAGATGTGATTGCAAACCTGTTTGCAAAGTAGCGGCTGAATTACAGACGCTAAACGGTGCTACTGGGGCAGGATTGAGCCGCTGGAAAAGCTCGATCTGGGCCAAAGTATCGTCCTCAGAGCTATCAGCACGTGAAAAATGCGTCATCGCCCCTAAAAAGCGCAACACACCTTGGCGTTGCAATGCTCGTATTTCACGCCAGGCAGCATCAACAGCAGACCCAGCAAACCCTAATCGATGCATGCCCGTATTGATTTTCAGATAGGCATTAATAGGCCTGGGCGGTTGAAACTGGTATAAAGCCTGCAATTGTGATGCCTCATGCACTACAATACTCAGGTTATGGTGCGCTACTAAATCAAGATCACTGGCACTAAAAAAACCCTCTAGTAGCAAAATTGGCTTGTCCCAACCCAATTCGCGGCAGCGTATGGCCTCGTTAAAATCTAACATCGCCAAGCCATCTGCCTGGGCAAAGGCCTGCACACCCAAATCAATACCGTGCCCATAGGCATTGGCCTTGATCACGGCCCAAATATGGGGTGCTGGCCGCTGCAAGCGTGTGCTGGCCTCTGCCAGGCGCTGGCGCACCACGGCTAAATTATGCGTGAGTGCCGCAGGCGATAGCAGTAACTGTATTGGTCGTGGCATTGCATCCCTCAGTTTTGTTTAATTCGTTATTATTACTTAGTTTATACACTTTAGCAGAAACCCGTACCCTGACCGCTATGCCCGTTGATCATTACGAGAATTTTCCAGTCGCCTCAATATTACTGCCCAAGCGGCTGCGCCTCCCCGTGCAACACATTTATCGCTTTGCCCGCTGTGCGGACGATGTTGCTGATGAGGGCGAACACAGCGACCAATGGAGGCTTGACGAGTTAGCACAGTATGCGCAGCAACTGGATCTCATTCAACAACAGCGCCTGGATCAAGACGGATCTAGCCGTTTACGCCCTATTTTTGGCCCGCTCGCCGAGGTGATTACCACCTATGATTTACCGTTAAAACCATTCCATGATCTGCTCTCGGCATTTCAACAAGACGTGCACACCAAGCGCTACCAAGATTACACAGATTTGTTGAATTATTGCACACGTTCGGCAGATCCGGTGGGCCGTATTCTTTTACATCTGTACGAGGAAAATCGCCCCGATAGTCTGACCATGTCAGATGCTGTTTGTACGGGTCTGCAGCTGACTAACTTTTGGCAAGATGTGGCCATCGATTGGCATAAAGACCGTGTCTACATCCCTCAACAAGAGCTGCAGCGCTTTAATGTCAGTGAAAATGATATTGCTCGGGCTGTGGCGGGCCAGCCATTGACCACGGCGCAGCAGCAGGCCTGGCAGGCTCTGATGCAAGCCCAAGTATCCCATGCGCGCGAGCTTTTAAACGCAGGCAAACCGCTATGCCGTCGTCTACCCGGGCGCATCAATTTTGAACTACGCCTCATTATCCAAGGGGGATTACGCATCCTCGAGAAGCTCGAGCGAGTACAATTCGATGTCTTCGCTCAGCGTCCCATTATAAAAAAACAAGATAGCCTGCTATTATTTGTGCGAGCCTTACGCAATTAAACGATAACCAATATGACACCAGACGAATACTGCCAAGACAAAGCCGCCCGTAGTGGTTCTAGCTTTTACTATGCTTTTTTGTTTTTGCCCCCAGAACGCCGTCGGGCAATCACTGCCTTATACGCTTTTTGTCGCGAGGTGGATGACGTCGTCGATGAGACCTCTGAACCTTCAGTCGCACGTATGAAACTCGTCTGGTGGCGCGAACAACTAGATGCGCTTTTCCAAGGCGAGCCGCCTATTCACCCTGTGCTTAAAGCACTGGCGCCCCATATTGAAAACTACGATCTACGTTACGAAGAGCTATTAGCTGTCATCGACGGTATGGAAATGGATCTAGATCAATCCCGCTACGAGCGTTGGACTGATTTAGAAAAATACTGCTGGCATGTGGCCAGTGTGGTGGGTATTTTATCTGCCAAGATATTTGGCCAAACCCAAAAGCAGACCACCGACTACGCGGTGCAATTAGGATTGGCCTTTCAGATGACCAATATTATCCGCGACGTTGGTGATGATGCCCGACGTGGTCGCATTTATCTGCCTTTAGAAGATTTGGATCGCTTTGAGGTTCGCCCCCAAGAAATACTCAATGCTCAGTACAGCGAGCGTTTTGTTGCTTTGATGCGTCACCAAAGTGAGCGCGCACACGAATTCTACCGCCTGGCAGCACAGACACTGCCCGCGGTCGATCGCCGTGCCCAACGCCCGGGTTTGCTTATGGCAGCTATCTACCACACTCTTTTACAAGAGATTGATCGTGACCACTGGGATGTCCTCGATAAACGCATCAGCCTCACCCCCATACGCAAATTTTGGTTAGCCTGGAAAAATTGGGTGACCAATGGTGGTTCATTTCTCAAATCTGTACGCTCATGACTCGGATTGCAGTTATCGGCGCAGGCTGGGCGGGTGCGGCCTGTGCATGGCAATTATCACGCCAAGGCTTTGATGTCACTGTTTTTGAAAGCAGTCCTACCCTAGGAGGGCGTGCACGCCGAGTGCAAGCCCCTTGGGGGTCAGTCGACAATGGCCAGCATTTGCTCATTGGTGGCTATACACAGACACTGCAGCTAATGACCACCCTGGGCCTAGATCCTGCAAAACGCTTTTATAAACAGGACCTACGCTTTCAAAGTCTGGACCAGCGGTTTAATTTTGGCTATTGGGCTTTGCCTGCTCCGTGGCATCAGTTAGGGGCCATATTAGGGGGTCGTGGACTAGGCTGGCAAGACAAATTAGCCTTGTCACGGCTAATGCGCCTATTAAAGAAACAAGACTGGCACCCCCCCACAGGTCAAACAGTGGCTCAGCTATTACAGCAATCTGGCCAAAGCGCAGTATTGATCGAAAAACTGTGGCACCCTTTGTGTATTGCGGCCCTTAATACACCTATAGAGGATGCTTGTGCCGGTATTTTTGCCGCAGTGCTGCGTGATAGCTTGGGCGCAGGACGCGACAGTACGCAACTGTTAATCCCCTTAAAAGACATGAGCCAGCTGTGGGTCCAACAGGCTCTCAAAGGCATCAATTGCCACACCAGCACTCCGATACAGCAATTACAGTACGATGAAAATCAGCGGCTATGGTTAATTGGCCAAAAAAACCATGCTGCGTTAGAACAACCCTTTGACTATTGTGTAATCGCTACCCAAATACCCCCAGCAATACGACTTCTGCAAAGCTTGACGGCCGCCACCTCGGCCCAACAAGAGGCATTAGACACACTGGGTAAAATCCGTTTTAACCCTATTGCCACGCTGTATCTGCAGCCTGAATCGCCGTGGACATTGCCCACCCCGATGAGTTTGCTTTTCGAAGATAGACAACAACTGCACTATGGACAATGGGTTTTTAACCACGCCGCACTACCCAATAGCTTTGCCAAACAAACGATTAGCATTGTGATCAGTGATGCTGCACCGCTACGAACACATCCCAAAGAGCAGATCATTGAGGCATTGATCCAGCAGCTACAAAGCCAGCTGCCCAATTCCAAGCATCCATTGCCCCCGATTACTGATAGCATGCTCATCACGGAACAACGGGCGACCTTTTGGGCCGCACCCCAATTAAAAAGGCCCCAGGCGCAAAGCCCCTGGCACGGTATTTATTTTGCAGCTGACTGGGTAGACTCAGACTACCCCGCCGTCTTAGAGGGGGCTGTCCGTTCTGGATTGCAGACTGCACAATGGGTATCACGTTCTGCCACCACTTAACGCTTAAAGACGCAGCCCAGCATTAAAAATATGGTTTTAGTTTAAAAATAGCGTTGAGTATTAAACAATGCTTAAAGCAAAAAACTGCCTGCTCGAAACGAGCAGGCAGTCATTAGGCATCATCGTTAGCGACTAACGGCCTTTAGCGCATAGCTGTTAGTATGCAGCCATCAACTAGCTGCTATCAACGCGGAAATATGCCTCATGCATCTAATAATGCATGTGCCTCGATATAGTCACGCACAGCTTGGGGCTCGGCATCGACCACAGTTACGTGCTGCGGTAAATCTAGCAACTGCTGTAAATGACGGGGCACAGGAGCAGGCTCGCCAATTGCTTCTTGGATGGTTTCACCAAATTTAGCAGGCAAAGCGGTTTCGAGTACCAGCATGGGAATATCCGCATCACGGTACTGCTGGCCCACAAACACACCATCAGCGGTGTGTGGGTCGATAAGCACATCGAACTCCTCATGCACCTGACGGATGGTTTTCAAACGATCGTCGTGGGTGCTCTTGCCACTGCGGAAACCATAGTGTTCGGTCAGCTGTGCACGCAAAGCACTGAGGTCAAAGTAGCCTTTGGTATCGAGCTCGCGCCACAGACGATTGACCTGCCCCGTATCACGACCGACCAAATCATAAACAAAGCGCTCGAAATTAGAAGCCTTTGAGATATCCATCGACGGGCTCGAAGTGGCATATGTCTGATGCGAGCGGCGTGGCTGATAAACCCCGGTACGGAAGAACTCATCTAGCACGTCATTTTCATTTGTAGCCAGAATTAACTCGTGGATAGGTAGCCCCATTTGGCGGGCAATATGACCCGCCAAGATATTGCCAAAATTACCTGTAGGCACAGCAAATGATACCGGCTGCATAGGCTGGGTACTGATGCGCAGCCAACCCCAAAAATAATACACCACCTGAGCTGCAATACGCGCCCAATTAATAGAGTTGACCGCCCCTAAACGCATCCGCTGTTTGAAAGCCAGATCACCAGATAAATGTTTGACGATGTCTTGGCAATCATCAAATACACCCCGCACCGCCAAGTTGTGAATGTTTTTATCACGCAGGGTATACATCTGGGCCCGTTGAAATTGGCTCATCCGACCATCAGGAGACAGCATAAAAACATTGATACGGTTTTTGCCACGCAATGCGTATTCAGCGGCCGAGCCAGTATCACCAGAGGTTGCACCTAGAATATTCAAGGTGCGATCAGTGCGCTCGAGTTGGTACTCAAACACCTGACCCAAGAACTGCATCGCCATATCCTTGAAGGCCAATGTTGGCCCTTGGGACAAACCTAGCAAGGACAAACCATCCCCTAACGGTTTGACAGGCACCATATCGCGGCCGCTATACAAGGCTGGATCGTAAGCTGCCTGACATAAACGGGCCAAATCTGCACGTGGGACATCAGTGATATATAGGGCCAAAATCTCGAGTGCTAAATCAGCATAGGACAGCTCGCGCCACTGCTCGAGCGTGGCCTCGCTAACCCGTGGATAATGCTCAGGCACGGCCAGACCGCCATCAGGTGCTAACCCCTCGAGTAAGATATGACCAAAGGTTTGCGGGGTCATCCCCCCGCGTGTCGAAATGTACTTCATTACAAATGCTCCACCCGTAAGCGCGTCAGGTTAGAACGCACAAAGTCTAATCGACGTATTTGCTCAGTCGCTAAATCAATCGCCCCTTCTTGGGCCTGGTGCGTCAAGAAAATAATATCCGTTTCGCCGCCTACTGCGGACTCTTGGAACATGGATTCAATAGAGATATCCGCATCAGCCAAAATACGCGCCACATCAGCCAACACCCCTGGGCGATCCTCGACAAGCAAACGCAAATAGTATGAGGACAATACCTGTGACATTGGCAAAACAGGCGTATCAGCCATGGCATCCTGTTGGAAAGCCAGATACGGCACACGATGCACGTGATCAGCGCTCATTAAGCGGGCCACATCGACCAAGTCTGCCACCACAGCCGATGCAGTGGGCAATTCACCCGCGCCGGGGCCGTAATATACAGTTGAGCCCACCGCATCCCCATGGACCATAACGGCATTCATAGCGCCCTGTACATTTGCCAACATGCTCTCATTGGGGACCAATGTGGGATGCACGCGTAGTTCGATGCCCTCTTCGCGTGCCCGCGTGATCCCCAATAATTTAACGGTATAACCTAAACGCTCGGCGTGGGCGATATCCTCGGCTGCCAGTGTGGTGATACCTTCGATATGGGCTTTTTCAAATTGAACTGGAATCCCAAAGGCCAAAGAAGCCAATAAACTCAGTTTGTGCGCAGCATCCACCCCCTCGATATCAAAGGTGGGGTCAGCTTCGGCGTAGCCGAGCTCTTGGGCGTCAGCCAGTGCCTGGGCAAAGGATAATCCTTTGGCGCGCATCTCAGACAAAACAAAGTTAGTGGTACCGTTGATAATACCTGCCACCCACTGAATGCGGTTCGCAGTCAAACCCTCGCGCATGGCTTTAATAATGGGGATTCCCCCGGCAACTGCTGCCTCAAAGGCCACCATCACGCCTTTCTTATGGGCGGCTGCAAAAATCTCGTTGCCGTGCTCGGCCAGCATTGCCTTGTTGGCAGTCACAACGTGTTTACCCTGGTTGATGGCCTCCATCACCCATTCCAAGGCCACGGTGTCCCCACCAACGAGCTCGACCACAACGTCAATATCAGGATGCTGCACTAACTCGAGCCCCTGATCTGTGAGCCAGACATCATCACCCACCAAAGCACGCGCTTTTTCTAGATCGCGCACGGCTGCGCCAGCGACCTCGATGCGACAACCTGCCCGACGGGCGATTTCATCAGCATTATGCTTTAGAACCTTCCAAGTGCCACCACCGACGACACCCAAACCTAACAAACCGACTTTTATTGGCCTCATTTAACTAACCCATCTTTACGGAACATTTCACGGATACCACGGATTGCTTGACGAATGCGTTGTTCATTTTCTATCAGAGCAAAACGGACATACTCATCACCATACTCGCCAAAACCAATCCCTGGCGAGATTGCTACCTTGGCGTCACTAAGCAAACGCTTGGAGAATTCGAGCGAGCCCAAATCGCGATAAAACTCAGGGATGCGTGCCCAAATATACATAGATGCCTTGGGTACATCGACTGGCCAGCCCAAATCCTGTAGGCCCTTTGCCAATACATCACGTCGTGACTGATAGGTCTTGACGACCTCATCGACGCACTCTTGGGGGCCCTCGAGGGCAGCAATGGCAGCCACCTGAATAGGCGTAAAGGTACCATAATCATGGTAGCTCTTGATACGTGCTAGTGCAGATACCAGGCGCTCATTGCCGACCATATAACCAATGCGCCACCCCGCCATGTTGTAGCTCTTGCTCATGGTGAAAAACTCGACCGCAACATCACGTGCCCCGGGTACCTGCATGATAGAGGGTGCCTGATAATCATCAAAACAGATATCTGCATAGGCAAAATCATGCACTACCAAAATGTTGTGCTCGCGCGCCAAAGCAATAATGCGCTCGAAAAACTCTAAGTCCACACACTGAGCAGTAGGATTACTGGGAAAGCCCAGAATAATCATTTTTGGCTTGGGAATGGCCTCACGCACAGCGCGTTCTATTTCGGCAAAAAAATCAACCCCGGGTACCATAGGTACAGAGCGTACGTTAGCGCCCGCAATCACCGCCCCATAAATATGAATGGGATAGCTGGGGTTAGGCACCAACACGGTATCCCCCTGCTCTAGGGTAGCCAACATCAAGTGGGCCAACCCCTCTTTAGAGCCGATGGTCACTATGGCCTCGGTTTCGTAGTCTAGTGACACATCAAAACGGCGGTCATACCAGTCAGTGATGGCCTTGCGCAAACGTGGAATACCCCGCGATACTGAATAACCATGGGTATTAGGCCGTTGGGCGACCTCAACCATTTTTTCCACAATATGTTCTGGGGTTTGCCCATCAGGATTACCCATCGACATATCAATAATGTCTTCCCCTCTGCGGCGCGCCGCCATTTTTAGCTCGCCGGTAATATTAAACACATAAGGGGGCAAACGATCGATACGGGGAAAACTACTCATAATCGTCCTTTTACAAAGGTGAATCTACACAGGTAAACTGTATGCTGAAATCAAAATATCAAAAGAGCCGCAACAATGCGCCACCAGCCAAACGTTAAAGTTTAATAGATTAGCACTAGTTAGCCAAAACTTTCGCCTTTATAAGCCTTAAACTTTTTACGCTATGTTCAACACATCCATTTAGAGGCGCAATCGTGTACCTTCAACGTGAAACTAATCCCGACCTAAATGCTGTGACGGCATACGGTAAAGATTACATCCAAGTCAACCAAACTAAATATACCGAGTCTATCTACTTCACACCGACCGGTGAAATCCAGCTTTTGGGCTTGCAAAACGCCAAAGAGATTGATCGCTCACAGCTGCGTTTATTGGCGGGCGTGCAGGCCAAAAAACAAAGCCCAATGGATTTTTTGGATAATACCGGGCCCAGTTTGGATAACCCGCATAACACCGAAATTATCCTATTAGGCACGGGCAATGCCCAAACCTTTTTAGACCCGGCCATTACCGCCGAACTACAAGGCATCGGTATCGGGGTCGAAATCATGACCACCCCGGCCGCCGCACGCACGTATAATATCCTTATGTCCGAGGGGCGACTTGTGGTCGCTGCACTCATTATTTAAGCTTAACCACACAGGATTGATTTATGAGTACCATAGAACTAGGGGCCAAAGTCCCCGCCTTTACCGCCGAAAGCACCCAAGGCACCATCAACAGCCAAGACCTCATTGGCCAACCTTTTGTGCTTTATTTTTACCCCCGTGACAATACCCCGGGCTGCACCAACCAAGCCAATGACTTTCAGGCCAAGCTAGCCGAATTCGATAAATTGGGCGTCAAAATCATCGGTGCGTCTCGTGATAGCATGAGCTCGCACGAGCGTTTTGCTGAAAAATTTGATCTCACCTTTGCGCTGCTCTCGGATCCCGAGGAAACCGTGTGCAATCTATTTGATGTGATCAAAGATAAAAACATGTATGGCCGCAAGGTACGTGGCATCGAACGCAGTACCTTTTTATTCAACGCTGACGGCGAGCTGGTCCAAGAATGGCGCAAGGTGCGCGTGCCAGGACACATAGACGCAGTGCTTGAAGCCTGCCAAAACTTATAATACTAAATATGTCGTTTGATATAACGCTAAATCCAGGAGCTTTGTAATCACATGCCCTTACCACCGCTACCTACCCGCTTAGGCAGCCGCTTGAGCAAAGAAGAACTCAACAAGGCTCCCGCCCCCACTACAGAGCATTCTGACGCACAGACTGCCGCTAAAAAAAACACGGCAACCAAACAGCAAACGGCTGCGCAAAAAACTACCCAGCCGACCGCTAAAAAAACCACCAAAAAAGCAGCGAAAAAAGCAGCGAAAAAAGCAACGCAGAAAACGGCGCAGAAAACGGCACAGAAGGCGGCTAAAAAGACAGCTAAAAAGGCGACTAAAAAAGCAGCCAAAGCTGCGCCCCAACGTGCAGCAGCCAAAAAAGATCAGCAACAAACCCCTGCTTTACTCAAAACACCTGCAAAGCCTGCCGAGCCAGCACAAGCCAAACAACCGCGCCCAGAAAAAGATACTGCCGTGACTGCGCAGGCCACCCAAAAACCACAGACAGCGGTGCGTTCTGCGCTAGAAAGTGCAGCGGACGAGGCTCCCAAGATTTTTGTTTTGGATACCAATGTCTTGTTGCATGACGCAAACTGCTTGTTCATGTTCAAAGAGCATGATGTCTTCATCCCCATGATTGTGCTCGAGGAATTAGACAACCAGAAAAAAGGGCTATCAGAGGTTGCCCGCAATGCACGCCAAGTCAGTCGCTATTTAGACAGCATTGTCCAGGGACAAAACATGGCCAAAGGGTTATCACTGGATATCCTGGGTCACCGCGAAGCACAGGGCAAGCTATTTCTACAAACCCAAGCCCTAGATGCTCAGCTGCCCATCCATTTACCTGTGGGCAAAGCTGACAACGCCATTTTGTATATTGTGCGCAGCCTGCAGGACAAGCACCGCGACAAAGAGGTCATCCTAGTCTCTAAAGACATCAATATCCGCCTCAAAGCCAAGGCTTTGGGCTTACCTGCCGAAGACTACCGTCACGATCATGTGATGGATGACACTGACCTGCTCTTCAAAGGTAGCCGCGTCGTGGATCCAGACTTTTGGTCTGACTTGGATGGCGATGTAGAAACATGGGTAGACTCTGGGTTTACCTTTTATCGTATTCGTGGTGATTGGGTACGTGATCTTAGCGTCAATGAATTCCTCTATACCGATACCGAGCCAGCCTTTAGTGCGCAGGTCAAAGAGGTCCGCCGTGACACCGCGGTTTTATCCACATTACGTGACTATGGTCATACCAAAAATAACTTATGGGGGATTACAGCCCGCAACCGCGAGCAAAACTTTGCGCTCAATCTATTAATGAATCCTGAGTGTGATTTCGTCTCTTTGCTGGGCCAGGCTGGCACCGGCAAGACCCTACTGGCATTGGCCAGCAGCCTGACCCAAACCCTCGAGACACGTCGCTATAACGAAATCATCATCACACGGGCTACGGTCCCAGTGGGCGATGATATCGGCTACCTGCCCGGTACCGAAGAAGAGAAAATGGCACCTTGGATGGGTGCCCTTGAAGATAACCTCGAGGTTTTACAAGCTGGCAGCCGCCATCATTACGCGCTCAGTGCGCACGATACGCAGCACCAGTCTGCCTTAGAGGCCATCCGTGCACATATCCAAATCAAATCTCTTAGCTTTATGCGCGGACGTACTTTTCTAAACAAGTTTGTCATCATCGACGAGGCACAAAACCTGACCCCAAAGCAGATGAAAACACTCATCACCCGTGCTGGACCCGGGACCAAGATTGTTTGCCTGGGCAACCTGGCTCAGATTGACACGCCTTATCTGACCGAGGGCAGCTCGGGCCTGACCTATGTCGTTGATCGTTTTAAAGACTGGCCTCATGCAGGACACATCACCCTGCAACAAGGCGAACGATCCCGCTTGGCAGATTTTGCCAACAGCGCTCTTTAACCACATATTTCTATCATGAGCACTACAACCCCTGTAAGCGATTTAGAACGCCCTATTGCCATCACCATGGGCGATGCCGCGGGCATCGGGCCCGAATTATGCGTGCGGCTACTCAGCCAAGCCCAAGAGGTCCCTGGCATCATCTATGGCGACCTCGTTAGCCTGCAGCGCGCACTGGCTCTGACCGATCTAGACCAAGTCTATCGCCTGGTCGCAATCAGTCACCCTATTCAATATGCGCGCATTAGCATAGTAGAAAACCAAATCCCCGTCCTACAGTGCGGCCCCCCTCTGCCCGAAGACCTCCCCTACGGTGAGGTCAGCGCCGAGGCAGGCAAGATGGCCTACGATGCATTGAACTTTGCCATCCAGCACGCTAACGAAGGCCATGTGCGTGCCATTGTGACGGCCCCACTAAACAAAGACGCTATGCATCACGCGGGTATTGAGGCCCCTGGCCATACCGAAATTTTGGCCGAGAAAACCAATACCGAACAATACGCCATGATGCTGATGAATGACGAAATCAAAGTCATGCTAGCGACCATTCATATCCCCCTAAAAGAGGTCAGCGAGCAGCTCAGTATTCAACAGCAACTACAAACCATCCAACTGGCACATCAGTTTTGTCAGCAAGCTCAATTATCCACAGCTCGCATCGCAGTCGCTGGTCTCAACCCTCATGCGGGCGAGGCCGGTAAATTTGGCCGCGAAGAAATAGACATCATCCAGCCCGCTATTGAACAAGCACGGCAGCAGGGAATAGACGTCACAGGCCCTTGGCCTGGCGACACTATCTTTATGCGTGCACGACGTGGCGAATTTGATATTGTCATAGCCCAATACCACGATCAGGGGCTTATACCAGTTAAATATTTGGGCTTGGAAAAAGGCGTTAACGTCACTGTAGGTCTGCCTTTTATACGCACCAGCGTGGATCACGGTACGGCCTACGATATCGCGGGCCAGGGCATTGCTGATGCTCGTTCGCTGCAAACTGCATATGACGCTGCAATCGCTCTTAGTAGCACGTGATGGCAGCGCCTGGACGATCTTAAATGGCCCTAGATAATCTTTCTTTAAATTTATTGATCTTGGATAAAGTTCAGGAACCGCGTGCTTGAGCCTTGGAAAGCCAACCGCACCGTGCCGATGGGGCCGTTACGCTGCTTGCCAATAATAATTTCTGCTGTGCCCTTATCGGGGGTATCAGGGTGATAGACCTCATCGCGATAAATAAACAGGATCAAGTCTGCGTCCTGCTCAATCGCCCCTGATTCGCGTAGATCACTCATGACAGGGCGTTTGTTGGGGCGTTGCTCTAAACTGCGGTTCAACTGTGATAAGGCCACCACAGGACAATTTAATTCGCGTGCCAACCCCTTGAGTGAACGACTAATCTCTGAGATTTCAGTGGCTCGGTTTTCACTGCCCGAGCTGCCCGACATCAGCTGTAAATAGTCGATCACAATCACCCCCAACTTGCCACACTGACGCGCCAATCGACGCGCCCGAGCACGGACCTCCATCACAGAAAGGCCTGGGGTTTCGTCTATAAATACTTGTGACTGTTGGATGGTCTTCATGGCATCGACAACTTTTCGCCAATCATCCTCGCGCAATTTCCCCGTGCGCAGGCGGTGTTGATCCAGCATCCCTACCGAGCCGATCATCCTCATTGCCAGCTGTGCAGCCCCCATCTCCATAGAAAACACAGCCACCGGTAGGCCATGATGGATGGCAATATATTCACTGATATTCATCGCCAAAGAGGTTTTACCCATCGAAGGACGACCAGCCACAATGACCAGATCACCCTCTTGTAGGCCCGAGGTCATACGATCCAAATCGATAAACCCGGTCGGTACCCCGGTGACCTCGGAATCATCTTGGCGCTGATAGAGCTCGTCTATCCGCTCGACAACCTGCTTGAGCACAGGCTCGATTTCTAGGAAACCCTCACCACCGCGTGCCCCCTCTTGGGCGATTTGAAAAATCTGCGCCTCGGCCTGATCCAATATTTCGCGTGCCTCTTTACCGCGTGGCTGTAATGCATTGCTGGCAATGTCATCAGCAATGGTCACCAAACGACGCAGCATGGAGCGCTCGCGCACAATTTCAGCATAGCGACGGATGTTGGCAGCCGACGGAGTATTATGCGTTAAGGCATTGAGGTAGTGAATCTCGCCCACCTCATCAGCCTGACCAGCGTTGACCAACGACTCGTGCACAGTCACCACATCAGCGACGCGATTTAACTCGATCAGCTTTGAAATGTGACGCCAAATCAGACGGTGCTCATAACGGTAAAAATCATCCTCGCGCAGGATATCAGCAATCCGATCCCAAGCGTGATTATCCAGCATCAACCCACCCAAAACCGATTGCTCGGCCTCGACCGAGTGCGGGGGCAAACGTAAATCGGCTAGCTCGCCTTCGTAATTAGTAGCACTGGGCGTTGAAAAATCATCGGGACTGGGTGCTTGCTGCATAAGAGATGCCTACCTAATGTTTAATGCCTTAAAACAAAACAACCTAAAGCCGTTGTATATTGTAGCGGCGATAAAAAAAGCCGGTGCAATGCAGCCGGCTTTTTAGTGGCGTTGGAACAGTTGAATTAGTCGAGTTCGCCTTCGACTGCGACTGTAATTTCAACCTCAACGTCAGGGTGTAGGGTAATGACGACAGGATACTCGCCCACAGCCTTGAAAGGACCGTCATCGAGACGAATCTGTGAACGCTGAATGCTATCGAAACCCTTGTCAGCCAAAGCTGCGGTGATATCCATATTGGTCACGGAACCAAACAAGCGGCCATCGACGCCTGCTTTTTGGGAAATTTCGACACGCAATTCAGCCAACTGATTACCCAATGCTTGGGCGGCTGCCAAGCGTTCTTCTTGGGCGCGCTCGAGCTCGGCACGCTGTGCTTCGATCTCTTTAATAGCCTCGGGCGTTGCACGACGGGCAATGCCACGTGGGATCAAAAAGTTGCGAGCATAACCGTTACGGACGCGAACTACCTCGCCCAGATCACCTAAATTGACAACTTTTTCTAGCAAAATTACTTGCATTTTGATGCTCCCAGCTTATTTGTGATTATCAGTGTAGGGCAACAAAGCCAGGAAGCGAGCGCGCTTAATCGCGTTGTCTAACTGGCGTTGGAAATGTGCCTTGGTACCGGTTAAACGTGCTGGGATGATTTTACCATTATCCTGGATAAAATCGCGCAAGGTATCGATATCTTTGTAATCGATTTCCTTGACCCCTGCCACTGTAAAGCGGCAAAACTTGCGTCGTCTGAACAATGGATTTTGTTGACCAAAACGACGACGTCTATCTCTTCTTCTACGACCGACTGCCATGATGATTTTCCTCTTGACCCCGTTGGGGTAAACAATTTAATAACTCGAATTTTTGTAGATGCAAAAGCAAAAAGGAGCTAGAACGATGCCCGGGTGCCATCAGCCCCCAACAACATAAATTACTGTCTATTTCTACTACATCAGACAACTGTTGAGCGATGGAACCAACCGCACGCACACTGAACTCAAAATCTAGTTGACGCTGAAACTCACCCAGCTGTTGACACGATTGGTGCTGCAATTGCAGTGAAAGCACCGGTACCCCAGCTGGGGTGTGTCGTAACGGCTCGATATGGGTCACTGCCCCTGTCAACACCGCTTGGTTGCGTTGTGCGTGTTGATTACTCACGGGTTGTTAGGCGTTCTCGGCATTTTCCTCGGATTGCTCAGCGGGTTTTTGCTCGGCTGCGGGCTTTTCAGCATCGTCCTGAGCCTCGGAAGAGGTATCGGACTCGCTATCAGAACCGCCGCGACGACCATCTTCGCGCTCAACATCTTTCATCATGACCGAAGGACCCTCGGGGGCTTCTTTGGTTTGTGTGATGAGGCTACGCAAAATAGCATCGTTATAGCGGAAGGCATGCTCGAGCTCTTCGAGTGTTTCCTTGTTAATTTCGATGTTTAGGCACACATAATGTGCTTTAACAAGCTTTTGGATGGGATATGCCAGCTGTCTGCGGCCCCAGTCCTCAACGCGGTGAACTTTACCACCACCAGCGGTAACAGTCGTCTCGTATCTTTCGATCATAGCGTTGACTTGTTCGCTTTGATCCGGGTGCACAATAAACACCACCTCGTAGTGACGCATAAAAAACTCCTTTTATGGGTATTAGGCAAAACGCCCAATAGCCCGCCATACACAATGCCTGTATGCATAGTGCACAATCGGGCAAAAGTTAAGCAACAGATTATAGCGACTTTGGGGCTATCAAACAAGCTTTAAATGATGGCCCCAAAACCACACTATGACGCGCCAGGTGTTTTATTGAGACTCGACGACGGCATAGGCCGAATGATTATGGATGGACTCAAAGTTTTCAGCCTCGATGCGATAGCCCTGAACAGTTTCGATGCTGTTCAAATAGACCGCCACATCGCGCACCAAATCCTCGACGAATTTAGGGTTGTCATAGGCGTGCTCGGTGACGTACTTTTCATCAGCACGCTTGAGCAGACCCCACAACTGACTAGAACCCTGCTCTTCGATCCCAGCAATGACCTGAGCCAGATTAAACTGCTCCAGACCAGCAGGATCTAAACGCAGGTCTACAACCACGTGCGAACGTTGGTTGTGGGCGCCGTACTCGGAGATTTCCTTTGAGCATGGGCACAAACTAGTCACTGGGACAGTGACCTGTACATCGATGGCTTCGATAGGCTGTGCCAATTCGGAATTGGCCCGTACCACCCAACGCAATTGATAATCCAACAGGCTGCTGACCTGGGACACAGGTGCAACCTTGTCGATAAAGATTGGGAACTCGGCACAGATTTCACCCTGTCGAGCATCTAGCAAATCAAGCATTTGCGTGGCCATTTCACAATAGGCCGTCAAATCTACGGGTTGATTGCGATGCTCTTCCAGCAGGGCGATAAAACGCGACATATGGGTGCCTTTTTCTTCGGCAGGCAACGCCACTGTCATCTCCCAGTCAGCCACTGTGGGTTGGGCTTGTCCATCAATTTGAATGTTAAAAGGATAGCGCACGCGTCGCACACCCACCTTTTGAATAGTGATCTCACGCGTGTCACCACGACTTTGGACATCGGGCATGATTTCCCGAGTGGTAGATACTGTCATTTTTACAACCAATTAGGCTAGAAAGAATAGTTTAGACTTATATTATCCAAGATTATACGGGCGACAATCAACTACAACCTGCAAAGCAAACGGTTAAGCTATGTGCAGCGCACCCCTATCTAGAGAAATTATGCGTGTACTTTAGTGGCCAAAAACTCGTTTATTGAGTGCTCGATACCCTGGCTATCCAAGCCCACCATAGCGTGCAATTGTTTCTGCTCGCCGTGGTCAATGAACTCGTCAGGATAGGCCAATACCAAAGTGGGGTTGTGCTTTTGCATCGCGCTGAGCTCTTCGAGCACAGCAGCCCCTGCGCCCCCCATACGTGCCCCGTCTTCGAGCGTGACAATCGCCTGATGACTAGCGGCCATCTCTTTGATGAGCTGGACATCAATGGGTTTAACAAAACGCATATCAACAACGGTGGCATCAATTTTATCGGCCACCTGCAAAGCCTCGTGGAGCAAGGTACCAAAACACAGTATCGCTACCGTGTGGCCATGACGGCGGACCACGGCTTTGCCAATAGGCACGGTATCAAAGCCTGCCGTCACCAAAGCACCTACCCCCGAACCACGTGGATAACGTACCGAGGCAGGGCCCGGATACTCGTAACATGTATTGAGCAACAATCGCGTTTCGTTTTCATCCGAAGGCGTACTGATGACTAAATTGGGGACACAACGCATAAAAGCAATATCATAGTTGCCCGCATGGGTCGCACCATCGGCACCGACATAACCGGCGCGATCCAGTGCAAATGTGACGTCCAAATTTTGCAGTGCTACATCATGAATCAACTGATCATAGGCACGCTGCAAAAAGGTAGAGTAAATAGCCACGACGGGCTTTTTCTCGTCACAGGCCAAGCCGGCAGCAAAAGTCACCGCATGTTGTTCGGCAATACCCACGTCAAAATAACGGCTAGGAAAGCGTTGTTCGAACTCGACCAAGCCACTGCCCTCGCGCATGGCGGGAGTAATACCGTGCAAACGGCTGTCCTTGTTCGCGCGATCACAGATCCACTGACCAAACACCTGGGTAAAACTGAGCTTTTTCGCTGGCTTGGGTTTGGCAGGCTGTATCCCTACGTCAGGGTCAAAGCTGCCCGGTCCGTGATATAAGACGGGATCAGCCTCGGCTAGCTTGTAGCCCTGCCCCTTGCGGGTAACCACATGCAGAAACTGCAGCCCCCCTCGCTCGCGCAGGTTTTCCAAGGTCGGAATCAGGCTGTTGAGGTCGTGCCCATCAATTGGGCCGACATAATTAAAACCAAACTCTTCAAAGAGTGTGGCTGGGGCAAGTACGCCCTTGGCATGCCCCTCAAAGCGACGCGCTAACTCGAGCACGGGAGGGACATGTTGCAAAAAGGCCCGCCCGACGTCTTTGGCAGCAGCATAGAATCGACCGGACAATAAACGCGCCAAATAGTGATTCAAGGCCCCTACAGGCGGCGAGATTGACATGTCATTGTCATTCAAAATCACTAAAAGATTGATCCCGGGGATCACACCAGCGTTGTTTAATGCCTCGAAAACCATCCCGGCAGTCATCGCACCATCGCCAATCACAGCTAGGTGCTGGCGGTCAATACCGGCGTTACGGGCGGCAACAGCCATCCCTAATGCCGCCGATATAGAAGTCGACGAATGCGCTGTACCAAAATCGTCGAATTCAGATTCACTGCGCTTGGGGAAACCAGATATCCCACCTTTTTTGCGCAAACCGTCCATCAGATCACGGCGACCAGTGAGGATCTTGTGTGGATAAGATTGATGACCCACATCCCAGATCAGGCGGTCACTAGGTGTTTCGAAGACGTAATGCAGTGCGAGCGTGAGCTCGACCACGCCGAGATTAGACGACAAATGACCGCCGGTCTTGGCCACTGACTGCAATACAAACTCGCGCAACTCATGCGCCAGCGCATCGAGATCCGTGCGTTTAAGTGCGCGCAGATCATGGGGGGATTGAATGTCTTGTAACTTAACAGATGCCATAGATAACCTTGGGCGCTGACTAAAAGACCGCCGAAACCAAAATCGAATTAATTATTGTAGTGCTTTTCTGCGTACAGTTGTAGCATGACGCATTTTTTTCTAGCTGCTAACCGTATTAATGATCGCGTGCTGCAATGAAATGCGCCAAAACACCTAGGGTTTGACGGCCTTCGCCAATAGGTAACAATGCAGATTGTGCCTGTTGAACTAACTGCTGCAAGAGTTCTTGAGCGGCCTCTAACCCCATCAGACTGACATAGGTGGGTTTATTTTGAGCCTGATCTTTGCCAGCAGTTTTACCCAAAGTGTCCGTGTCTGCGGTCACATCCAGAATATCATCCGCGACCTGAAACGCCAATCCAACCGCATCCGCATAATCCCGCAAATGGTTGCGTACCTTGGAGCTGGCCCCAGCTACGATCCCGCCCAAGAGCACACTGGCCTTGAGCAACGCACCTGTTTTCATTTCATGCATGGTGCGCAACTCTTCGATGGATAGTTGTTGCCCCACATGATCACAGTCTATGGCTTGACCTCCAACCATGCCTTGACTGCCGATAGCCCGAGATAGCTCGGCCATCGCCTGCACGATCAATGCCGGCGCAATCGGCATGGTGGCTAATGCCTCGAATGCCAAAGGCTGTAATGCATCACCCACCAACATAGCGGTTGCCTCGTCATAGGCAACATGTACCGTCGGCTGGCCGCGGCGTAGCACATCATCGTCCATACACGGCATATCATCATGGACCAGAGAATATGCATGGATCATCTCTACTGCCGCAGCGCAATGATCAATAGCTTTTTGCTGAGCTGCATTTAGTGATTTGCCCCCTGTAGCGGCCTCGCCAGCAGCATACACCAAAGCAGCACGGATGCGCTTTCCACCGCCCAACACAGCATAGCGCATCGCATCATGCAAACGCTGGGGTACTGTTTCCTCTGAGGGCATCAACCCCTCTAGCACCTGCTCGACCTGCGCTGCCCGATGTTCCAAAACCTGTGCTGCGCGCATGGTATCAGTCGTCATTCAATCACCTCTAATTAGCCAACATCTACCGGGGCCCCTGTATGGGCAACCCATTCACTCCATGAGCCTGGATACAGTGCGGATCCATTGAGTCCGGCCAACTCCATGGCAAATAAATTATGACATGCAGTAATCCCAGAGCCGCATTGATGCACCACCTGTTCGGGGGCGACGCCCTCGAGAAAAGATGACCATTCGGCCCTCAATTGATCGGCACTTTTAAAGCTACCGTCAGACTGCAGATTTTCACTGCTAGGACGATTCAGTGCCCCGGGAATATGGCCAGCCACTGGATCCAACGGCTCGACCTCACCGCGATAACGCTCTGCGGTACGGGCATCAATAATACACAATTCGGGCGCATCGAGCTGCGCCAATATAGCTTTGCGCTGTCGCAACGGCATATGCCCTTGTTCGACATCATCTGCCAAAACATCCGTTAACCCCAGTCGCTGTGCAATGGCAGTGACGAAATTAGCATCGACTGCATCCTGATCGACGGGTGCACCAGCTGCCTGCCAGGCCTGCCAGCCCCCATCCAACAATGCCACCTTGGGCAATCCAGCCCAGCGCAGCATCCACCACAATCGAGCTGCAAACTGCCCGTTGTTGGCATCGTACACAATGATTTGTTGCTCAGGGGTTAACTGCAACTGTTGCAAGAGCTGTTGAAACAAAGCCAGCTGTGGCAAAGGATGGCGTCCATTTTGACCCGTACCACGGCCGACCATCACACGGCTTTGATCAAAAAACAAAGCGCCTGGTATACGCCCTTGCTCATAAGCGCGCACACCTACCTGTGGATCGGTTAAGTCATAGCGAGTATCAATAAACACAGCCTCATCAGCTGCCAGGCTGGCCTGTGCTTGAACCACAGAGAAAAGCATGGACTGACTCATAGGGTCCCCTTGTAAGAGCAGATTCAGGCTGCTTCGCGCTCTTTGCTGACCGCAGGTGTTTTCACAGCTGGTTCGCCCCGCAGGACGCGGTTTTCGGTATAAGTGCGCCAAGCTGAAAGCAGCCCAGATACAATAATTAAAAGCATCCCTAGCCAGGCCAAGGCATCGGGCCAATCGCCCCACAGCAACACGCCTAGCAAGCTAGCAAAGATAATTGTACTGTACTGCAAAGCAGCCGTTAATAATGTCGATCCATAGCCAAAAGCACGCGTTAAGGCCAGCTGCCCAAATAGCCCTGACACCCCGACCACGCCTAACGCTGTATAAGCGCGCCAATCAATGGCCGGCCACCCAACCACGCTCATGACAACCAAACTGGTCAGACAAACAAAACTGGAAAAAATAAATACCGTGCGCCACTCGGGCTCGCCCACCTGACCCAGTTGACGAATTTGCATCATAGCAACGGCAGAAAAAGCTCCTGAGATGATCCCCAACAAGCCGGGAAACCACTGATCATCGCCAAAACTGGGCCGTAAAATGACCAAAACCCCAATGAAACCTGCCAAAACTGCCAGCACACGTAATGGGTCGCTTTGGCTGCCCCCAAAGAACAGCATCCAAATGCCAATAAAAAGCGGCGCGGTATAGGTTAAACTAACCGCCGTTGGCAGCGGTAACATCGACATCGCGAAAAAGCTCAGCCACATGGCTGAAATCCCAAACAAATTGCGCCGGATGTGTAGGCTCCAGCTCAATGGAACCAAACTCAATTTTTTCAGTCTAGTCCATGCAAAGAGAATAAATACAGAAGGCAAGCCGCGAAAGAATATAATTTGCGCTAAATTAGCATCGAAATCGGCAGAGAATTTCACGCTGGCACCCATGATCGCAAACATGGCACAGGTCACCAGCATCCATAAAGACTGCATGCAGCAAAATCCAGTTATAGTTAATGGCGGCAAAGTTAAATAATATACTCTGCATGAAAATGAAAACTAGAGTGCAAACATTTTTGGCTATCACCAACCGGACACTTCAACCATTACTGGTCACGTTGCTATTGAAGAAGGACACGTTATGCAAAGAGTTTTATTGTTTTTAGCGACCAACTTAGCGGTCGTTGTAGTACTAAGCATTTTTATGAATATTTTCGGGGTTGGCCGCTACCTCACCAGCAATGGAATTGACCCCACACAATTATTAATATTTTCGGCCATTATTGGTTTTTCAGGCTCGATAATTTCCTTGCTCATGAGCAAGCGAATGGCCCTGCTCAGCACCCGGGCACAGGTCATCGATCCCCAATCGCCCCGCAACCAACGTGAGGCTTGGTTAGTTGAAACCGTACATCAGCTGGCCGATCGGGCCGGTATCGGCCACCCACAGGTTGCCATTTATGAAGGTGCACCCAATGCCTTTGCCACCGGTGCCTTTAAAAATGATGCCTTGGTGGCTGTTTCCACGGGCTTATTACAAAGCATGAATGAAGAAGAGGTAGCTGCGGTACTGGGTCACGAGGTCGCCCACGTCGCAAACGGCGACATGGTCACATTGACCCTCATCCAAGGCGTTGTTAATACCTTTGTGATTTTCTTAGCGCGTGCAGTTGGCTTTTTCGTTGACCGCGCGCTCTCGCGCAATGATCGGGACGGCATCGGTTTTGGATATTACATCACCGTCATCGTCTGCGAGATCGTATTTGGTATTTTGGCTTCTATTATCGTGGCATGGTTTTCACGCCAACGTGAGTATCGTGCCGACGCAGGTTCGGCCCAGTTGCTAGGCTCAACCCAACCCATGATTCGCGCGCTAGCACGTTTAGGCAATGTTGAGCCAGGCGAACTGCCTAAAAATATCGAAGCAGCCGGAATATCGGGTGGGCCCAGCATGGCCGCATTATTCGCCACTCACCCACCCATTGAAGCCCGAATTCAGGCCCTACAACAAATGCAGGCCCAGCAATAAACAGAGACTAACGCCAGCTACTGTTGAGTGATTAAATAGCAATCAGCTGCAGTTAGCTGGCGTTTATTTGGCGGGTTGGTTAGCGATAACCTGGTGTTAATGCGGCCCCCGCAGCCTTTAGTGAGCATTTGCCCAGCTATCGCCCACCCCAACCTCAGCGATCAAAGGCACATCCAAAGTCGCGATATTACACATTAGCTTGGGCAGCTGCTCGACCAGTAAATCAACCTCATCCTCGGCGGCATCAAACACCAACTCGTCATGCACCTGCATCACCATTAAACTGCGCATGTCATTATCAACAAGCCATTGCTGGACTTTGACCATTGCCATCTTGATCAGATCCGCGGCGGTGCCCTGCATCGGTGCGTTGATGGCAGCGCGTTCTGCTGCTGCAACCCGCGCGCCACGCCCGGTTTTGAACTCGGGGAAATACAAACGACGCCCAAATACGGTTTCCACATAGCCTTGCTTGCGAGCCTCGGCCTTGATGCGCTCCATGTAATCAGCCACACCAGGATAGCGCACAAAATAACGATCAATATAAGCCTTGGCTGCATCACGCGTGATGCCTAAATTATTAGCCAAACCAAATTGACTCATACCATAAATAAGGCCAAAGTTAATTGCTTTGGCTGCGTAGCGTTGATCACCTGATACATCACTCAACGGCACGGAAAAAATCTCGGCAGCAGTGGCGCTATGTACATCCCCGCCCTCGTCAAAGACTTTTTGCAGATTTTTATCCCCAGAAACATGAGCCATGATGCGTAGCTCGATCTGTGAATAGTCCGCTGCAACAACCTGCCCCAAACTAGATACAAAAGCCTCGCGTACTTGTCGCCCTGCAGTAGTACGCACCGGGATGTTTTGTAGATTGGGCTCGGATGAAGACAAACGCCCTGTAATCACCGCTGCTTGCGCGTAGCGCGTATGCAGTCGATGCGTCTGGGCATTCACCATTTTAGGTAGCTTGTCAGTATAGGTGGATTTGAGCTTAGCGACCCCACGATACTCGAGCAACAGTTTGGGTAATGGGTATTCATGCGATAGGCGGGTCAGCACCTCTTCGTTGGTCGACGGCGCCCCTGTCCGCGTACGTGTTTGTACGGGCAGACCCAGCTTTTCAAATAGCACCTCGCCTACTTGCTTGGGGGAATTGAGGTTAAAGCTTTGGCCGGCAATTTCAAATGCCTCTTTTTCGAGCTCTAACAGCCGTTTACCCTGGCGATCACTTTGCTCTTTAAGCTTGTCACTATCAATCGCGACCCCATTACGCTCGACTACTGTCAGTACCTCGGATAGGGCGACCTCGAGCGCGTATATGCGCTCTAAGCCCTGGATAGCGCGTATTTTGGGACGCATTAATTGGTGTAAACGCAAAGTAAAGTCGGCGTCCTCGCAAGCGTAATACGAGGCGGTCTCGATGGCCACCTGATCAAAACCGATTTGTTTAGCGCCTTTGCCGCAGATATCCTCATAAGTCTTACCCGCCTGCCCTAACCAACGCAAAGCCACCTGATCCATGCTCACACGTTGATGTGCCTCGAGCACGTAGGCCTGCAACATAGTGTCATCGGTTATCCCACGTAATTGCACCCCTTCGTTGGCTAACACATGAGTGTCATATTTTGCGTTGTGTAAAACCTTGGCCGCCTCTGGATCTTGGAGCCAGTCTTTTAGTTGCTCTAGGACCCATTCTTTGTCTAGTTGTGCATCTGTGGCATCAGGCCCTGTATGAGCCACAGGGATATAAGCGCCCTCGCCAGGTTGAATACTAAAAGAGAGCCCCACTAAACGAGCCTGCATGGGGTCTAACGAGGTTGCTTCCGTATCCAACGCGACTATGTCGGCCTCTTGTAATTTATGCAGCCATGCAGTGAGCTCATCCTCGGTGGTGATGGTATGATATGAGATTGTCTCGGGCTCAATAATTGCGCCCTCATCAGAGGCTGTGACAGCCACATCAGCCTCGGTTTGTGTCTCGCGGCGTTTTTGACGTCGTCCGCTCTCGGGTTCGATATCGGGATCATTGGTCAGCTCACGCAAAAAGGTTCTAAAACCAAACTCGTGAAACAGCTCGATCAATAAATCTGTTTCTTGGGGGACAGGCGTCAATGATTCGGGATCATTATCAATCACTGACAAATCACAGTCGGTTTTTACAGTGACCAAACGGCGTGTCATGTCAAAATTGGGGATAAAATCACGCAAATTTTGTCCGACAACCCCTTTAATTTCGTCAGCTTTGGCAATAATGTTATCGAGGCTACCGTATTTTTGTAGCCAACTGGCTGCAGTTTTATCGCCGACACGAGCCACACCGGGAATGTTATCTGACGAATCCCCTTTTAGCATGAGATAATCTACAATCTGTTCTGGGCGAACCCCATAACGATCAATGACACCTTGGATGTCTTGGCGGTCATTGTTCATCGTGTTAACCAGTTCGACCTGTTCGTTGACCAGTTGGGCCAGGTCTTTGTCACCGGTCGAAACTATAGTGTGGATGCCGCGCTCGCTAGCCAAATGGGTCAGCGTGCCAATGACGTCATCTGCCTCGACCCCCGGAACACATAACAAGGGCCATCCCATTGCTTTTATGATCTGGTGTAGCGGCTCTATTTGACACGCCAGCTCTTGGGGCATTGGGGGGCGATTGGCCTTGTAATCGGCATAAATGTCATCGCGAAAGGTTTTGCCTTTGGCATCAAAAATGCAGGCCAAATAGTCAGCATGATAGTCTTCGCGAATACGACGCAGCATCGAGATTACCCCCTGCATCGCCCCAGTGGGGTGCCCTTCGGCATTGCGCAAATCTGGCAATGCATGAAAGGCTCGGTATAAATAGCTAGAACCATCAATGAGTAATAAGGTTTTTTTCATGTCAAATAATAACTCTGATCGTTTGCCCGCAAGTGCACAAATCCCAACAATAATGTCTGAGCTCACAGCCGCCGCAGATACCCTCGAGGCTATCGACCTGGGTATTAGCGTTTTTGGTAGTGCACGTGTACGCCCGGACAACCCCTACTATAAGCTCGCCCAAGACCTGGGCAAACGATTGGCTGAGGCAGGTTACACCGTCATTGCCGGGGGTGGTCCTGGAATCATGGAGGCCGCCAACAAAGGTGCGTACACCGCAGGTGGTAAAAGTGTTGGTTTAAATATACGCTTACCGCGCGAAACCAGCAACAACCCCTATCAAACCCATAGCCTACAGTTTGAGTATTTTGTTTCACGCAAGGCGACTTTCTTTATGCATAGCGCCGCCTATGTTGCTTTGCCAGGCGGGTTCGGAACTTTGGACGAATTTTTCGAGGCCATCACTTTGGTACAAACCAAAAAAATGCCCCCCGCGCCCATTATCTTGATCGGTAGTGAATTTTGGCAAGGCCTAATCGATTGGATCAAAGATCATTTGGTCAGCAACGGCTTTATATCCGCAGCCGATATCGATCTCATTACGATCACCGATGATATTGACGAAACAATGCAGATCATCCATGACTGCTGTTCACAATTTGTAGATTTGGCCGATGCGCCCCGCCCCTACCTGCCGCGCGAGCGCTTTTAATCAAATTGGGCTCGGTATCTGCCGAGCCCAACCAAAACCTATCATAAATACTTAAAACCTAAGCACTGACCTGTCGTGCATGGCGGCGACGCTCGTGCTCTTTTAAATAACGCTTGCGTAGACGGATGGACTCAGGGGTGACCTCGACCAGCTCATCATCATCAATAAAATGCACTGCGTATTCTAGATTAAGCGCGATAGGTGGCACTAAATCAATATGTTCATCCTTGCCTGAGGCACGTACGTTAGTGTGTTTTTTCTCGCGGATTGGATTCACCACCAGGTCATTATCGCGATTGTGAATACCCACGATCATCCCTTCGTACACAGGCTCATTAGGGCTGACAAACATGCGACCGCGCTCTTGTAGTTTCCATAACGCATAGGCCACGGCTTCGCCGTCGTCCTGGCTGATGAGCACGCCGTTGCGACGTTCGGCCACACTGCCCTCGCGCATCGGTGCAAACTCATCAAATATATGGCTCATTAACCCCGTACCACGTGTGAGGGTCATGAATTCGGTTTGAAAACCAATCAAACCACGAGCCGGGATGCGATATTCCAAGCGCGAACGTCCTTGGCCGTCGGGTTGCATATTGACCAACTCTCCGCGGCGGCCGCCTAATTCTTCCATGACCCCGCCCTGGTGATCATCTTCGATGTCTACTGTTAGCAATTCAAAAGGTTCGTGCATCTGGCCATCGACTTCTTTGAGCAACACCTGCGGACGTGACACCGCCATTTCGTAACCCTCGCGGCGCATATTTTCGATCAAAATAGTCAGATGTAATTCACCCCGACCACACACCTCGAAAACAGTCTCATCGTCGGTGTCATTAACACGCAACGCCACGTTAGCTTTAAGCTCGCGATGCAAACGCTCACGCAGTTGGCGGCTGGTCACAAACTTCCCTTCGCGCCCTGCCAATGGCGACGTATTGACCATAAAGTTCATGCGCAGTGTAGGCTCATCGATGCTTAGCAAAGGCAATGCTTCGGGATGCTCGGGATCAGTCACCGTGCACCCAATTGTGAGGTCATCAATCCCATTAATAAGTACGATATCCCCGGCAACTGCCTCTTGGACTGGCGCATGTTGTAGCCCTTGGAATTTGAGCACTTGATTGATCTTGGCTGTTTTTTGCTCGCCCTCTGGACCATGCATGACCAAAACCTCTTGGCCCGCCAGTAAACGCCCACGGTTGATTCGACCAATCCCGATCTGCCCAACATAAGAGCTGTAGTCCAACGAACAAATTTGCAACTGCAACGGACCCTCGGCGTCGTCTTCGCGCTGTGGGACATGCTTGATAATAGCCTCGAATAGAGGGCGCATATCACCTTCGTAGACATCTTCGTCCAAGCTGGCATAACCCGATAAACCTGATGCGTACAGAATGGGAAAATCCAACTGTTCGTCAGTGGCGCCGAGCTTGTCAAAGAGGTCAAAGGTCTCGTTAATTACATAATCAGGACGCGCTCCTGGTCGATCAATTTTATTGACTACAACAATGGGCTTGAGCCCTAATTCCAGGGCTTTGCGCGTGACAAAACGCGTTTGTGGCATGGGCCCTTCGACAGCGTCTACCAACAACAAAACCCCATCCACCATGGACAGGACGCGCTCAACCTCACCGCCGAAATCAGCGTGACCGGGGGTATCAATGATATTAATGTGGACATCATCAAATTCTACGGCACAGTTTTTAGCCAAAATAGTGATGCCACGTTCGCGCTCAATATCATCCGAATCCATGACTCGGTCAGAGACTTGCTCGTTAGACCTAAAAGTGCCGGCCTGCCGGAGCAATTGATCGACGAGAGTGGTCTTGCCATGATCGACGTGAGCAATAATGGCGATATTTCTTAAAGCACGACTCATCTATGGGTGTCCTATAAGTTAAAAATTAACTGGCAATAGCTCGGCAGGTAAATCTACCCCCTTGAGCAGCCACTGATCGATATCAACGGGGCTCTCAAGGGCAACCGCTGTTTGCAAGCTGCGCAGGCTATAACCTGTATCAATATCAAATGGCCCTATACGGGTACGGCGCAAGGCCGTCAAATGCGCATAACATCCTAATGCGCGGCCAATATCTTGGGCCAAGGTCCGCACATACGTGCCCTTGCTGCAGCATACCTGTATGGTCAGGCTATGCGCCGTCTGGCATAAACGCTTGAGGCTATAAATCTGTACCTCGCGGGTTGCCCGCTTGACCTCTACCCCTTGGCGAGCATACTCGTACAAAGGTCGGCCATCTTTTTTTAATGCCGAATACATGGGCGGCATTTGTTCGATGGTGCCCGTGAATTGGGGTAGCAACGCATCGACCTGATCGGCTGTTATTTCAAAAGGTGCGGCTGCTGTCACGGTCACATCACCGTCTAAATCGGCAGTGCTGGTCTCAGCGCCCCACCTAAGGGTGGCAATATAGCTTTTATCTGCTTCTAACAAAGGCCCAGCCAATTTAGTTGCCCGACCAAAGCAGCAGATCAACAACCCTGTTGCAAACGGATCTAGCGTACCTGTATGACCTGCTTTGCGCGCATCATACAACCGACGCGCCCGTTGCAAAGCGTGGTTGCTGGACATACCGACCGGCTTGTCCAATAAAAACAATCCATCTAACAAACGACCACGACGACGGCGCGACATAAAACCACTAAAAGAGATGTGTTGAGTGAAAGGACTAGTTGTCCGTTTCGTCATTCGAGCCTTGTTGATGCTCTTGACTGACCTGATCAATAAGACGACGTACCTCGTCCCCTCGTTGCATACGATCATCATAAATAAAGCGCAAGACCGGTACCGTGTGGATATGCATCATCTTAAATAACTGCGCATGTAACCAATGAGCCTTTTCGTCGAGTGCTTTTTGAGCTTTTTCTGGCTCGGCACCTAAGACCGTAAAATAGACCTTGGCATGTGCATAGTCGGTAGACAGATCAACCTCAGTAAGAGTGATTAACCCCGCCGTCGATACGTCGATCTCGCGTTGAATAAGAGTGGCAATGTCTTTTTGTATTTGTTCTGCCAAGCGGGCATTACGCCCGCTGTTTTTTGCTTGTCGAACCATAATTAAACCTATAAGGTGCGGGCGATTTCTTTGATCTCGAAGATTTCGAGCTGATCACCGACCTTGATGTCATTGTAGCCGCGCAAAGTAATACCGCAATCGAATCCTTGGCGTACCTCGCGGACGTCGTCCTTAAAGCGACGCAGGGTATCGATATGTCCTGTCCAGATGACCACATTGTCACGCAACACGCGGACCTGAGAGTCGCGGCGAACCAGCCCCTCGGTGACCATACAACCCGCCACATTGCCCACGCGTGAAATGCGGAAGACCTCGCGGATTTCGACCATACCGATGACCTCTTCGCGCTCTTCGGGAGCCAACATGCCAGACAATGCAGATTTGACGTCCTCAATAGCATCATAAATAACGTTGTAATAACGGATTTCGATGCCATTTTGCTCGGCTTGGCGACGTGCGGTTTGCTCGGCACGTACATTAAAGCCAATAATCACTGCATTTGATGCAATCGCCAAGTTGACGTCGCTCTCGGAAATACCCCCAACTGCCGCGTGGATGATTTCCACCTTGACCTCTTCGTTGGCTAGCTTTTCCAATGAGCTCACGAGCGCTTCTTGAGAACCCTGTACGTCGGTTTTGACAATCAAGGACAGGGTCTTGACCTCGCCCGAGGTTTCCTCAAAGAGAGAATCTAGCTTGGCTGCCTGCTGACGGGCCAGCTTGACGTCGCGGTATTTGCCTTGGCGATACAAGGCGATTTCGCGTGCCTTGCGCTCATCTGCCATGGCAATGAGCTCGTCACCGGCTGAGGGGACCTCGGTCAGGCCCTGAATCTCGACCGGAATAGATGGGCCTGCCGCATCAATGCGCTTGCCCAATTCGTTATTCATAGCACGGACGCGACCATAACTGGCACCGACCAATACGGTATCGCCTTGGTGCAAGGTACCGCTTTGAACCAGTACCGTTGCCACAGGACCGCGGCCGCGGTCCAGGCGGGCCTCGATGACAATGCCACGTGCTGGTGTATTGACGGCTGCGCTAAGCTCGAGCATCTCGGCCTGCAACACAACGTTTTCAATCAAGTCGTCAATACCCTCGCCTGTCTTGGCTGAAACACCGACAAAGGGCACATCGCCACCGTACTCTTCGGGGACGACCTCTTCGCTAAGCAGTTCTTGTTTGACACGGTCAGGATTGGCTTCGGGTTTGTCTACCTTTGTGATAGCTACCACCAGAGGTACCTCGGCGGCACGGGCGTGGTGAATCGCCTCGCGTGTTTGAGGCATCACGCCATCATCTGCTGCGACAACCAAAATCACAACGTCAGTGGCCTTGGTACCGCGAGCACGCATAGCAGTAAATGCCTCGTGACCTGGGGTATCCAAAAAGCTGACATTGCCGTTATCTGTTTTAACGTGATAAGCACCAATATGCTGCGTAATACCACCCGCCTCGCCAGAAGCGATTTTGGTACGACGGATATAGTCCAGCAAGGAGGTCTTACCATGGTCTACGTGACCCATCACTGTGACAACAGGTGCACGGGACTCCTCGACGGCATCCTCGTGAACGACATCATCTAGGTAGGACTCAGGATCATCTAGTTTGGCCTCTACAGCAGTGTGACCCATTTCCTCGACCAAAATCATAGCGGTCTCTTGGTCTAACACCTGGTTGATCGTCACCATCTGGCCTAACCCCATTAGGTGCTTGATGACCTCGGTAGCCTTGAAAGCCATCTTGTGCGCCAAATCGGCCACTGTAATCGTCTCGGGGACCTGAATTTCGCGCTTGATGAACTCGGGCTGCTGCGGCTGCTGTCTTTGCTGACCGCGCTGGTCATCCTGCTGACCGCGACGACCACGACGGCGTCCTCGGCCGGGTTCGCGCCAGCCCTCTTGGCCAGCACGTCCAGAGGCTACATCGGCGCGTGATGGACCCTTGCGCGCAGAGCGCTGCTCGGTCGCCTTGGTTTGTTTGCTGCTCTTCTTTTCGCTATCAGCCTTTTCAGCTTTGCTATCTTTTTTGCCCCCCTTGCGTCGCGCAGGCTTTTCTGTTGCACGTAGCACTCGGCGCGGGCGATTTAGCATTTCACTGATTGCAGCAGCCTCAGCGGCTGCGGCCTTGCGAGCGCGCTCGCGCTCTTCGAGATCCTCTTCGCTGACCTCGGAGTCTAATGCAGGATGTACGTCAAGATCACTGCCCGTAGACTCTGCTGTGCGCTCGGTACTGGCTGCTTTTTTAGCAGCTGCACTGGTCTTTTTAGCAGACTTGGTCGCAGCAGTCTTGGCTGTTTTAGCTGTTTTGGATGGTTTGGATTCGGTCTTAGAAATCTGTTCTGCCACGTCAGGCTTGCCTTTTGTATCTGATACTTCTTTAGTGGATGCCGCAGCGGTCTCATCCTGGGCATCGGTTTTCTCTGCCGCGGGCTCGGATTGGGATGCAGCCTTTTCTGCATCAGGAGCCTCAGTAGCGGGCTGTTTCTGGGAGTCGGTTTGGTCGGTTTTTGGTGCGTCTTTGGCCGTGTCATCCTCGGCGCCTTTGGCGGCCGCTGATTGTTTTGCAGCGGGCTCTTTTGCAGTGGACTCTTTTGCTGTGTCCTCTAGGGACTGCGCCTCGGGCTGTTGAGCTGCCTCGGCGGATGTGTCCTCTGGAGCTGCAGCTGATGCCTGTGCCGGCTGCTTGGCAGCAGGCTGTTTAGCAGAGTCTGCATCAGTCTGCGCGGACTGAGGTGCGGCCTGTGTATCGGAAACCTCTTGGGGGCTTTTGGCTGCATCATCCTTTCCTGCTGGGCTATCGGCGGCTGGTGCGGCAGCCTGGGCAGGCGGGGTGGATGCATGTTGCTGAGATTGCTCAGCAGCGCCCTGAGATTGATCTTTTTCCGTATCGCTCTCGTCGGTGCCTTGGGCGGCCTGCGCGCGTAGTTCTTCTTGGCGCTTGGCGGCCTCAGCTAATAATTCAGAACGATCTCTTTTCACAAAAACGCGGCTACGGCGCGTCTCGACAGGAATAGTACGGGAACGGCCCGAACTATCGGCCTGCCGTATCTCGGAGGTCTCTCGATGCGTCAGGGTAATCCGACGACTACCGTGCGCACGACGTTGCAACGATGTGAGCAGCTTTGCCTTGTCCGCCTCGGTGATAGGATCATCAACCGAGCTCAGCTCGACCCCGGCGTCGCGGAGTAACTCTAAGAGCTCCTTGGCAGGTCTGTTCAGCTCGTTTGCAAATTGGGCGACAGTAGTACTAGACATTCGACTCTCTCTTGAACTCATTATTCTAATAAATTAACCCCAACCTAAACAAATTTAACGCGATAATTAGGACTCGTCTTCGAACCAGTCCGCGCGTGCAGCCATAATGAGCTCACTGGCCTGTTCAGGCTCGAGCTTTGTTATTTCGCAAAGCTCGTCAGTGGAAAGCTCGGCCAAATCATCAACCGTCAGGATTTCGTTTTTAGCCAACTCGGCCAACATTTCAGTATCTAAGCCCTCGAGCTCTTTGAGCTCGGGCGATACCTTTTTCACCAGCTCTTCGATTTGGATGGCCTCGGTTAACAAGGCGTTACGGGCACGAGTACGGAGCTCTTCGACAATGTCCTCGTTAAAGGCTTCGATATCCAGTAGCTCTTGGACGGGCACATAGGCCACCTCTTCGAGACTGGAAAAGCCCTCGAGGATCAGGATATTGGCGATACCCTCGTCGACATCCAGGCGCTCCATAAAGGTGCTAAGCAATTCCTTGCGCTCTTGTTCGGCGCGGTCTTCGCTTTCTTCGGGGGTCATGATGTTAATCTGCCAGCCGGTGAGCTCGGACGCCAAACGTACGTTTTGGCCTCGGGCACCAATAGCTTTGGGCAGGTTTTCCTCATCGACCACCACATCCATGGCCTCTTTATCTTCGTCAATGATGATAGAGAGGACATTGGCGGGTGCGAGCGCACCGATTACAAACTCGGCTGGGTCCTCGGACCACAACACAATATCTATTTGTTCGCCGCCTAACTCATTGCGTACAGCGGTGACGCGCGAACCGCGCATACCCACACAAGTGCCAATAGGATCAATACGCGAATCATAAGCAACCACTGCTATTTTAGCGCGTACGCCGGCATCACGGGCAGCGGCTTTGATTTCGAGCAGCCCTTGTTCAATTTCGGGCACCTCGTTTTCGAATAGCGTGCTCACGAACTCGGGGGCAATACGTGATAGAAACACCTGCTGGCCGCGGGCATTTTTATCAATGCGCTTGACCCAAGCGCGCACCCTATCACCCACACGGATAATTTCGCGGGGGATCATTTCGCTGCGCGGTAAACGGGCTTCGAGCTTGCCAGCCTCGATAATGGCATCACCACGATCGAGACGTTTGACCGAGCCCATGATAACTTTTTCATCACGCTCGAGGAACTCGTTGAGCATTTGCTCGCGCTCGGCATCACGTATGCGCTGCAAGATGGCTTGCTTGGCTGCTTGGGCACCGATACGGCCAAACTCAAAGTGCTCGAGCTCTTCTTCGATATAGTCGCCCACCTGCACGTCTTGTGCATAAGTTTGCGCATCGGACAAAAGCTCTTGGCGATCGGCCTCTTGGAGACCGGCCTCGTCGGGCACCACCAACCACCGACGATACCCGACGTAGTCACCGCTCTCGCGGTCAATTTCTACGCGGATATCCACGTCCTCGGTAAACACTCGACGCATCGCTGACGCCAATGCGCCCTCGAGTGCCTCGAATACTACCCCTGGCTCAACGCCTTTTTCACGTGCCAGTGCATCGACTAGCAAAAGAATTTCGCGACTCATCGCTTTCTACCCTTGAAATCAAGAATGGGATCCAGACGTGCTCTCTCAACGTCATCAAAACAGAAGGTTAGATCCCGAACACCACCCGATGCTGCTTCTACCTCTAGCACAAATTCGGTATCGTGATCGACCTGGTCTGCTGTCACATCACTGGGCGTATGCAACACCCCGCGAAAAACCTTTTGGTTTTCGAGGGCCTCGTATAAGCGCAATTCGACGCGCTCGCCCGCGAAACGCACAAAATCAGCCAAACGCTTTAACGGACGATTTACTCCTGGCGAAGCAACCTCGAGGCGGTGGTAATCCACGTCCTCAACCTCGAAAACCCGTGAGAGCTGCCGCGATACGGTTTCGCAATGATCAACATTCACCCCACCAGGGTGGTCAATAACAACACGCAACAACCCGCCTTGGCCGCGCTCAACATCCACGAGCTCGAACTCGGAGCCCTGCAAGGTTTCCTGTGCTAAAGAAAAAATATCCGTCATAAAATCAAAAAAAATGGGCTGTTTGCCAGCCCACTACCACCGTGTGTCTGGATGCCACAAAATAGCCAGTGGCCCCAAGCATTTGAACATAAGGCAAATTATAGCAAACTATGATTGCTAAACTTGCTAAGCCCTGCATTTTAACAGAAATCCACTAAATTAACAGTGATATAGCTGTTAAAACATAAAAATCCAAATACCTATTTAGCGGGACCGACGCTGAACAACGCGTCGCGTCAGCTGGGACTCGTGCGCCTCGGCATGCCGAGGCTGCCAATCATCGCGCTGACCACGGCGTCCACGACCTTTGCGAGCACGAGGCTGGCCACGACGGCCCGATGAGCCACGGTCAGAACTACGTTTTGATGCGCGTTTACGACCTCGTCCACCACCGCGTTCAGATCGCTCGTCCTGCGGGTGCCCGTTGGGCAAGCCACCGCTCACTAGCAGGCCAGTCCCTGTGGCATCACCCACCAAGAAAGGTGCGCCGGCCTTGGCATCACGAGCCATACGCGGCTGCCTACCTGCATTAGGATCAACCAAACCAGGGGGCAAAGCATTTTCATGACTCATGGGTTGTTGGTGACGACGTCGGCCACCACGACGATCTGTTTCGCCTTCGGGCTTGATTAAACCCATACGCAACATCAACGCAGTCACCATTTCGGGATTTAATTCCTCCCAACGGCCACGGCGTAAACCACGCGGCAAAACGACCTCGCCAAAGCGTGTGCGTACAAGACGGCTGACCACTAGACCCAAGGCCTCAAACAAGCGGCGCACCTCGCGGTTTCGCCCCTCGAAAAGTGTGACACGATACCAACGATTGCTGCCCTCACCCCCTAGATACTCTAAGGAACTGAATTTGGCCGGGCCATCATCAAGCTGGACCCCATCTAGTAATTGCTTGCTTTGTTCGGCTGTCAATGAGCCAAAAATACGTACTGCGTATTCACGTTCGGCGCCATAGCGCGGATGCATAAAGCGATTAGCCAGATCACCCGAGTTGGTGAAAATCAAGAGCCCCTCGGTATTCAAATCCAGACGCCCGACTGATAGCCATTTGCCATTGCGAATAGAAGGCAAACGCTGAAATACCGTGTCGCGCCCCTTGGGGTCATCATGCGACACAATCTCGCCAGCAGGTTTGTTGTACAAAATAACCCGCGGGGGTCGCTGTAGATTAGGACGGCGAATCAACTGGCCATTTACGCGCACCTGATCGTCCTGGCTGACCCGTTGCCCAATATGCGCTGGCTCGCCATTGACAGAAACGCGGCCTGCGACAATGAGCTCTTCCATTTCGCGCCGCGAACCAATGCCCGCATGCGCAAGTACTTTGTGCAGTTTGGGTCGAATAGTCTCACTAGTCAAATAGCGACTCAAACGACGCTGCATATTGTGATCAGCACGGTCCAAAAAGGACAACGCCTGCTCGAGCTCTTGATCACTGAGAGGACGCCCTGGTCCCCGTCGGGACATGCGTCCGCGACGTCGCGGAGTGCGCACCCCCTGGCCATCGCGGCCTTGGCGGCGCCCCTGATGAGGACCGCGTGCTTGTTGCTGGTCGCCCTGAGCCCCTTTTCGGCCTCTGCGAGGCTGTTGAGACTGTTTGGTCGCTGCAGCCGGTGATTGTTGCTCTTGTGTGTGTGTCTGTTGTGATTGTTGAGACTGTTTACGCGAACGTCTCGCTTGAACAGCATCGCCGCGACGACGACGAAACGGGGTACGCAACTTGCGCCCGCGAGGCCTGCTTTCTGCAGGTGCTCCATCGCCCTGGGCGGCGACCTCTGAGCTCCGCCCCTTATCTTTTCGCTGTGTCAATTTTAAAAACTCCTATCCTTTTATTGTGCATTGTTTATGCGGCAAACATGGGTGGCAGCGTCAATCGTGACTGCCTTTTTTATTGTTCATTGAGTTAAAAGTAATAAATACACTAAACGTAATTAGCACTGTGCTTGTATACACGAAAACCGTGGTATGACCTGCATACCGAAACGTGTGAATATTAATTTAGAAAGGCGCAAATTACTGAGCCGGCTCTTGGACTGGGTCTATAGACTCTAAAGGAGGCAGATCCTGCAGGGACACAAGCCCTAAATCATCTAGGAACTGCTTGGTCGTACCAAATAACGCGGGACGACCAGGGGCATCACGATAGCCCAAAATCTCTATCCAACCTCGATCCTCGAGATTACGTAAAATCTGAGACGAAACTGAAACGCCGCGGATGTCTTCGATATCACCGCGTGTCACCGGCTGGCGCCATGCAATAATGGCTAAAACCTCTAAGGCGGCGCGTGAATAGCGTACAGGACGCTGAGCAAATAAACGAGAAATATAGGGCTGCACAGCAGACTGTGAACGAAACGCCCAACCCGAAGCAACGCGCTCTAAATATAAACCCCTCTGGGACCAGTATAACTGCAGTTGATGTAAATGATCTTCGACTTGCTGTTTACTGAGCTCTAGTGGCTCGAGTATTTGTTGTAACTGATCAACTGAGAGCGGCTCATGAGCACATAGTAACACTGCTTCTA
>Ga0209487_1000217_pt1 | contig 52041 bp, 46 predicted proteins | sample Poulit2012_FD_187524 | JGI IMG/M metagenome (GOLD analysis project Ga0209487, IMG submission 187524) | Agricultural soil microbial communities from Georgia to study Nitrogen management - Poultry litter 2012 (SPAdes) (version 2) | ecosystem: Environmental > Terrestrial > Soil > Agricultural land... | reverse complement strand
TTCGCTGTCTGTAAACTGAATAAGGTTCAGCTCCGAATCCGGAAGAGACGCTTTACTCATGGCCTTGATATCAACTACCCTGGTCCAGTAACTCTGATATATCCATGAAGGACCAGCTGCATAGCACCATTCCCAATGAGAGTGAACTCTGCCATAGCCAGGGTGTGAAAGCCTCAGCTGAAATCATCCAATAGGCAATACAGGAGATCATGAGAAGCAGAACACCTCCCCAGAGTATGAAGCTTTTCTGAACTCTCCGTCCCAGTGAAAGTGTCAGAAGCAGAGCGATTAGCAGCGCCCCACCCTGCAGAATCTGATTCAGAAGATCTTTGAGAACTGCTGTATCGGAGACCATCGGATAGAAGATCAGCACAGCCAGTGGTGTAAAACTGAACGGATAGGGATAACGTGCATAGTAAGGTTTCAGCTGTCGGATGATGGAAGCCAAAACAAGCAGTACTGTGGTTATGCCTGTAATTCGGGCCCACTCCAAAACCATCGTCTGCTGCGCAGAGAACAGACCCGGAAAGAGCGTTACTGCAACACAGAGAATGGCAATAGAAGCAAATATTCGGATCTGGCGGTGTCTGGACCCTTTATAGAACAGCAGAAATATTGAGAGAGCGGCACAGACAAGAAGAAGTATTTCGCTCCAGTTCATTCCTGCCGGCTGTTACTGTTCATCTGGCTGTTTCGGGCAGATGCCTGCTGATTGATCTCTCTTCGGGTCCAGCTGTCTTGCTGGAAGACCATCACCATACTGGCAACCTGTTTCAATATCTTCTGATCAAACTGCACCATCTCAATGGCAAACTCATAAAGAGAGAGCTCCTCGTCGCCCCGCCTGATGGTGCGGTCCCACTCCCCGACCGGGATCGTCTTCATATGGTCAAGCAGTACAGAGCGTTGATCAGACAGGCTCTCAAGAATTGATTGAATTTCAGGAGCCTCCCGCTCTTCATCCGATTGGATCCTCTCGACAACATCGGTCAGGTTCTCCAGACTACTGCTTTTGGCTGAACCGATTCCGGTGCCTGACATAAACACAGGGTGAAAATAGGACAGTTGAAGTTCATCCAGCAGGTGAAGTTTGTCCTGGATCGAACTCTCCTCCGGAGTGGACTGCCCGTATGGGACCGTTTCGATCAGATTCTGCAGGGTCTGCGCCTCCTGCAGGAGCAGTGAGGCATCCTCGGTCAGTTCAGAAATCTGTTGTTGTGATACCGTATCAGGCATGAATCGGGTCGGTCAGGACCAGGTTGAAGAGGCTTTGGTAGCATCATTTTTCTTCTGCTGCTCAAGCAGATCCACCAGTGAAAGATCGGTCTCCCAGTTCTCATCCCGGTTCCGGACGGAGTGGATATTATTCTCCTCCTGGAAATCCCATATCTGTCCGAACTGGTTATTCTTGTACTTTCTCAGAAACTCAAGACGCTCGGTCAGATCCTCTTTGGGGACAAGAAGTCGCTCCTTGTCATAGATAGCATCCCCTCTGGATTCGAAAACAATGTCGTAATCCTTGCTCATGACGATCGCCTCTTCCGGGCACACCTCTTCACAAAAACCGCAGTAGATGCAGCGCAGCATATTGATCTCGAAGAAATCAGGATAGCGCTCCTTGGGATCGTCAGAGTCCTCATTGGCCTGCATGCTGATTGCCAGTGGAGGGCATGCCCGGGCACACAGCCCGCACGCAACACAGCGCTCCTGACCATTATCCTCAACCAGAACCGGACGTCCGCGAAAGATAGCCGGCGGATCCCACTTCTCTTCCGGATACTGCATCGTGAACTTGGGTTTGAGCATCTGCTTGAACGTGTACCAGAGACCTCTGAAGATTTCAGGCAGATAGATCTTTTCCAGAAAAGAGTATTCGCGTTCTCTTTTATACTCCTTGTTGATTCGGTTGAGAACCGGTTTTTCCAGATTTTCTTGCATGGACGCAGTATAGACTGTAGAAGTTAGAGAGTATGGACAACCAATAAACGAGCCGATATCGAGATGCCTCTGAAGCAAAACTCATCAGTGGCAGATTCCGGCAGTTACCTGGTCATCCATCCGTTATACAATACAATCGGTGTCAGCTGTTAAAATAACCGTTTGTTCTGTCGGGTTCAAAGCATTCGCCACCTTATTTCTGCCTGAAGATAAGAGTGAGAGGGACTCCCGTGAATCCATAGGCCTCCCTCAGCTTCCTCTCGATAAACCGGCGGTAGTTGGGGGGTAGCTCTTCCGGATGGTTCATGAAAAATTTGAAGACCGGCGGATTGCTCTTTACCTGGGTTGCGTATTTGATTTTGAGTCGGTGTCCCCTCTTGATCGGCAGCGGCCGCTCTTTCAGGATCGACTCGATATAGTTGTTCAGTTCGCTGGTTGGAATCTGCCGCTGGCGCTCCTGGAGGATCAACTCCGAGTAGTCCAGGATCTTCTCCACCCGCTGCCTTGACAGAGCAGAGGTCGTCAGGATGGGCACATAACGCATGGTCGGCACCTGGCTGTAGATGTACTCCTGGAACTCCTTGACGACATGAGTATCTTTATCCGGCACCAGGTCCCACTTGTTCAGGACGATCAATATCCCCTTGTTGAACCGCTCGGCCTCCCTGAGTATACGTTTGTCCTGGACTTCGAATCCCTGCATGGCATCGATGATCAGCACAGCAACATCGGATTGCCGTAACGCCCTGTCGGTTCGGACGTTACTGTAGAACTCTATATTCTCTTTAACCTTTGCCCGTTTCCTCAATCCGGCGGTATCGACAAGAATCCACTCCTTCTCTCCGTAGATGAGCAGGCTGTCAATGGAGTCTCTTGTGGTGCCGGGAACATCCGTGACAATGCAGCGGTCACTCTTGAGCAGCGCGTTTACGATACTGCTTTTGCCGACATTGGGCCGTCCCACAAATGCCAGTTTCGGGCGGTGGTCCTTCTCCTTCTCCTCGTCCGGTTCCGGGAGCTGACTGACAATTGCATCGAGCAGGTCTCCGCTGCCACTGCCGCTGATGGATGAGACTGGATAGATCTCTTCGAAGCCCAGAGCGTAGAATTCGGTGGCATTCAGGATCCGCTGTTCGTTATCCGCCTTGTTGGCGACCACAATGACCGGCTTCTCCTGTCTTCTCAGCAGATCAGCGACCGCCTGATCAATGGGATGTACTCCAGTCACTGTGTCAACAACAAAAAGGATCACGTCTGACTCTTCAATCGCGATGTGGACCTGCTCACGGACACCCGTGATGATCACATCCATATCATCCGGCAGATAGCCGCCGGTATCGATCACCGTGAAGTTGACGCCATTCCAGAACGCGTCCCCGTAGTGCCGGTCCCGGGTTACGCCCTCGGCATCGTGGACAATGGCCTCGCGCTCTCCAATCAGGCGATTGAAAAACGTGGATTTCCCGACATTGGGCCGGCCGACAATGGAAACAGTTGGGTTCATAGATCGTCTGAAATGCTTATCTTGCAGTTTCGAAAGGTAAGAATAATATCACAGAAACATGCTGGAAACCTTCTACGACACTTTCGGATTTGCCGGAGCGTTCATCACATCGTTTCTGCTGTTTATCTGCATCATCTTCTGGATCGCGGGACTTGCAGGCATCAGCATGATTGAGGAGAGTGACACCAGCAAGACCATCAGACTGACGCTGGCCATCCTGATCCCTGTCTACCCCCTCTTCTGGATGATCAAAGATATGATTGTACAGAAAATCGACATCCAGCAGAAGTAGAGAGACACCAACAGTCAGCTTAGCTTACCGGCTTATCGGCCCTCAGACTACCGGGCTCTCCAGCAGCCGGATTGTTCCTGAACCGGCATCTATTTCAGCCTGAACTCCGACCGGTACTGTAAAAATATTGGGCTCATGGCTGATCATGGAGCCGTAAAAAGAGGGTATGCCGAGAGGTTCAAGATAGTGGACCAGCACCTCTTCCAGCGTGAAGCCGCCCCTCGCTCCCCTTCCGCAATCACTGCATCTGCCGAAAACAAGACCTCCGATGCGGTCCAGCACGCCACTCAGATGCAGTTCAGACATCATGCGATCCACCCTGTAGACCTCCTCTCCGACATCTTCGAGAAACAGAATGGCTCCATCCAGATCGGGAAGATAGGGTGATCCCAGCAGCGAAGTGACCAACGTGAGATTGCCCCCGATCATTCTGCCGGAGGTACGGCCGGGGCAGATGGTTTTAACACGTGTCGCTTCAACGGGCGGGTTCTTCAGAAGCATCTTACCGCCATATCCGAATGCCATCCGGCGGAAGTGGTCCCGCGTAAAGATCGACCAGTCGGAGGTTCCATTGGGTCCGTGAAAGGTGACCAGACCGGTGCGGTGAGAGATAGCCAGATGAAGCGAGGTGATGTCACTGAATCCGCAGAAGAGCTTTGGATTCTCCCGTATCAGGTCGAAATTGAGGGATGGGAGCAGCCGGTTGGAGCCCCACCCTCCACGAGCTGCGAGGATACCGTTGACATCAGGGTCGGCAAACATGTCGTGCAGATCCTCCAGGCGCTGATGGTCACTACCGGCAAGATAGCCGTAGCGATCTCTCACAAAGTGGCCGAACTTCACGTTTAGCCCAAGATCATCCATCACCCGCTCCATACGATCAAATTCACTGGCATCGTAGACGATACCTGCCGGAGCCGTGATGCCGATCGTATCACCGCTCTTCAGGCGCGGAGGTTTCAGAAGGGGTTGCCCCATCTGTTCAGGTGATCCGCCCTCCGGGAGAACGGCCTGCTTTCCAGGTTCAGAGATCCTGTTTTTCGTACGAGGGGGCAGATTTCCCCGCTCAGACCTCTCCTTCACGGGTTCAGTAGATCGAAGCAGATTCGATGCTCCGGTTCCTGCCAGAAGGGTCGCCCCCATACGACCCAGAAATGCTTTTCTAAGCATGCCAACAGTAGATTTTGTAGTTCAGGTAGAGAGAGCTTCCCGTAGGTATCGTAGCTCAGATAGAGAGCTTCCCGTCAATATCGTAGCTCAGATAGAGAGAGCCCGTCGGTATCGTAGATAGAGAGCTTGCCGTCAATAGCGTAGTCAGTGAACTTCCCGTCAATGATTTGGTTCAGATATAGAGCCTCCGGGTCGTGATATACTCATGGACGGCCGGAGGAAGACCCTCTTTTGCATAAGAGCTGTTCACTCTCTCACGGATCTCCGTCGACGAGATATCCACAGGCTGATGTTCGGCGAAAATGGCCCGCTCCAGGACCTCGTTCTCACAAACAGTCCGATCATACCCCGAGCGCTCAGCCACCAGCAGCGGAGTCATTGCCAGAATCTCCCGCCAGCGGTACCAGGAGGTAAACGTAACGAGGCTGTCCTCACCGATACAGAGATAGAAGTGGTGATCAGCATAGCTCTCTTCAAGCGCTGTCAATGTCTGCCACGTATAAGAGGGTGCAGGGAGATCCCGCTCCAGATCGGTGATCCGGACATGCTTCTCATTCTGAAAAGCACGTCTCAGCATCTCAGAGCGGTGGGTGAGCGAAATAAGGTTTCCCGACTCCTTGTGCGGCGGATCTGGAGTGGGCATTATCCACAGTTCGTGGATCAGCCGGCTTGCCAGAAATGAGCGGGAGATGGCGATGTGCCCACGGTGAACCGGATTGAACGCTCCGCCGAAGATTCCAATCCGCCGCTTTGTCCGTTTCATCTCTGCCGACAGCTCTCAACGCGGTTCATCGCTCCTGCTCCAGATTCCGTGCAGAGGTGACCGCTTCATTGCCGAACTGGATCAGTGCCTGTCGCGCCTGATCGTAAAGATCTTCAGCCCGTGAGCGGTTTGTCCCTCTTGGAAACAGCTGTACATACTTTTCATACGACTCCAGTGCCAGCTGGTATCTCTCCTCCTGTCGCGCCTGAACACTGTTATCTGCATACTGGATGTAGGCGTCGATCTGATCAACCAGAGCCTGTTCGGCCCAGGTCGTGCCCGGAAACCTGTCAATCACAATATCGAAGTAGGTGGCTGCCGCCCGGTAGCGATTGGTTCTCATATAAAACTCGGCCGACTCATAGTGCTTTCGCGCCAGTTTCTCCTGGAGCTCCTCCACCTTGTTCCCGGCGTCTTCAACCAGATCCGAGTTCGGGTGGCGGGCCATAAAGAGCCGGAATCTCTCCAGCGCACGGTTTGTATGTGTCTGGTCTACATTGTACCGGGGGCTCAGCTGATAGTAGCTCAGGGCCGTCTTGTAGTTGACCTCCTCCAGCCGGGGGTCATTTGGGAAGCTGGTGGCATAGCGTTCATACTCGGAGGCGGCAATCAGGTACTGTCTGTTGTTGTAGTAACTCTCTGCCAGATAGTACTGGGAATCCCGGCCGATATCGGTTCCCCGGCCAATCGAAATGACCGTTTCAAAGGCACTGATCGCATCATCCCACTTCTCCTCGTCATAGAGAGAGTAGGCTTTGGCATAGGCAACCTGAAGCGTGTCTCCCGGCCTGATCAGCTGCTGACTGCGGCAAGAGGCCAAAATAACGACAAATAACAGGAGCAAAGAAAGTTTCTTCATCTAGTAGTCCCGGTTGTGGAGAAAGTTCAGCAGTGTGAGAAGATCCTCTTTATAAACGGAATCATCAAATTGTTCTGTGAGTTCTACGGCCTGGCGGTAGCACTGTTCCACCCTCTCTGCAGCAGCATCCAGTGCTCCGGTCTCTTCGTAGAGCCCGATTACCTGATCAACGTCCTTCTCTGTAATCTGTTGCAGGTGAACCTTTTTGTGGAGCTCCACCCTCTGGGCCTCACTACCTCTCTGGCGGGCAAGGACATAGAGACAGGTCTTCTTCCCCTCCATGATGTCCCCTCCCCGCATCTTGCCGAACTTCTCCGGATCGGCTGTCACATCAAGCAGATCATCCTGCATCTGAAAAGCGAGTCCAATCCGGTTGCCAAGACGCTCCAGCAGATCGATCTGATCATCGCTTGCGGATGCAACGATGGCCCCCATCACCAGTGCAGCACTGATGAGCGCTGACGTTTTACCGGAGATCATATCCAGGTAGGACTCCAGGGTGACATCGCCCGTTTTTTCAAGCTCCATATCAAGAGCCTGACCTTCACAGACGGTTCTGATGGCGTGAATCAACGTCTGGTTCAGCCGGGAGTATCTCGGGGAGCTGGCTGAATCTCCGCCATAGACAGAGAGCCGGGCAAATGCTTCAGCATAGAGCAGGTCACCCGCCAGGATCGCTGTAGGCATGTCCCACTTTTTGTGAACACTGGGGCGCCCTCTTCTGGAGTCGGCTCCATCCATGATGTCATCATGAACCAGCGTGAAATTGTGAATCAGCTCCACCGACAGCGCTGCCGGCATCGCCTCATCCAGATCGCCGCTGCAGAGGCCAGCACCAAGCAGCGTCAGTAGAGGTCTGAACCGTTTGCCACCCCCCTCCAGAACATATCTGCAGGGTTCATAGAGGCTGACAGGTTTCGATTTGAATGGGATCTGTTTCAGGCGCTCTTCAATGCGCTCTGTATAATTTCCAACTAGTTTCAATGATCAGGTCCGGTTGTGTCTGGATCGTGAGATGGGAAAATACGAAATCAAATGGTTCAGACCTTTCTCAGGTGAGATAAATTCAGATCCGATGGCTGACGGCAACCGAGCAGCAGAAGAAGTGTGGTAAACTGCAGGTGCCAGCTGCTGTAGAGTGTTTCAAGGGACTCTATACCGCCACGGTTCAGTGCGGTGATGACAGGGTGTGCGATTGCTGCAAAATCGGCCCCGAGAGCGAGTGATTTGGCTATTTCGAATGGTGAGCGGATCCCTCCGGAAGCGATGAGCTGCAGTCCAGACGACTCCTTGAGAGGAGAGATCTGTCGGATGCACTCAGCGGTCGGTATCCCCCAGTCATCGAATGCCTCAAGCCCAGTCGATGCAGGAGTGCCACCCGACGCCTTCTCAGGTTGCATGTGCCGTCTCAGATTCTCCACTTTCGACCAGCTGGTCCCTCCTGCCCCTGCAATATCGATCGCCCGTACCCCCAGAGAGAGCAGCTTTGAAGCCACACTACCCGAGATTCCCGCCCCTGTCTCCTTGACAATCACAGGAAGTCCACTCTCCTCAACGACCCGTGCGATCCCCTCCTCAATCCCTTTGAAATGGCGATCTCCTTCGGGCTGAACCAACTCCTGAAGTGGATTGAGGTGGATAATGACAGCGTCGGCCCGAATGGTATCGGTCAGAATAGCGAGCTGCTGACTGCCGAAGTCACCGATCAGCTGAGTGCCACCGATGTTTGCAGCGATGAAAGCGTCGGGAGCGTGCTCTCTGACGACGGAGAATGAGGCACGCTCGGAGGCCCGTTCCAGCATAATGCGCTGACTGCCGACACCGAAGGGAAGATTATGTTTCTGACAGAAGGTGGCGATCATTCCGTTGATGGCCCCTCCCTCTGTGTAACCACCGGTCATCGACGAGATAAACAGAGGAAAGGCAAAACGACGGCCAAACAGCGTGGAAGAGGTCTCCACCTCATCAAGATCTACCTCGGGAAGAGCGTTGTGGTTGAAGTCGTACTGCTCAAAGCCTGTCCCTTTCCGGTAACTTACATCCTCCTCCAGAGTCAGCGCCACATGATCCTTTTTCCTCTGCTGAATCGTCATCTGAAGGGTCCGGTAGATCCAGGTTCCTAATTTCGGTTTCTCGGCTTCCGGAATACCGGTACGTTAGAGCAGGCCTCCCCATACATCAGCTTGCCGACAACAGGCAGCAGCTTCTTGGTTGCTTCAAGATAGGCTCCGGCCGGAACCTTCATCTTGCTGCACCCTTTCAGAAGGATGAATTTACCTTCATACTGCTGCCAGTCGTGCTCTTCCATTTTAGCTTTCAGCATCTCCATCCGGGCGGTCTCTTCGTCACCGAAGGTTACATCCCTGACATAAGGAGCCGCTTTTGTGGCTACAAGCATCCAGGCCCAGTGAGGTACGATGGCATCTGAACTGCAGGTGACCGCCAGCCACTTCCCCTCATACTGCTCCCAGTCGTGCTGTTCGATGTGCTCCCGGTACTCCTTCTCCTTCAGAAGCAACTCCTTGAAAAGGAACGGTTTGATATCGAGCAGGGCCACCTGCTCCCCGTCCAGGAGTGTCTCCAGGTCCACGGTCTCCAGTTTCGACTGCTTGATCTTATTGACTATTTCACCCATAGATATACCTCATGCATATAATGCATATATAACTTGCTTGCATCTTGCACTATCACCTGGACCTAAAGTGAGAAAGATTCACCGCAGGAGCAGGTCCGGGAAGCATTCGGATTCTGAAAGTGAAACCCCTGACCTGTCAGCCCCTCTGTATAGTCGAGGCGTGTTCCGGCCAGGTAGAGAAAACTTCGCATGTCGATGACACCCCGGATACCGTTGTCTTCGAAGAGTTCATCCCCCTGTTCGAGAGTTCCCTCCGGATCAAAATCCAGATCGTAGGTTAGTCCGGAGCACCCTCCGCTCTTCACTGAAATCCTGAGCAGAGCATTTTGAGCAACATTCTGATCCTTCTGGATCTCACGAATCCGGCTGGCTGCTCTGTCACTGATCTCTATCTCAGCCATGTCTGTCTACCTCCGCATAACTTATACCCGATCGTATGATCTGTGTTCTCTGTCTGTCATCGCACTTCTTAAAAGTGGATTACATCGCAATGACCTGCAGTTCCGGATCAATTCTCTTGACCATACTTTCGATGGCGTAGAGTGTGCCGCTAGTAGCTGTCGGGCAGGTACCGCAGGCTCCCTGATAGTGGACTCTCAGTCGATTCCCTTCAAGACCGAGAATTTGCAGTCCGCCACCGTCTGCGAGAAGGTAGGGACGAACCTGCTCATCAAGCAGCTGATTGATCTGAATGAGTCGCGGATCATCGCTTTGCTGGGCTTCAAGTGTAGCGTGGACTTCAGCGTCCTCGGTGATTCCCTCAAGAGGTTTGGCTTCCCGGATAGGAGGCGCAAGCTTTCTGAGCAGATCTGACCAGACCGCTTTACCATCCTGTGTCACCGTAACAAAGCGGTCAACATAGTAGACGTTGATGACATGTTCGATAGCAAACAGTGCCGAAGCGAGCTCATCCCCGGCTGCTTCCGAGCTGTTCTCATATGAACGGGTAATTCCATTGGTGAGTGGTTCACCCAGTACGAAGCGCATGGCGTCCGGATTGGGCGTTCGTTCTATCTCTTTAATTTTCGGCATAGTGATCTGATAGGTTTAGAAGGTTTGGCAGAACATCACCGGGTGGCTGTTTTGGGTCAGCCACACCAGAGGATCTGCAAGATCTTCTGAATACGTATAACGGTTTTGTAAACTCTTAATTGTCACTCCTTCACGAGGTTAGCTGTAAATGCGGTCTCCCGCATAAACCTCTACCGTGTCGGGGCAGCGCTTATAGCAATAAAAACTGTATGCAAAAACTTTTTCCGGACAAACATCATCCGGCCATCCCGGTGATTTCATCCGGGACAGGATGCCCTGCTTTATCAGCGCGCAGTGACTTCTGTCCGCCTGAACTAGAAGAAGGACTTGACATAGTGTAACCCCTCCACAAGGCGGTCAATATCCTCCTCATTGTTGTAGAATGAGAAGGAGGCACGGGCTGTACCCGGAATTTCAAAACGTGTCATCAGGGGCTGGGCACAGTGGTGTCCGGTCCTGACTGCGATCCCCTGCTTGTCGAGCAGTGTACCGGTGTCGTGAGCATGAACCCCATCTAGCAGAAACGAGATGGCAGAGGCACGCTCGGATGCCGTTCCAATCAGCCTGAGACCATCGACCTCCTTCAGCCGGTCGAGAGCGTAGAGGACCAGCTCCTGCTCTCTTTCAGAAATTTTCTCCATCCCGATTCCGTTCAGATAGTCGATCGCAGCACCCAGCCCGATACCCGCGGCAATCGGTGGCGTACCCGCTTCAAACCGGTGTGGTGAGATGTTGTAGGTGGTCTCTTCAAAGCTGACCTTGTCGATCATATCCCCACCGCCGCGGTAGGGTGGCATCTCATCCAGAATCTCTTTTCTCCCGATCAGGACCCCGAAACCGGTAGGTCCACACATCTTGTGCCCAGAGAAGACATAGAAGTCACAGTCAAGATCCTGCAGGTCAACCGCCTGATGTGGAATCGCCTGGGCTCCGTCGATCAGCACAGCTGCGTTCTGCTTGTGAGCCAGATCGATAATCTCCTCAACAGGATTCACTGTTCCCAGTGCATTGGAGACATGAACCACAGACACAAGCTGTGTCCGGGGGCCCAGCAGTGCGCGATACGTCTCCATATCGAGCTCACCGTTATCCAGCACGGGCACTACCCGGATAATGGCACCCGTCTCGCGGGCAATCATCTGCCAGGGGACGATGTTTGCGTGGTGCTCCATCTCGGTCAGGATGATCTCATCCCCTTCAGACAGATGCTGGCGACCCCAGCTTGAGGCCACCAGGTTGATCGAATCGGTGGTACCGGTCGTGAATACAACTTCAAAAGCTGTGCCGGCATTTGTAAAGTCACGCACCTTCTTCCGAACCTCTTCATAGTCATCGGTAGCGCGCTGACTCAGGGCGTGAACCCCGCGATGCACATTGGCATGCTCCGACCGGTGATAACGATCCAGTCTGTCGGCTACCTGCCGTGGCATCTGGCTCGATGCAGCACTGTCTAGGTAGACCAGCGGGTGGCCATTAACCTCTCTTTCGAGAACCGGGAAGTCTTTCCGGATCTGGCTGAAGTCGACCGTGGTCGGTATGGCGTTCACGTCCTGTTTCATGGTGGTACTGATTATGCGGATACCTGCCTGCTCTCAGGCAAGTACATCGCTGGTGAGTTCGGTTGTCGTGTAGCGCTTCACCTCATCGATGAGCAGCTGATGCACCGACTCCACCTTCACGTTTTCAATAGTCTCAAGTGCAAAGGCGTAGGTCAGGACCTCTTTCGCCTTCTGTTCGGTCATACCCCGGCTCTGGAGGTAGAACACATGATCCTGATCCAGCTGGCCAATGGTGGCACCGTGAGAGCAGAGCACATCATCGGCAAAGATCTCAAGCTGCGGCTTGGTGTTGACCTGACCCTCGGTAGAGAGCAGCAGGTTCCGGTTCTCCTGGAACGAGTCGATCTTCTGTGCATCCTTTCTCACGAAGATCTTTCCGTTGAAAATGGAGTGGGCATTCCCTTTCACCACAACTTTGTGAAGCTGGTGACTCTCGGCATGCGAGAACCGGTGATCCATGGTGGAGTGTGTATCTGCAATCTGATCTCCATCGATCAGGACCAGGCCGTCCAGGGTAAAGCTCACCTCTTCATCCTCCTGAACCACAACCGGCTCATTCCGTGTCAGTCGACCGCCCAGGGTAATGGTGTATGCGTGATACTCGGCATTCTTCTCAATCCATGTAGCCGGTCTGGATACGTGAATCGCCTTGAGGCTGTCCCGCTGGATCCGGACGTGGTGAATGTGCGCCTTTTCATGAACCTTGAACTCCGATACCGGAATGGTCATGTAGGTATTGTCACTCACACCGATGTGGTCCTCGATAATGGTCGCATTCGCACCCTCTTCAGCTACCACCAGCAGTCTTGGCGTGGCGATGTAGGGCTGGTCAGAGTCGGAGTAGAGGTTCAGGATCTGGATAGGTGCCGGGATTTCGACGCCTTCCGGTATGTAGATAAATCCTCCCTCCCCCATAAATACCCCGTTGAAGGCGGAGAATGGATCATTCTCATAGGTTGCCAGCTTGTCCAGGTATTTGACGGCTGCAGGGTTCTCCAGATGATCGGCGAGATTACCGATAACCACGCCATCCGGCAGCCCCTCAAGCGAGGAGTGCTCCTTGCTGTAGTGACCGTCGATAAATACGAGCCGGCTCTTCTCTGATTCAGGGATATACCAGGTGGAGACATCCTTCACCGGTTTCAGTCCCGCCTCTTCCTGACTGACAAAGGAGGTCCGGGTGATCGGTCTCAGATCAAGAAACCGCCACTCTTCATCTCTTGGCGTCGGAAATCGGGTGTTTTGCAGGGTCCGGAGTGCACTATCCCGGACGCTCTTCAGTGCCGGCAGACCGGTCATATCCGCTCCGGACGCCAGCTTGTGGAGAATCGAATGTTCTGGCGTTATCTGGTCTGTCATTACTTCACCTCGCCATTTACTTTGCTATACGCTTCAAGCCAGTCATAGCCCTTCTCTTCGAGCTCGTAGGCCAGTTTCTTGTCGCCGGTCTTAACGATTTTACCATCTATCATCACATGGACAAAGTCGGGAACGATGTAGTCAAGCATGCGCTGGTAGTGGGTTACCAGAACGACAGCGTCCTCTTCAGTGTGGATTTTCGTGATACCCTCGGCAACAACCTTCAGGGCGTCGATATCGAGACCAGAGTCCGTCTCATCCAGGAAGGAGAGTTTCGGATCCAGTACGGCCATCTGGAAAATCTCGTTCCGCTTCTTCTCTCCACCGGAGAAACCGGTATTGACGGCTCGATCGAGAAACTCTTCCCGCATATCGACCAGATCAAGCTTGTCGTTGATGTAGTCTTCAAATTCGAGCGGATCCAGCTCCTCACGACCCCGGGATCTCGCAATAGTATTGTAGGACTCACGAAGCAGTGTCTTGTTGGTCACACCGGGAACTTCAACCGGGTACTGGAACGCCAGAAAGATTCCCAGATGGGCCCTTTCGTCCGGGTCCAGTTCCAGAATATCCTCTCCCTGGAAGAGAATTTCACCCTCTGTCACTTCATATTCCGGGTGTCCCGATACCACTTTGGAGAGGGTACTCTTACCGCTACCGTTGGGCCCCATGATGGCATGGATCTCACCCTTATTGACCGTGAGGTTGACACCTTTCAGGATCTCGGTTCCCTCGCCTTCTACTTCTGCATGTAAATTTTTTATCTCTAGCACTGTTGTCTTCTATTTATGTTACAGGTTTTCTGAACCGTCACAATCCGCTGCTCATCAGCGGGGCCGCAGATCTGTTCACCAGCTGATCACCACACGCTCCTCTGCAATCACCTGCCCCGGCCTGTGACGGCTCCCGATAGTTGTATTGATTCAGGGATTACCCCACACTGCCTTCCAGCTTGATATCCAGCAGCTTGTTCGCCTCAACAGCAAACTCCATGGGCAGCTCCTTCAGAACATCTTTGACGAAACCATTCACAATCATGGAGATGGCATCATCTTCGCTCAGGCCCCGCTGCTGCAGATAGAAGATCTGATCTTCACCCACCCGGGACGTGGTTGCCTCGTGCTCTACCTTGCCACTGGGGTTGGCAGACTCAATATACGGAAAGGTGTGCGCACCACAGGTCTGACCAATCAGCATCGAGTCACACTGTGAGTAGTTCCGGGCATTATCAGCCCGTTTTCCAATCTTTACCTGACCTCTGTAACTGTTGTTGGAGTTACCGGCAGAGATCCCCTTGGAAATAATGGTACTCTTGGTGTTCTTGCCGAGGTGAATCATCTTGGTCCCGGTGTCCGCCTGCTGACGTTTGCTGGTCACAGCCACTGAATAGAACTCACCGACCGAGTTATCCCCCTGCAGAATCACGCTCGGGTACTTCAGGGTAATGGATGAACCGGTCTCGAGCTGGGTCCAGGAGATCTTGGAGTTGTTCCCTTTGCAGATTCCCCGCTTGGTCACAAAGTTGTAGATCCCTCCTACTCCGTTCTCGTCACCGGAATACCAGTTCTGGATTGTGGAGTACTTGATCTCCGCGTCGTCAAGTGCAATCAGTTCGACAACAGCAGCGTGGAGCTGGTTCTTGTCGTACATCGGAGCGGTACACCCCTCAAGATAGCTGACGTGGCTGTTCTCCTCTGCAATAATCAATGTCCGCTCAAACTGACCGGAGTCCATGTTGTTGATCCGGAAGTAGGTGGAGAGCTCCATCGGGCAGATAGTATCCTTCGGTACATAGCAGAATGAACCATCCGAGAAGACTGCTGAGTTCAGTGCTGAGTAGAAGTTGTCAGCGGCCGGAACCACAGATCCCATATACTTCTTGACCAGTTCCGGATACTCCCGGACCGCCTCGGAGATGGAGCAGAAGATCACTCCGGCTTCCGCGAGCTTCTCTTTGAAAGAGGTAAAGATCGAGACACTGTCAAAAACCGCGTCAACTGCGACACCTGCCAGCATCTTCTGCTCTTCCAGAGGAATACCCAGTTTGTCATAAGTCTCCCTGATTTTGGGATCGACATCATCCAGACTGTCCAGCTTGGGCTTCTGCTTGGGTGCAGAGTAGTACTGGATGGCATCAAAATCGATGGGTGGATAGGTGGCGTTGTGCCAGGTAGGCTCCTCCATCTCCTTCCAGATTCTGTAAGCCTTCAGCCTGAATTCAAGCAACCACTCCGGCTCCTCCTTGATCTCAGAGAGCTGCCGAATGATATCCTCATTCAACCCCTTCGGAAATTCATCGTATTCGACGTCGGTTGTAAATCCGTATTTATACTCCTCCCCGATCATCGACTCTATCATCTTGGTCTCACTCATGGAATTCAATAGATTTGAGGTTCTTCTTGGCGCTAAAAGTGTGCAGACAGATAACGTTTATCTGAGCGAATATTCTTTGCTTATTTGGAATGGATCAATATAAGCAAAAAATCACGCTTCTTAAACTATTATTAACCACTTGCGGCTACAGCAATTTACTGTCACCTGCGTGATCGCCTTGCCTGAACAGGCAGTCGCGCTGCAGAAGAGATAACAGGGGCCTTTACCAAGAGATACAGGGGCCTATACTAGAAGATAAAGAGGTCTATACAAGAAGATACAGGGACCTATACAAGAAGGAGAATCGAGAGAACAGATAGCACAAGACCGGCCCACTGCCGGGCAGAAACGGTATCCTGCCACAGGAGATACCCGACCATGACCGCACCAGCCATCGTGAGAAGATTGGCCGCCGTATAGACGACGGCACCACTCTGTACCGAGAGTGCGGCGATCAGCAGAGTAGCCGAAAAGTAGTTGGGAATTCCCACCAGCAGCCCCGCCTTCCACTCCTGCCTGCTGATAGAGAGGCGGCCGGATTGTGCCAGCAATAGGCACCCTGCACCGCCGGCTACCAGAAATACAGCGGCAAGAAACTGCTCCCGTGACAGAATCATCGAATATTCGGTCTCGAAGATCTTGAGGAATGAATCCCCTGTACCTGTCATCAGAAAAAGCAGCAGCAGAAACCAGGTATTACGGGTTCTGTTCGTCACGCTCTTCTTTGTGATCCGCTCTGGCAAAAGGAGCCAGAGTGCTGAGAAAACAGTGAGGACTCCGATCCACCGTCGGAGATCAAGATGCTCCCCATAGCCGGCAACGGAGAGCAGAACCGGGAGGATGAGAGAGAGTCGCATGGCTGCCACACTGATCCCCACCCCGTTCCGGTCCACAGATTTACTGTAGAGAAAGTAGTTGCCGATAAAGAGCAGGCCGGTGAACAGCGCCAACACCAGCACGGGCAGAAGTGTCGTGAAACTGGGCCAGACTGAGGCTTGAAATAGTTCTGAGGATACCAATGCTAATCCAAACGCTGCCAGATAGTTAACAGTGAGGACCCGAAGGGTATCAAGAGTCTGGTGCTCAGATCGTTTCAGATAGTGGGCTACCAGTACAGCGCACCCTGAACTCAACAGAATGTAGATCCAGGGGGTGGCCATGATCACTCGGAGAGATTGATAGAGAGATCTCCGTAAGCCTGTACAGATTGCGGCCGGTCCCGGAGTCTGCGGCTGGTATAATCCACCTGGCTCTGAAGAAAATCGACAAGATCTGCCAGTCGCGTGTGTCTCAGCTGCAGTCCCCGTGCCAGATAGTACGGGAAGATGTGGTGGTAGCGACTCTCTGCCCTTAGCCCCTCATAGATTCCCGGTGACTGGTCTGGCCGGCTGCTGAAAACAAGGGCTGTGTTCTCATTGATTGCAGTGATCTGATCCGCCAGTGCACGGTAGAGTCCGGACCCGTTATTGGCAGGTAAATTTGCCTGTTCATGATGAAACTCCAGATCCAGCATCACCACAAGAGTCTCGGAAGTGTATGCCAGCTCTGTCAGAAGTTCATTGATCTGGATGGCCCTCTCCTCCCCGCTCTGAGTAAGATGGATCAGTTCAATACCATCAGACTCTTCCGACAGTCTTGAAAATCCACTAATGTAGAGCATCGTCAGTCCCCTCTGCTCTTCAGCAAGTTGTGCCTCCAGCTGGCTGTGCGAATCCGAATCCGTAAGAGAGTGAAGCTGAATCTCTTCTGCCGGTATCGACAGCGCTTCACGGAAGTAGAGATCTATCAATCTGAAATCCCGTCCGATGTAGCGTCGGCTGCCGAGTTGGTTGTTTCTGTGATTGCCAACAATCAGGCCTCTGGCGGGTCCACCCACAGTCCGAAGAACCGGGACCGCAAACTCCACATCGATCTCTCCGAAGACCGGCTCCTCAACAAGGGTGACTCTCGGTGTGGTAATCTGTTCCGCCTCCCGCCACCGGATCTCGCCGGATTGTTCAGAGATGAAGAGTGTATCACCCTCAACGTCCACATCCAACCATCCCGGAGTGCTCTGCCCTTCATAGATGAGTTCGCTCTCACCAGCCACTTCATTTACGATGGCCTGCTCATTATAGACGGGCGCAGATCGCAGCTCTGCTGCGGGTGCTGTCACCACCACTACCGGTACCATAAACTGATGGACAGGGATTTTAAACTCCATCACCTCTCCCGCCTGTGTCAGTGTGATATCGATCGCTCCGGGATCTGATCCGGACGGTGGCACTCCCTCCAGCAGTGTACTGAGACGAATGGCTGAACTCGGTTCATCGGCAGCATTCCAGGACCGGGTAAGCAGCAGCTCTCCGTCCCGGCTGATCTCGATTTCAACAGGTAACAGGGGTGGGTAACCAGGTTCAGCCTGCAGCGTGTCTCTGCGGATGGTCTCTCCGCTCCTTCTCAGCCAGACCATCTCCCCCGTTCGAATCGGTTCTCCAACCGGTTTCTGATGCATCAGAGCCACTCCGGCCAGTACTCCGCCGGCTGCGTTCAGAAGCATTGCGCTGTTCTGACTGGAGGAGAGGTGCAGATCGCTGGAGTTTGCCGCATAGAAAGCGACTGCTGAACCCAGGAGTCCGGCTGCCATAAAGCCCCATCTGGGGCGATACTGCTGAATGGTCCGTTCAGCCAGTACACGTTGATTGACCGTTTTTTCATCAATCTGATAGAGGTCAAGCGTCAGAAAAGGCCGGGAGATGGTGACGGAGTCTGATGGTAGAATACGGAAATGCGTCGTCTGATAGCGGGGTGCTTCCCTCTCATCGACGGCCTTGCGATCGACCACCGTCCATCTCGTTCCGGTACACTGCACCGACGTGGCGAGAAGCAGGCCAATAAACAGAACATGGAGACATCTGTTCATGTCACGGGTTGTCGGCTTTCAGATCATTACCTGTTAGGGTGAATCAGAAGGTGATGGTGGCGCCGAAACCCAGCAGGTGCCGGAATGATAGTGAATCACCATTTATCGGATCCGACAGCCAGAATGGAACTTCATAGCGGATGACAAACCCTCTGGGTCTGCCCTGATAATCGGGAATATTGAGGGAGAGAGTCAAGCCTGCACCGGCGTCTGCGTAGAAGCTGTCCCCCGGAATCTCAGCCTCCCCCTCAGCAACGGCCCCGTCTGTAAAGAGATAGGATCTGAACGATAAAAACTCCTGCAGCTGGCTGCGACGGATCACCGTCTGAAGCGGGTTCGGAAGGTCAAACTCCACGTTGTAGGCGGCAACTCTGTTAAAAAACCGGGGGGAGCCCTCCATGATCGCTTCAACATCCGATTCTCTGAACCCTCTCAGATTGGGGCCACCGCTGAAGTGGACATGCCCGCTGCGAACCCACGGAGTGGGCACCGATCCTTTAGCCCTCGATATACGGCTGCCGAGTGTATTGATCTCGGCTCCGGTGGCGAGCTGCTGCTGATACTCCGGCAGCGCATCCCGGCTATTGACGGCCCCGAATGCCCTCAGCCGGAGCTGCCACTGTCCCGACAGAACGACCTGCTGTGAGACGGAGATGGAGGCAGCCTGAAACGGACTCTCCAGTGTATTCATCATGGCGGAGAGGGTAAAATTGAACATCCCTAATCTGCCTCTCTGCTGCCTGGAGAGCCAGGGCTGGATCAACCCCTTCCAGCTGTCACTCCAGAGCTCAGGAAAAACGGCATACTCATCGTCAAAGCGTTTCTCAAACTGATACCCGGCACCCGCCTCCCAGTAGTTGAGGTATTCGAATGGATCCTGCCACCGCTTGCTCGCTGTGACACCGTGCGCATGATAGCCCTCTCTCACCGCCGTGGCGAGCTGGATGCTGAACTCACTGCCATAATCCGACCAGGCAGATACCGGTTCGGTGAACTGCAACGAATAGGAGACCGGAAGAGAGGGGAACCAGGTGGAGATCCAGAATCCTGCATCCAGCCTGTGAGGCCCCTCCTCATGGGTACCGGCTACACGCCCGGCAAAGATAGAGCCTACCTGAATACCGTCCACATCATTGTACCAGAGGTCAGGTCGAACACCGACCTCGTAGCCCTGGCCACTGGCCGGCCGGGCGAACAGTGTGAGCAGGGGCAGAATGACCAGAATCAGTGTGCCCGGGGTCAGGAAGTATCGGTTCAGACAGTATCGGCTGGTATGATCCACTCCTTCAGAATCTTTTGGTTCATCACTATCTCCTTAATACAATCAATGATCCGCTTCTGTTCAGGCCAGAAAACATAATCGGAAATATCCACCACATCGACCCATCTGTAGAGGTCATGTTCATCATCCAGGCGAATCTCGACCTCCCCGTCAACACGGGCAGCGAAAGCGGGAATCAGATGGATCTGATCCGACTGATGTTCATAGAAGTGGTTTAGCGTCGGTACACTCCAGAAGAGATCCGGTGTCAGCCCTGTCTCCTCTTTCAGCTCTCGCAGAGCGGCTCTCCAGCGGGGCTCACCCGCTTCCGCTTTTCCTCCGATCATCCGCCACTGACCACTGTAGATCTTGCTGCCAGACCGCTTCAGAAGCAGAATCGAGATTCTGCCGGATTCGGTAAGATGGTAGACGTAGAGATCGATCAGTTTCAGCATGAGATGTGTCAGCTCAGCTTTTCTCGGAAGTACTCCAGGGTTCGCTTCAGGCCCTCTGCACGATCCACCTTCGGCTCCCATCCGAGAACCTCACGGGCCCTCGAAATGTCTGGCTTGCGGACCTGGGGATCATCTTTCGGTAACTCCTTGTGGACGATCCTGCTGGTTGAACCGGTCAGACGAATGATCTCCTCTGCAAACTCCAGAATCGTGACCTCCTGCGGGTTACCGATGTTGACCGGCTCCGTGAAATCGCTGTTGGCGAGGCGGAAGATCCCCTCCGTCAGGTCATCGACATAGGTAAACGAACGTGACTGGGAGCCGTCTCCGAAAACGGTGATGTCCTGATTCTGGAGTGCCTGAGACATGAAGGTCGGGAGGGCCCTTCCATCATCGATTCTCATCCGGGAGCCATAGGTGTTGAAGATACGGACGATCCGTGTCTCTATACCGTGGAACCGGTGATAGGCCATGGTCATCGCCTCGGCAAACCGCTTCGCCTCATCATAGACACCCCGGTACCCGATGGGATTGACATTTCCCCAGTAGGATTCGGTCTGGGGGTGTACCAGCGGATCTCCGTAGACTTCGCTGGTGGATGCCAGCAGAAATCGTGCGCCCTTCTCCTTCGCCAGGCCGAGCGTTTTGTGGGTGCCGAGTGATCCCACTTTCAGCGTCTGGATCGGCATCTCCAGATAGTCGATCGGAGATGCCGGTGATGCAAAATGCAGGATCAGATCCAGATCGCCCTTGACGTAGACGAAGTTGGTGACATCGTGCTCGATAAAGTGAAAATCGGGATTGCCGAACAGGTGCTCGATATTGACCATACTGCCTGTAAGCAGGTTGTCCATGCAGATCACCCGATACCCTTCGTCGAGAAACCGGTCACAGAGGTGGGAGCCGAGAAACCCGGCTCCACCGGTTATGAGTACACTTCTGTCAGCGGGCATGTCGGAAAGGTGATGTCGGGGTTAGCGAGTCCCGGAGGGTCTCAGGCATTGACAACTGGCCGGCCTACACTGATATACTTCAGACCGTTCTCTGCCATCTTGTCCAGGTCGTAGAGGTTCCGGCCGTCGAAGATGATGCCGTCCTTGAGGTTCTTCTCGAACTTCATAATGTCGGGACGACGGAATTCATTCCACTCTGTACAGATGACCAGGGCATCCACATCCGCAATCGCCTGATTCTGGTCATCTACAAAGGTTATACTCTTCAGCGTAGTCTCATCAGCAGCTTTTCTGAAGGTTTCGATCGCCTCGGGATCGTACGCCTTCATGGTGGCTCCCGCTTTTGCCAGCTCCCGGGTAATGTAGAGTGAAGGGGCCTCTCTCACATCATCGGTCTCAGGCTTGAAGCTGAGTCCCCAGATACCAAAGGTCTTGCCGGTGAGATCCTCGCCATAGTGCGCCTTGATCTTGTCGACAATCGACACCTTCTGCGTCTCGTTGACTCTCATCACAGCATCGAGAATCCGGAAATCATACCCGTTCTGTCCGGCTGTATGGTGAATCGCCTGCACATCTTTCGGAAAACAGCTGCCACCATACCCGATACCTGCAAACAGAAATCGCTTTCCGATCCGGCTGTCAGTTCCGATACCGCGACGGATATTGTCCACATTGCCTCCGACCCGTTCGCAGATATTGGCGATCTCGTTCATGAACGTGATCTTGGTCGCAAGCAGGGCGTTTGCTGCATACTTGGTCAGCTCGGAGCTCTTCTCGTCCATGACAATGATGGGGTTTCCGCTCCTGACGAACGGCTCGTAGAGACTCTTCATGATCTTTGCCGCGCGCTCGCTGGAGGTTCCAATTACTACCCGCTCCGGCTTCAGAAAATCCTCCACTGCTGTCCCCTCCCGGAGAAACTCGGGGTTGGAGACCACATCAAACTCTTTGTCAGTTTTCGAGGAGATCTTCTTACGGACCTTCTCAGCAGTACCGACAGGCACCGTACTCTTGTTGACGACAATCTTGTACGAACCGAACTTGTCGATGAGCTCACCCAGCTGATCTGCAACCGAGAGTACAGCTGAGAGATCCGCTTCACCATTGGCCCCGGGAGGTGTTGGAAGTGCCAGAAAAATGAGCTCTGACTTCTCAACAGCCTCCTCCAGGTTGGTGGTGAAGGTGAGTCTTTTCTCCCGGATAGCCCGATCAAAGATCCGGTTGAGACCGGGTTCATAGATGGGGATATGACCGCTGCGCAGCTTCTCGACCTTTTCAGTATCGATATCCACACAGATTACATTGTTGCCACTGTCGGCAAAGCAGGTTCCACCCACCAGTCCGACATATCCGGTACCTATAACTGCTATGTTCATTTACCTATCGTTTGATTTGTCTGATTTCGAGTTTCATTTTTCCGGCCGGAACCTTCACATCGATCACATCCCCCACTTCGCGTCCGAGCAGCGCTTTTCCGATGGGTGAATCGATAGATATTTTTCCCGCCTTGAAATCCGCCTCCTCCTGGTTGACCAGTGTATAGGTCATCTCTTTCTGCACCTTGTGGTTGAAAATGGTCACTGTTGAGAGAAGGTAGGCTTTGGTCGGATCGATATTTTTTTCGTCAATAATACTGGCCCGGGCGAGTGTATCCTCAAGCTCTGCAATCCGCTTCTCCAGCATCCCTTGAGCCTCCTTGGCGGCATCATACTCGGCATTCTCGCTAAGATCCCCTTTTGCACGCGCCTCGGAGATATCCTCGGCAACCTCTCTCCGCCCTCTTGTCTTCAGATCTTTCAACTTTTTTTCCAGCTTTTCATACCCTTCGCTGGATAGATAATTTTTTCTCATCCGTCTGTCAAATTCATGAAATTCTTATCACAGAAGACGTGATATGGTCTTCCTTATCTGTATTTAGTTTAAACGTTGCCTAAAATAGGAGGTTCGGGAGTGTTAACCAATATCAATTTACCTGCTGCATAAGAGCCTATGGCGGATAAAATCAAAAAAACGACACGCCGGATTCTTGAGGAGAACCGGCAACGGCAGTCACCCCTTGAGGAGCATTTTGTGGTACTGGCCCACAACATCCGGAGCCTTCATAATGTGGGCTCTCTTTTCCGTTCAGCCGATGCATTCGGAGTACGTTCATTATGGCTCTCGGGCTACACTCCGGCTCCGCCCCGCCCTGAGATCAGCAAGACAGCGCTTGGAGCAGAGGAGAGTGTGTCGTGGCGGCATCTGGAGGACCCGCTGGCGGACCTTGAGACGCTCCGTCGTCAGGGGTACCAGATCATTGGTCTGGAACAGGCTGTCGGGAGTGAACTGCTGACGACGCACCGCCCTGCCAGCCCCAGGGTGTGCCTGATTCTTGGCAACGAGGTGACCGGTATCGATGAAGAGCTGATACCCATGATCGACCGGTTTGTCGAGATCCCGCAATTCGGTGAGAAACACTCACTGAACGTCTCCGTAGCTGCCGGCGTTGCTCTCTACGCCTATCTGGTCAAGGTGGAAGCTCTGAAGAAGCGATCTCCGGATGGCTGATCCATAAGGAGTATTATCTGAACAGTAATGATTGTTATCTGGAAACGTCTGAACAGTTAATGAGCCGTAAGTGTAGTTAGCTGAACCGTCTGAACAGTTGCTGAACCGTCAGCATCATTGTATGAATCTGCAGGTCACAGCCCATGAAACGCTTTGATAACTTACTGTCAGTCGCGTACCTTTGGATCTCTCCGTAACAAGAAGCCACACATGAGTAAACGAACACTGGTTACCTCTGCACTTCCTTACGCCAACGGCCCCATCCATCTTGGGCATCTGGCCGGAGCCTACCTGCCTTCAGATATGTTTGTCCGGTACAGGAGACTCAGGGGAGACAACATTCTCCACATCTGCGGTTCAGACGAACATGGTGTTCCGATCACGATCACAGCTGATCGTGAAGGAGTGACCCCCCAGGAGATTGTTGACCGCTATCACGAACGCAACAAGCGCGCCTTCCGGGAGTTCGGTATCGATTTTGACTACTACGGAAGGACCACCTCCCCGACGCATCACGAAACCTCCCGCGAGTTCTTTACCACGCTTCATGACCGGGGTATTTTCAGGAAGAAGACAGAGAAGCAGCTCTACGATGAGGAGGCTGACATGTTTCTTCCGGATCGGTATGTCAAGGGGATCTGTCCGGTATGCGGATTTGAAGAGGCTCACGGGGACCAGTGTGAAAAGTGCGGCTCCTCTCTCTCCCCTTCAGAGCTGCGTGAACCGCGAAGTGTTCTGACCGGCAATGTCCCTGTCACCCGTGAGACGGTACACTGGTATCTTCCGCTGGGCGAGATGCAACCGGAGCTGGAGGAGTGGCTGGATACCCGGAAAAACTGGAAAGCCAATGTGATGGGGCAGTGCAGAAGCTGGCTGTCCGGCGGCCTGAATGACCGTGCAGTGACCCGGGACCTGAAGTGGGGCGTGAGTGTACCGCTTGAGGAGGCGAAGGACAAGGTGCTCTATGTCTGGTTTGACGCTCCCATCGGCTACATCTCGGCAACCCGGGAGTGGGCCGAAGAGCAGGGAGATCCGGAGCTCTGGCGCACCTGGTGGCAGGATGATGAGACCTCTCTGATTCACTTTATAGGCAAGGACAATATTGTCTTTCACTGCATCATGTTTCCGCTGATGCTGATGAAGCATGGCGATTACATTCTGCCGGACAATGTGCCCGCCAATGAGTTTCTCAATCTCGAAGGCAGAAAGCTCTCCACCTCTCGCGGATGGGCGGTGTGGCTTGAGGAGTACCTTGAGAATCATGACCCCGATCTGCTGAGGTATGTACTTGGAACAACACTGCCCGAAACCAAGGATTCTGACTTCTCGTGGCGGGACTACCAGAGCCGTGTGAACAGTGAACTGGCAGATATTCTCGGGAACTTCATCTTCAGAACACTCTCCTTCACCGAGCGCTTCTTCTCTGGCGAAGTGCCACCTCTTGAGAAACCGGCAGAGGTCGACAGCAATGCACTCGCCGAGATTGCCCGTACAAAAGAGAAGGTTGAAGAGGCTTATGAGCAGTTTCAGTTCAGAAGAGCCATTGCAGAAACGATGAATCTGGCCCGCATCGGAAACAGGTACTTTACAGAGACCGAACCTTGGCGAACACGCAAAGAGGATCCGGTCGCATGTGGAAATACGCTGCACGTCTCTCTGCAGATCTCGGCCGCGCTCAGTATCCTGTTTCAGCCTGTACTCCCCCGCAAGATGGCACTTTTACGGCAGCAGCTGAAGCTGGGTGAAGATCTGATGTGGGATGATGTGAGTGACCATATGATGGAGCCTGGCAGCAAGATTGTTGCAGGTGAGATTCTCTTTACAAAAGTTGAGGACGAGATGGTGGAGCAGGAGATCGAGAAACTGAAGAAACGTGCAGCGGCAGAACCATCAGATTCGCCCGTGACAGAGACTGCACAAAATGCTTCGGAAGCATCAGACGGTGCAGATTCCAAACCGAAACCGGATCCTGAACTGCCTCCACTCAAGAAGCCTGTCGAGTTTGATCAGCTGGCGGGTCTTGACCTGAGGGTGGGTCAGATCATAAAAGCAGAGGATATACCCGGTTCAGACAATCTTCTCAAGCTTACGGTGGATCTCGGATTTGAAACACGAACCATACTGTCCGGAATCAAGAATGAGTATCAGCCGGAGCAGCTGACTGATCGCAAAGTGTGTGTGGTGGCCAACTTGAAACCCAAAAAAATGATGGGGATAGAGAGCAACGGAATGATTCTGATGGCTGAAGAGCCTGGTGGCAAGCTCCACTTTCTCACAGCCGATGCCGTAAATGGCAGCTCTGTCTATTGATCTGATTGACTGTCACGCGCTATTTGATCTGTCTGACTGTCGCATTATGAATTCCGACTGTCACGCGCTATGTACTCCGACTGTTGCGCATACATTCCGACTGTCACGCTGTTTGCAGGGCGTGATGATGGCAGGTATGACCTGTTCAAATGACAAGCTGTTTCATATCGCCAGGATGCAGACCAGCCCTGTGCGTGTAGTGTTAAAGAGAGATATCTGAAACCTGATCCGATGGATTACACCGATCTTGCAGACCACCCCGGCCTGAAGCTTCCGTTCGGTTGTCACATCGGTGAGAGCGGAACCACATTCAGACTCTATGCACCTGAAGCAGAGGCGGCTGAATGCCTGGTCTATCCCGGACCCGACACTGAAAATCCAGAGATCCATCCGATGAATCGGGACGGTGCAGGCATCTGGGATCTCACGATTCCCGACGATATGACGGATTCCTGGTACCGCTACCGGCTGAGCTGGCCGGACGGCAGAACCCCCGATACACCCTACGCAGATCAGCCATTTGCAGATCCCTGGAGCCACTATGTGGCAGTCCGGAACAGTTATCGTCAGGAAGCGATCAGCTACATCTATAGAGATGACTTTGACTGGGAAGGGGACCGCTTCATTCAGACCAGTGACCAGAGAGATCTCATCATTTGTGAAGCACATTTCAAGGATCTGGTCGCTCATCCTGTACTCGGTGCTGAGGGGGAGTGTGTAAGTGAAAAGTGGCTCGACGAGGGTCACAGAGGAGGACTCACCTATCTGAAGCAGCTTGGCATCAATGCCGTCGAGTTTCTGCCACTCCAGAAATTCCCCTATGAAGAGCCCCCCTACCGGGAGAAGACCGAGGAGGGGTTTCACAACACCTGGAATCCGGACGCCATCAACTACTGGGGCTACATGACCTCCTTCTTCATGGCTCCCGAGACCCGCTACTCCAGAACACCGGATGACCATCCCGCCGATGCTGCAAAGGTGATTGTCCGTACAGCCAGAGAGCTTAAGCAGCTCATCAAGAGACTGCACGCCAATGGAATAGCTGTGATCATGGATATCGTCTTTAACCACACGTCACTCTTCGATATCAACCCGTTGGGCCACCATCTGAAGAGCATCTACCTGCGTCGTGATGAGCGGGGGGCTTTGATGAACCGGAGCGGGACCGGAAATGAGATGCAGACCGAGCACCCTGTCGTACGGAAACTGATCCTCGATACTCTGACCTGGTGGATGAAAGAGTACCATGTAGACGGTTTCCGCTTCGATCTTGCAGGGTTGATCGATGAACGCAGCTGGGACCCCATTCTGGAGACGATCCGGCAGATCAATCCGTCTGCACCTGTGATTGCCGAACCGTGGGGAGGAAGATATGTCCCCTGGCTCTTCTCCAATCACGGCTGGTCCTCCTGGAATGACCGGTTCAGAAATGGAATAAAGGGGTCCAGCCCCCACGATGACCGCGGTTTCATCTTCTCCTCCTGGCACCACGGCAGTGACCGGAAGCAACTCGAAAACTGGTTTCGGGCGACACTCCGGAGCTACGAAGGCGGTCTTTTCCAGAACAGCTCACATGCTGTCAACTACCTTGAGAGTCACGACGGATATACACTCGGTGATTTCATCCGGATTGTCATGCGCTATAACGGAGACAATCCGGTTGTGGAGGAGCGCACCCACCACGTCCGTCTCAATATTGATGAGTTAAAAGTGGCCCAGCTGGCAGCTCTCTGTCTGATGGTATCGCAGGGAGTCGTCATGCTGCAGGCGGGTCAGGATTTTGCCAGAACCCGAATCATTGCTGCAAAAGGTCATCAGGTCCCTGACGCGGGTCGGATGGATCACAACAGTTACAACAAAGATGACGAGACCAACTGGATCAACTTTGATGACCTTACGCTCAACGCTCCTCTATCTCACTACTACCGGGGCCTGATCCAGATCCGCCATCAATCTCCGGCACTTCGCAAGTCCGCTCCGGAAGCTATACGTTTCGATCACGTCAGTGATCCGCTCTTTCTCTGCATCCATATTGACGGAGGTTCAGCAGAAGATCTCCATGACTACTATATCGCCCTCAATGGCAACAGTGGCCGAGAACTTGAACTAACCCTTCCGGAAGGATATTGGGAACTCCTGGCAGACAATGAGTTGGCCTCTTCATCTTCTATTGATTTTATATCCGGTCCTTACCGGGTTCCATCCAGTTCAGGAGTATTGCTGAGGCGGTTGCGTCATTAGCCCATTAAAAATATTTTAAGCCGGTGCCGGTGAGTCACTTTCACTGCCGGCACCACGTCACAGGTATCAAACAGATCGGCCCGAACCCAGATAACTTTCTTCTGTCTGCAGAGCCAGATGGATGGGAACACACTGACGGGTCTGCTGCCGACCAATGGCTGACGACCGGACAAACGAAACAACATAAGACGTGACAACAGCCGACAACGCTTCACGGGGTTCCTGGAATTCAAAAATTGGTTTTATTCTTGCTGCTGCCGGCTCCGCTGTCGGCCTCGGTAATATCTGGGGGTTCCCCACTCAGGTTGCAGACAACGGTGGTGCCGCTTTTATTCTGATCTATCTGGTCTGTTGTCTCGCGGTTGGGTTTCCCGTGATGGTGGCGGAGTTCACTATCGGCAGGTATACCGGCAAGAATCCTGTCGGAGCGTTCCGGGATCTCAGCGGAAACAGTGCTCTGGCCAAAATGATCGGCTATTGGGGTGTGATCTGCGGTGTCATGATCCTCTCCTTCTACCTGGTTCTGTCGGGCTGGACGTTCGGATATGTCATGGAAGAGGTCTTCTACTTTTTCGGACAGAGTGATACAGCAGCCACTCTTGGAGATCTGGGACACGGTACAAAGAATGCACTCTTCTCAGTTCTCTTTATGACCTTCACAGTTCTTATTATCACTGGAGGTGTTAGCCAGGGGATTGAGCGGGCCACCAAGCTGCTGATGCCGATACTGATCCTCATGCTGATCCTGCTGACCAGCTACATCTTCACGCTGGACGGGAGCATGGACGGACTCCGCATGTATATTACGCCCGACTTCTCCACCGTGGATACAGAGCTGGTCCTTTCGGCTCTGGGCCAGGCATTTTTCTCTCTGTCGCTCGGAATGGGTGCACTGATCACCTATGGCTCCTATCTTAATAAGAAACAGAATCTCATTGCGTCGGCGGCCTATGTTACGGCGCTTGACCTGATGATTGCGGTTCTTGCCGGTCTGCTGATCATTCCTGCCATGTTTGTAGCTCAATATGGTGGAACGGAGATCTTTAACCCGGAGACAGGTGCTCTCTACTCCAGCGTCACTCTGGTTTTCGATGTCCTTCCGGAGATGTTCCATCAGCTGGGCGGACTGGCCGGTGCCCTGATCGGCATCACCTTCTTCACCCTGCTCGGCCTTGCAGCCCTCACCTCTACCATCTCCCTGCTTGAGGTACCTGTCTCCTACCTGATTGATGAGTTTGGCATGCGCAGGAAAAAAGCAGCCTGGTCGATAGGTGTAGTTGTTGCTCTTATCGCTGTAGTCATCTCGTACGAAACCTCACTCATCGATCTGTTTGTCATCATCTTTAATGAGATTGGCCTGCCACTTGGTGGATTGATGATCTGTCTCTTTCTCGGCTACTTCTGGAAGGCTGAAAATGCTCTCAAGGAGATCCGTCATGGTTTTGAGGGTGTCGAGACACACTGGTCCGGGAAACTGTGGAGCCTCTTTATCACCTGGGTCTGTCCAGTTCTGATCGCACTTGTCCTGATGACAACCATTGTGAACATCTTCACCTGAGAACAGAGAACGTCTTCTCGTCTATAAGCTGTTCAGGTCCTGACAGGTACATTCCGGATACCGGGTTTGTCTGGCAACTCTGTTCACCTGCCTGAAGATGTAGATACCTGAAGATGTAGATACCTGCCAGTCTTAGCGGGGATTGGCTGTTAATTCATCTTATTAGCTGGTAATTCATCTTCCTGACAGAGAACACCAACCGGAACTGACGGCCTGCCAAAGTGCTGCCGGAATTTTCCGCTGTTTCTCTTATATTCGGTGGTTCCGGTCACGTGGATCTGCCGGTTTGGTAAACACTTCGGCAAGCTCTATTTTCAGACCCACTTTTTAATCATGATCAACCTGCTTTCATGCCAAAGATAGATACATCGCAATTCCGCCCCGGACTGAGTATCCTGGTCGAAGGTGAGATCTACACCATTGTTGATTTTCAGCACGTCAAACCCGGCAAGGGGGGTGCTTTTGTCAGAACGAAACTCAAAGGCGTCGAGAACGACAAGAACATTGAAAAGACATTCCGCTCAGGCGAAAATGTCGAGGCGATTCGAATTGAGAGCCGACCCTATCAATTTCTCTACAGTGATGCCGGCCTCTACTACTTTATGAACCAGGAGACTTACGAGCAGGTACCTGTCGAGAAGTCAAGGGTTCAGAAATCGGAATTTCTGACGGATGGTGAGATCTGTACTCTGGTCGTGGATGCCGACAATGACAGGATTCTCTACGCCGAGCCTCCGGCCCACATCGTGTCGAAAGTTACAGAGACCGATCCGGGACTCCGGGGTGATACAGCTCAGGGAGGCAGTAAACCTGCGACCATCGCTTCCGGTGCTGTCATCCAGGTTCCGCTGTTTATTAACGAAGGAGATGAGATCAAGGTAGACACCCGGACCGGTGACTACGTCGAACGAGTGAATACAAACTAACGGACCATGGATTTAGAACTGGTAAAGAAGCTGATAGACCTGATAGGTGAAAGCGATGTTGATGAAGTCTCGATCGAGGAGGGAGATTTCAAGATCAAGATCAAGAAGAGGCCGGATGTACAGTCTGAACCGCCTGTCATTCAGTATCAGGTTCCCGAACAGCAGAAGGTGCAGGGACCGGCAGCGTCTGCCCAACAACCGGGTGAGGCAGGAGCCGGCCAGGCCGGAGGTTCAGAAGCGTCTGAAGATTCGGATGGGGGTGACGTGGTACGCTCCCCCATCGTCGGCACTTTCTACAGATCACCCTCTCCCGACTCCCCGCCCTATGTGGAGGTCGGCAGCCGGGTTGAGAAAGGTGATACACTCTGTATTGTAGAGGCCATGAAGATCATGAACGAAATCGAGGCCGAGTTCAGCGGAACCGTTCAGAAGATCATCGCCACCGATGCACATCCGGTGGAGTATGACCAGCCGCTGTTCATTATCAAAAAAGATTAAGTGCCCTCTAGATGTTTGAAAAAATACTGATTGCCAACCGGGGTGAGATCGCACTTCGCATCATTCGCACCTGCAAGGAGATGGGCATCAAGACAGTTGCCGTCTACTCCACCGCCGATCAGGACAGTCTCCATGTGAAGTTTGCCGACGAGGCCGTCTGCATCGGCCCGCCACCCAGCCGTGAAAGCTATCTCAAGATACCAGCCATTCTCTCTGCGGCTGAAATTACCAATGCTGAAGCGATCCATCCGGGGTATGGGTTTCTGGCGGAGAATGCTGAATTCTCAAGAATCTGCGCAGAGCACGATCTGAAGTTCATCGGACCGTCTCCCGACATGATCTCCAGAATGGGTGACAAGGCGACGGCCAAAGCGACCATGATCGAGAGCGGTGTCCCGGTCGTACCCGGTTCAGACGGAATCGTTGAGACCCTTGAAGAGGCCGAGAGAATATCTGAAGAGATCGGTTATCCGGTCATCATCAAAGCCTCGGCCGGTGGTGGTGGCCGCGGAATGCGCATTGTGCATGAAGCTTCAAAGCTTGCCCGGTCGTTCGAGACCTGTCGTTCGGAAGCTTCCGGAGCGTTTGACAATCCCGCCGTCTACATTGAAAAATTCGTTCAGAACCCACGTCATGTCGAGATTCAGATTGTCGGAGACCAGCATGGCAATGTGATCCATCTTGGTGAACGCGAGTGCTCTCTCCAGCGACGAAACCAGAAATTGCTCGAAGAGTCCCCCTCCCCTGTCATGACTCCCGAACTGCGGGAGAGGATGGGCGACGCCGCTGTGAAAGCGGGAAAAGCGATCAACTATGAGGGTGCCGGCACCATCGAGTTTTTGCTGGACAAGGATCACAACTTCTACTTCATGGAGATGAACACGCGGATCCAGGTCGAGCATCCGGTGACTGAAGAGGTGACCAACTGCGATCTGGTGGCGGAACAGATCCGTGCTGCAGCCGGTTACAAGCTGAAAAACAAGCCACTGAAGATGCGGGGACACGCGATCGAGTGCCGGATCAACGCTGAGGATCCCGCTTTCAATTTCCGTCCGTCTGCGGGGACCATCTCTGTATTCCACCCCCCCGGTGGGCACAGTGTGAGGATCGATACCCATGCCTACTCCGGATATAAGATTCCGCCTCACTACGACTCGATGATTGCCAAACTGATTGTCAGCGCTCCCTCTCGAAAAGAGGCGATCGGACGAATGAAACGGGCTCTTGAGGAATTTATCATTGAAGGGATCAAGACCACGATCCCCTACCACCTGCAGCTGATGAGCGACGAGAAGTTCCTGGCCGGGGATTTCAATACCCACTATCTCGAGAACGGCTTCACCTACAAACCACCTGAATCCTAACCACCTACCGCTATGAAATTTCCAGACGAACTGAAATATACACGTGAACATGAATGGGTTCGTGATAACGGAGATGATACGGCGACCATCGGGATCACCGACTTCGCACAGTCGGAGCTGGGAGATATCGTCTTTGTAGAGATTGAGGAGGCAGGTACCTCACTTGAACAGAATGATGTCTTCGGGACCGTGGAAGCGGTCAAGACTGTATCTGATCTCTTCGCTCCCATCACAGGAGAGATTCTGGAGATCAACAGCGATCTGGAGGATGATCCTGAACTGGTGAACAGCAACCCGTACGGAAGTGGCTGGCTCATCAAAGTCTCAATTGCCAATCCCGATGAGCTCGGGGAACTTCTGTCGGCCGAAGAGTACAAGGGGATTGTCGACTGAAATGATTTTTACCAGCTGCAGATGAACACATTCGATAACGACTGGATTCTGGTTCTCGATTTCGGATCCCAGTATACCCAGCTGATCGCCCGCAGGATTCGTGAACTGCATGTCTACTGCGAAATTCACCCCTGGAACAGCGATCTGACCCGATTCCGGGATCAGCCACCGGCAGGCGTTGTCCTTTCCGGCGGACCCAGCAGTGTTTTTGATGAAAACGCACCCTCGCTCGATGAGGCCCTGTTTTCACTGGATCTACCGGTACTGGGTATATGCTATGGCCTTCAGGCTCTGATACACAGAGAGGAGACCGGACGCGTCGAGAGAGCAGAAAAGCGGGAGTATGGCCGGGCCCGTCTCCGGATCGACAAGAGTGAGGATCTGCTGAAAGGTGTCGCTGACGAATCAGTTGTCTGGATGAGTCACGGTGATCATATCATTGAGTTGCCCGATACTTATGAAGTCGTGGCCCACACGGATAACGCTCCGGTTGCGGCCGTGCGACACAGAGAGAAGCCTCTCTACGGGGTGCAGTTTCACCCGGAGGTGGTTCACACCGAAGAGGGCGTGCAGATTCTGGAGAACTTTGTGAAAGGGATCTGTGGATGCAAGGGCAGCTGGACACCCTCTTCATTCATTGAGTATGAGATCAATGCCATCCGTGAAAAAGTGGGTGACAGCCGCGTTCTCTGCGCCCTCTCCGGAGGTGTGGACTCCACGGTTGTGGCCACTCTCCTCCACAAGGCGATCGGTGATCAGCTGCTCTGTATCTTTGTTGATAACGGGCTCTTGAGGAAAAATGAGTTCAACAAGGTGCTCTCCACCTACACAGATACTCTCCATCTGCCAGTCAAGGGTGTGGATGCCTCCCGCCTTTTCCTGGAGAGATTGAAGGGGATCACCGACCCGGAACGCAAGCGGATCATCATCGGGAATACCTTTATCGATGTCTTTGATGATGCGATCCGGGATGAATCCGACTTCAGGTATCTCGCCCAGGGAACTCTCTATCCCGATGTGATCGAGAGTGTCTCCTTCAAAGGGCCATCAGCAACGATCAAGTCCCACCACAACGTCGGGGGATTGCCCGAGAAGATGAACCTCAAGCTGATCGAACCGGTAAGGGAGCTGTTCAAGGATGAGGTCAGATCCGTCGGACGGGAGCTGGGAATTCCTGAACACTTTATAGGGAGACACCCCTTCCCGGGTCCCGGACTCGGGATACGTGTTCTGGGTGAGATCACTCCGGAGCGGCTGAACCTGCTCAGGGAGGCGGATGCCATCTTCATCCAGACCTTGCGGGAGCACGATCTCTATGAAAAGGTCTGGCAGGCCCTCGTGGTGCTTCTCCCTGTTCAGTCCGTAGGCGTCATGGGGGATGAACGGACCTACGAATTTACCGCGGCCATTCGTGCTGTGACCAGTGTGGACGGAATGACCGCAGACTGGGCCCATCTTCCCTACGACTTCCTGTCTGAGGTCTCAAACAGGATTATTAATGAAGTGCGCGGCATCAACCGGGTTGTCTACGATATCAGTTCCAAACCTCCGGCAACGATCGAGTGGGAGTAGTATGAAACGTTTCACAGTCCTGATCCATCTCACCCTTCTGGCCGCCCTGCCGGTATCGCTGTCGGCACAGTCGTTTGACGAAGCACTGGAGCTCTATCAACAGGAGCAGTATCAGGAGGCCACAGAAATGTTTCTGGAGCTGACAGATGAAGATGAACGTGCTGTGCTCTTCACCGGCAAGAGCCTGTTGGCTCAGGGGGAGTACATTCAGGCAGGTTACTTTCTAGATCAGGCAGCAACCAGTAACCGTGTGGAGATCTCTCGTGAAGCCCTCTATACCCGAGGCTTGCTTGCATTCAGATTGAAAAATTTTGCCTCATCCCTCGAGACGCTCCACCCCCTGGCCCAAATCCGGGACCGTACAGGTATTCAGCGGCAGGCTTCCCGGCTCTATGGTGAAATTCTGGAGTATCTGACGGCCAGTCAGCGGTATGCGGCTTTCTGGCAGACAGACAGCAGTGACATCAGGTACGATCTGATCCGCTCAGCTATAGGGAGAGCCGATTACGATCTTGTACATGCGATGATTCTGGAGTTTGAGAAGCTGACCGACCTGGTTGGTGACGGCCGTGCGATCGAAGACCTCCGGGAGCAGCTGGGCAGTCGTCAGAGTTATCTCCGGCCACTCAGTCAGCGTGCTGATCCACCCCGGGGAACGGTCTATCCCATTGGCGTTGCTCTTCCGCTGTTTGACTCTTCCGGTCCCGATTTTATCGTCTCCAGAAACCTCTACTTCGGGATGACCATGGCTGCAGAGGAGTTCAACTCCCGCCACTCGGACAGGAAAGTTCTGCTCCGTTTCAGGGACACTCACGCGGATCCAGACTCCGCATCGGCAGCCATGCACGAACTGATCTGGAATGACCGGGCAGACGCCATTATCGGTCCTCTCTTCTCCTCATCTGCTGAAATCCTCTCACAACAGGCAGAGGCGTATGAGGTTCCGATGGTCACACCTCTCGCCAATTCAGACCAGATCAACAGAGGGCATAACTACACCTTTCAGCTGAACCCGACCTTCGGAGCTCACGGGGAGCATATGGCCCGTTTTGCTGTTCTGGAGCTCGGGCTGGACACGCTGGCTGTCATCAGCCAGCAGGACGCCCTGGGCGAAGCGTCTGCCATTGCGTTCCGCCGTGAAGCTGAGAGGCTGGGTGCCTATGTCGCACACTATATCCAGGAAGATTTTGCAACCTACGGATATGACCTCTCTGAACTTGTCAAGGTATTTGATCCCGACCCTTCCGAAGCCGACTTATCAGCGCAACCACAGGTAGATGGGATCTATGCGCCATTTACCGGACAGGAGGCTGAACCCCTGATAGGTCTGCTCTTGACAGAGCTGGAGTCGATGGGCAGCCGGCCCGTGCTTCTGGGTTCTGAAGAGTGGGGCAGTGTCAGACTCTCCATGGCTCAACAGAGATATTTTCCCGTCTACTACAGCCAGAACCACTCTCCGGACCGGAATGGAGAAGTGCACAGCTGGTTCGAGGAGGATTACGCCAACCGCTTCGGGAGTGAACCAGATGACTTCTCCCGGATAGGCTACGACACCGCTAACTATTTGCTGCAGTCACTCGAGCAGGCTGGAAATCCGGAGGTGCTCAAACAGGTCTTGCGCCAGGCACCGATTCACCACGGCCTGGCCATGAGTATCCATTTTGACGGCTCTCAGGTCAATCGCATGGTGCAGGTGGTCCCTGCAACGGATCGGGCCCGCACACTGCTGGGCCAGTAGGGACAGGTTAACTGCGTCTGAACCGGGCTCTCGACTGAACCGGGCTCGCTGCCGGAACGGCAGAGACTAGACCTGCCATCGCTTTCTGGCTCTGTTTTCAAGGCGCTCCTCCCGTCTGGAAGCATCAGGTCACTGCAGAGATTACGACTCGGGCTCCTCCTGAAGCCTCTCCCTCTCCTGCCGGATCCGGAACTGCTCTCTGATCCATCGTCGCCACTCATTGCTGGCCAGTCTGTGCTCCTCAAATGTCCGGTTGAATACATGCCCTCCATCAGGACTGGCAACCATGTAGAGATAGTCATGCTCTTCCGGAGCAATAGCCGCCCGGATTGAAGCCAGGTCGGGATTGGTAATAGGGGTTGGTGGAAGACCACTGATCCGATATGTGTTGTATGGATGGTCCACATTGTAGTCCTCATAGAGAAGCCGGCGGTGTTCGCCGATTGCATAGATGACGGTCGGATCCGCCTGCAGTCGCATGCGGCGGTTGAGCCGGTTCAGATAGAGCCCCCCTATCCGCGGTTTTTCATCTTCAAAACGCGCTTCCCACTCAATGATCGAGGCCACCGTAACCAGATCGTCCAGATCCAGAGGGTGATTTGAGATCTCACCTTGCCATTCACTCGCCACCCGTCTCTCAAACTCACCATAAATCCGTCGGATGACGCTCTCCGGCTGACTCGTCCAGTACATATGGTAGCTGTCAGGCAGCATGCGCGAAAAAAGTGTTTGCGGATCGGTCCCGAGCTCATTTACCAGACTGCTGCTGTCAGAAAAGATGGCGTTAAAGGCCGATGAATCCGCCCTTAGCTGGTTCCCCAGACTGCCAGCCAGCCGCTCTACGGTGGTACCCGGAAGAACTGTAACGAGAGCCGGATCCTGAAGACCCATCACCAGTTTGTAGAGCAGATCGTAATAGGACCAGGATCCGGAGATCTCATATCTGCCTGGATTGAAATTTCGCAGTCCATACAAGTTCGCCGCCCAGCGGAGTTCAGGTTCGCTGAAGGAGATGTCCAGCTCTGCCAGCCGTGGGACCATCTCGTCCAGCCCCACACGCTCCTCCAGATAGAGAACAAGGTCCTCCCCGACCTTGATACGTTCACCCGAAAGTCGAACCTCGCGCGGCAGAAAGAAGAGTGTGAACGTCAGACAGAAGATGATAAAAGGGATCCGGAACTGGTCAGCATACTCCGGGACATTCATGTTTTCAAGGGTGGTCCGGAGTGATGAGGAGATGGACTTGAGTGGCATGGTTCAGGTTTTGCGTCTCACAAACAGCTGAAATAACAACCGGCTGCAGGCGGAACAGATGTCTGTATATCTCAAGGGTGTGAATATACCATGAAAGTTCACATTTTTTGGAGTTTATTCCCCGGTCAACAGCGGATACCCGCCGCTGAATATCACCTGAAGTAGTGTTTGCTGTGACTACCTGAACCAAAAATCGGTAGCTATTGGATCCCCAATAAGGTATTATCGGGGCTAAAGCAGATCGGCCCGGATCTGTCGATTATCAACATAATTTGCCTGTGCATTATGCCTCATCGATTTGCGCCAGCTCTTCTGCTATTTATCTCCCTTCTACTGACCATGCCGTCTGAGGAAACCTATGCCCGGCAGACCGGCGATACACTGTCGGTAGTTCTTGAACCGATCGAGGTTGAGGCCACTCATTCAGCTCTGACCATTGACCGTGCCCCTATCTCTGTATCAACAATGAGCCGCTCCATGGGAGATCTGGTGGCCAGACGAGCTTCAACCCTCGACGAACTGACCTTCACACTGCCCGGGATCTGGATCAGTGACCGTGAAAACCACGCATTAGGTGAGCGCATGACCATCCGTGGAATGGGCTGGCGCTCCCAGTTTGGTGTCCGGGGCATTCAGGTGGTTCTGGATGACATCCCTCTGACGGTCGCAGACGGACAGACCGTGATGAACATGATCGATCCGGCCATGGTACAGTCTCTGGAGCTGCTTCGTGGACCCTCCGCCACGTTCTGGGGTAACAGCAGCGGAGGAGTACTCTATATGAGAACCCGGCTGCCATCAGATGCACCCAACTTTATGCTGAGAAGCTATGCAGGCTCTTTCAACACCATGAAGCATGAGGCCCGCTGGCATGACAGTGTGGGCGGAGTCCGCTGGAATGCCTATGGCTCCTACTACGACACCGAAGGGTACAGAGACTACAGTGAAGCCACCCTTATCCGGGGCGGACTCTCTGCCGGGTTTGATCTTGGAGAGTCCTCTTCGTTTGAAGCGAGGCTGGCCTATGCCGGTATGCCTGACGCTCAGCATCCGGGTTCTCTCTCGGCTGAAGATGCAGCGAACAGTCCGAGAATGGCTGCACCCGGTAATGTCAATACTCAATCGGGGAAATCATTTGAACAGGTGATGGGGTCGGGTATCTGGCTTCAGGATTTTGATGCAGGTCTGCTTACAGTTTCGGCACACGGTACCTGGAGAGATCTGACCAACCCCCTCCCCGGTCCCTATATCATGGTGGACCGGCTTGCCGGGGGCAGCCGTGCTACATTTGATTTCGATCAGCTGCCATTCAGGCTGCAGGTTGGCGGGGAGTTGAAATGGCAGAGGGATGAGAGAGATCAGACCAACAATGAGGGGGGTCAGCCGGGGGAGAACCGGGTCATCAGTCAGCTCGACCGGGTCGGCAATCAGGCTCTGTTTGCCCGGGCCGCTGTCGATGCAGGTAAGTTCTCACTCCATGCAGCGGTTCGCGGAGACAGAATGGTCTTCCGGTCGGACTCAATTGATACAGCAACGGGTGATCTGATCGACTACCCTGACGAAACCCGCAACTTCTTCACGCTCAATCCCAGTTTGGGCATAAACTACAATCTGCAGGATGCCCGGCTCTTTGCCAATGTCAGCAGCTCATTTGAAGCTCCCACAACCACAGAGTTCAAAAACCGACTGGGCGGTGACGGAATCATTCTGCCGGGTTTCAACCCGAACCTGGATCCGGAGAAAACAGTTGGTGTCGAGGCCGGAATCAGAGGCTTCCTCAACGCTCTCCAGCTTGAGTACGACCTGACCCTTTTCAGTCAGTTTGTATCGGACCAGATCATTCAGGAGACAGAGATCGACGGCCTGGCACTCTTCAGCAACGGAGGGGATGCCGAACACTACGGACTGGAGGTGCATCTGAAGTACCGGCCGGTTGACAAGGTCGACGTCGAGGTGATGTACACCTGGCTTGATGCACGATTTTCCGGGGGAGACATTATAGAGGAGTACCACGACAATCTGCTCCCGGGTGTTGCACCTCACAGAGCGGGTCTTTCCATTGGGTGGAACCCGGGAGATCACCTTCTCAGTGCCGATGTCGAATATGTAGGGGAGTACTATGCGGACAGTGAGAATAGCGCCCTCAATGACTCCTACATGCTTTTGAATGCCCGCTGGCTATTCCAGGGGCTGGAATTTGACACCTGGAGGTTACAGCCCTTTGTCTCCGTATATAATATATTTGACACCCGGTACAACACTTCTGTAGCAATCAATAATAACTTCGGCAGATACTTCGAACCGGGAAGTGGCAGAAGTGTCCAGGCCGGGTTGAGTTTACAGTTTTAACACTTCACAGGTTCCATAAAAGTCCGAATCGACTTCATAAGTACCTGAATCGCAAGAGATTAGAAGAGATTATTATCTTCAGAGAGCAGTTTTATTGAAAAAGATTGCTAAAATTGTTTCTAGAAGCTATTTTCAGCGAAATCACTTCAATCTCCTGTCAAGTGTTGATTGTAGTGGAGAGTTAAATGCGAATTAAAGTTAATAGTTATTATGAGTGATGAACGTGAAGTAGGTACCGTCAAGTGGTTTCATAACGGGAAAGGTTATGGATTTATCACCCGGGATGGTGGTGAAGACGTTTTTGTACACTACTCTGAAATTCAGACCGACGGCTTCAAAAAACTTATTGAGGGGCAGAAGGTAGAATTTACAGTAGCTGAGGGAGATAAGGGTCTCCACGCAATAGAGGTGATTGCTTTACAGTAAGCAGCGTCCGATTACTGAAAGCACCGTCTTTGACGGTGCTTTTTTTGTTTATGGAATGAGGGATTGTCCCGGGACTGTTACCATTTCAGAAACATAAGGCAACAGACCGCGTTAAAGATCCAATTCAGAATCGAAGACACGGATCGATCTGTATCTGTACAAGTATTAACCTGATGATCTTGATCAAACCCCTGTTACTCTGCTTGCTGATGCTTCTTGCACCCCTTCAGTCACTGCAGGCTGAAGCTCAGGAACCGGAGAGCGATCCCATCCGATTCGGCATATGGACAGGTTACTCCCCTGTTTCAGTCCCTCTGATCGGAACCATGCGTAATGCCAGTCTCGCTCTTGCAGGCCTGGAACTACAGCACTCCTCTTTCAGAATCGGCAAACAGCGTATTGATCTGTCGGGAGAGATGATTCTGATGGCCAGGGCGACCTACCCGATCAACGGTACTTCAGGCCCCACAGACCAGCGACTGGCGATGGGCCTGATCCCTCTGCGTTTTTCTGTTCCGGTCTGGGCCTCACCCGGTGGCAATCTCCTGCAGATAGAATCCGGTGCCGGCATCCTTCTTTTTGACAAATCCTATCCCAACTCCCTGGGCACCTCGCTCAATGCTGTCGTCGACATCGGTGCAAGTTATACCTTCAGACTGACCCATCGAACTGCCCTCGGGATCGGTTACCGTCTCCACCACATCTCAAATGGCGGAAGCGGTCAGATCAACCCCGGTATCGACTCCAATCTCTTCACTCTCTCACTCAGCTCCAGTATCTGATCCGGTTCACCCCTCAAGACTCTTCAGCAGCTCCACCTGGTTCAGCCCTCAAGCGCACTGAAATTGATAACATGGGCGGCTATTGGTCCGGCAAAATCGATCGGAATGAACCGTCCACCCCGTTCCGAAGTATTACCCCTCATCCGGTCCGGAAGACGTAATAATAATATTGTGGAATCAGGGGCTCTTTAGGTATCTTTTCCCCTCTTTGCCGGGATATAGACGGCCTTCAAAGGTGCATGAACCCTGAGATTCACAACCACCGGTGCCCATTCTCACTCTCCATCAGTTACGGATCAAAACAGATTCAGGGGGTGACAGATGGGTTATATCCACCAGGCCGTCTGCAACACTACAACCTGATGCCTGAACACCAGATATGGATCTAACGACAATCTTTGCCCAGCACCGTACGCGCAACATTGTCTTTGCCCTGGTCTCTTTTCTCATCTCCTTTGTTGTCTATACACTTACGGTCGCACCGACCACCAGCTTCTGGGATCCTGGTGAATATATCGCCATCTCCCACACTCTTCAGGTAGCACACCCCCCCGGATCACCATTCTTTGCGCTCTGGGGCCGTCTCTTCTCCATGTTTGTCCCATCGGAATACGTGGCATTGAGCATCAACATGATCAGTGTACTGACTTCGGCCCTGTCGATCATGCTTCTCTACCTGATCATTGTACGTCTGATTCAGGAGTGGAAAGGGCCTGCAGACTCGATGGATCGTGTCGATCTGCTGGGTCTCTATGGAGGAGGATTGCTGGGTGCAATCAGTTTTACCTTTACCCATACCCAGTGGTTCAATGCCGTAGAGGCTGAGATGTACGCCTCGTCTCTCTTTTTCACAGCACTTGTCGTCTGGATGGCCCTGCGCTGGTCAGAGAACCATGAGCAGCCCTGGGCAGAGCGGTGGCTGATACTGATCGCCTACATCTTCGGACTGGGTATCGGCGTGCACCTGCTCAACCTGCTGGCCCTCTTTTTTGTGGCCATGATTATCTACTTCAAGCGCTACCGGTTCAGTATCGGCTCATTCATGCTGATGGCTCTGATTGCAATGGTCTGTTTTCTGGTGATCTTCCCGTTCACCATCATCATGATCCCCGATCTCGCCGATGATATCAATCGTCTCACCTACGGCATGATCGGCCCCCTGTTCTATATGCTGTTCATTCTGGTCGCTGTGATCGCCGGCATCTGGTACACCCACAAACGGAGAGTACGCCTTCTCAATCTGGCGCTGCTCATCTATACCGTTATTCTGATCGGGTACTCCAGTTACGCCCTCGTGTTCATCCGATCACAGGCCGAGCCTCCGATCGACGAGAATGACCCTTCGACTGTGGAGGCCTTTGTCAGTTACCTCAAGCGGGAGCAGTACGGGCAGACACCGCTGCTGACCGGCTACACCTTCGACAACCGGACCGGTAGCATCGACCGGGAGAACGAGGTGCTCTTTCCGCGCCGATACTCTCCGCAACCCGCACATATGGAGTACTACTCCCGGTTCAGCAGCGACTGGCAGTACTTCTGGCAGTACCAGGTGATGCACATGTACGTCCGCTATTTCAACTGGAACTTCATCGGACGGGAAGCGGATATTCAGGATGCAGGCTGGTACTCCGGCTTCGGGGAGACACCCCATAGCCAGAATCCGGCCAATACGGGCTATTTCTATCTGCCGCTGCTGTTCGGACTGCTCGGCATGTTCTACCACTTCCGCAACGACTGGAAACGTGCTTTGGCCGTGCTGGTCCTGTTCCTGATGACCGGTCTGGCCATCATTGTCTATCTGAACCAGACCCCGATGGAACCGAGGGAGAGGGATTACGCCTATGCCGGCTCCTTCTTCGCTTTCAGTATCTGGCTAGGGATGGGAGGAACCGCGATCATTGAGATGCTCCGGCAGTGGGTCGGTGAACGTCCTGCTGCACTGTGGAGTGCCCTCGCCGTCATGTTTCTCGCCATTCCAGCCTGGATGGCGAGTGAAAACTGGGAAAGTCAGGATCGCAGCAACAACTATGTCGCCAGGGACTACGCATGGAATCTGCTTCAGTCGGTGGAACCCAATGCGATTCTCTTCACAAACGGGGACAACGACACCTTCCCGCTCTGGTATCTGCAGGAGGTGGAGGGGGTCCGAACCGATGTCCGGGTGGTGAATCTGAGTCTTCTGAATACCGGTTGGTATATCCGCCAGATGCGCGACCGCCAGGCCCATGAATCCCTGCCGCTTCCAATCCGGATGACGGATGAGCAGATTGATGAGATGACCGGTCAGCTGACGCTCCACAATCCGGGGGATGAGGTCATACCGGTCGACAAGCAGCTTCTCCGCTATGCCTTCAGTGACAACCCTTCGGGTGAACCTGAAGGAGTGATACATGATGAAGTCTTCGAGAATCAGCTACAGAGCGCTGTTCCCTTCTCTGTTCCGGTAGACTCACTGGATGATGAGGTGCGGTGGCATCTCGAGGGCCGGTTCGCCGGACAGGATCCACAAGGTAACCAGCGATACTATCTCCAGGTTCAGGACAGAATGGTACTGGAGCTTCTTGAAAACAGCCAGTGGATGCGGCCGGTCTATTTTGCCAACACCGTATCCTCACAAGGTTTGCTGGAACTTCACCCCTTCTTCCAGTATGAAGGAAAAGCCTATCGCGTGGTTCCGAAACGGAGAGATTCCGGCCGCTTCGGTTACCTGGACCCGGAGGTTCACATCGATCGTCTGAAGAAGTTCAGGTTTGAGGAGTGGAACAATCCGGATGTCTACTTTGACGAGAACATCAGACGGATGCTCACAAACTACCGTTACGCCTTTACGCAGCTTGCTGATGAGTTGATGAAACGGGGCGATCGTGAAGAGGCGGTATACTGGCTGACTTATGGGGAGGAGAAGATTCCGTTCCGTCAGGAAGAGCTGGACTGGACCGTACCTGCCCTCTACGCCTATCGCTACGCACGTCTGGATGCTCACGATCAGTCTGTGGAGTTGGCGGATTTTGTCAGAGAACAGATCATTCACTGGCTGGAGTGGGACCTGCGCGAACTGGATGATCTTGAACAACAGCAGATCCAGCTGGAGAACCAGGTGGCAGAGGCACGTGCCAGGGCGAGAAGTGACCGCCAGAGATCGCTGCAGGTCCGCCTCAATGCCATTGCATCGAACAGGCAGAGCCGGGTTGATCAGATATCGATGTCGGTGAGTCAGCTGACCATCCTGCAGAGGGTCTACTATCTGGCCGATCTGGACCAGCAGGCAGAGGAGCTGGCAACCCGGGTAAATCTGCTGACGGACGGCCGCATACCGATGGCAACGACCCGAGAAGAGAACGAGGCACAGATTGAGCGTTTCAACCTCGGAATCTGACCGCCATGCAGGAAGCATCCCCTCTCCAGATCTTCAATATGTCGGGCAAACCGCTTCCGGTTGACACTGAAAACTTCCATCAGCTGATGGCTGAGATCGAGAAGGGTGAAGGTGTGGTTTTTGATCTGCTTGAAGTGGTCTTCGTCTCTGAAGAGGAGATTGTCGAGCTGAACAAAACCCACCTTAACCGTGACTATGTGACCGATATTATCAGTTTCAGCTACAGTGAAGATCCGGGGGCAGAACCAGAAAGTTCAGAAGGTCCAGAGGGTTCAGAAGGTTCAGAGGGTTCAGAAAGTTCAGACAAAAACAGCAGCTTTCGGCATCTGGAGGGGACGCTCTACTGCTGCGCACCCCGGATTATTGAGCAGGCCGGGGAGCTGGATGTACCTGTTGATGAGGAGTTTTGCCGGATCGTCGCTCACGGTATGCTGCATCTGGCGGGTTATGATGACCAGAGTGATGATCAGCGCAGCGAGATGAGACAGATGGAGAACCACTACCTCTCCTCTCTCGATCACTGACTCTGCAAATCTTCAGACTTTAGACTTTCACCTGACACCGCCCGTCTCCTGCGGCCGGATGTTCATGGCATACTGCAGTCCTCCCCAGAGGTGGTCCAGAAACAGATTGTCGCTCCAGGAGTCGATGGAGTGACCGAGGCCGGTATAGAAGGCTCTTCCTCCATCAAAATCGTGATACCATGCGATGGGGTGATACCCGGGATGCCCGCTGCCTTCAAACGAGTCGGTATCCAGTTCAAGAAGAACCTCGACATGGTCCGGCAGCTCCAGATAGTTGTACCACTCATCCACCTTCTCCCACTCATCCGGAAGCATATAGGTAGAGATGTGATCTGGATCGACTTTTAGAACTGTCGCCTGCTGTACCGGCGGATGACTTTCGAACCACCCTCCTGCCAGCTCTCCGTACCATGGCCACTCATACTCCGTATCAGCAGCAGAGTGGACCCCTGCATACCCGCCACCGCTGTTGATATAACTCTGGAATGCTTCACGCTGATCCGCATTGAACAGTGTACCGGTTGTGTTCAGAAAAAGTACAGCATCATACTGCTCCAGCTCCTCAGCATTGAAAACCGAGGCATCTTCGGTCGCCTCGACCTGCACACCGTGCTCCTGTCCGAGTGCCTGGACGGCCTGGATGCCGTGTTCGATCGAGTCGTGGCGGAACCCCTCTGTTTTCGAAAAGACCAGAAGTGAGGGCCCGGTCAGCTCCTCTGGCGATTCAGCGGTTTCAGTCTGTTCGGATTCACACGCTATCATCAGAGTGACAGGAAAAATAAATACCAGGGTGATCAGAATGCGGAGAGACAGTGTATTCATGGGGCCGTGTATGTTGTGACGTGTAATCGTTACCATCTGTTCTATAGAACGGATAAATTCATAAATTGGCAAGTAAAACAGACACGCTGGTGGACAAATCAGATATGAATCGTGAATCCGGAACTGGTTCAGACAGAGGCAGTAAGGCGGGTAAACGGATTAAAACCCTGACACTGGATGCGGTGCAGCGCATGTGGCAGCTGTTGTTAAGGCACAGTAAAGGACTGAACAGCCGGGACCGATCCACAGCCCCGCCGCAAGGTCCGGATGTACCGGAAAGGAAACCTCTCTGGCTCCGCCTTCTGGCACTCTACCCCTGGCTGCTGCTTACTGGATTTATCATCTCATTCTTTCTCGATTTTTCTGGTCATACACTCCGCCTGCTGCAGGTCTCTCTCCCGTTGGACGGACTTCTGCGTATCCTCTGCGTCAGCGGGTTGATCGGATTTACCACCAACTGGCTCGCCATCACGATGTTGTTCCGTCCCTCCCGGAAGAGGCCTCTGCTGGGGCACGGTCTGATTCCGGCTCAGAAGCGGCAGATTGCACAACGCCTGGCGGGGGCTGTTGCCCGGGATCTGATCAATCCGGAGATTATCCGGAAGAAATTTAAGGAGACCGGAACTGTTGAACGCTATCGCGAGCAGATGATCGGGCATCTGGAGACGGTCACCTCATCAGCCGAGTTCAGGGCGGACCTGAAACAGTGGATCAGCAGATATACGCGGGAAGTGACTTCCGATCCGATCATCCGTTCAACGGCTTCAGCCCGGGTCGTCAAGGAGCTGGAGCGTGCCACAACCGGACCCTCTCTCGAGATGCTGGCTCTGAGAACGTACGCGGCGTTTCGGGAGCGGGAGCTCCGGGAGATGATTGAAGAGGCGATCCTCCGCCTGCCGGAGCTTGCAGACCGGGAGAGTGCTCAGATAGACGACTTTCTGGATCAGCTGCCCCATCTTCTCAGGGAGAGCCGGGATGAACTGGATTCTCTGGTAACCTCTCTGGTCGATCATCTGATCAGCCGCCTCGATGTCCGACTTATGGTGGAGGAGAGCCTGGAGGCACTTGATGAGACACGGCTGGAGAAATTGATCTGGCAGGCGACAGATGTGCAGTTACGATATATCCAGTATCTGGGTGCAGTGCTGGGTACACTCGGCGGATTGATCATCTGGCAACCCCTGTTCAGCCTGTCACTATTCACTCTGCTCGGCGGGGTACTGCTGGGGCTGGATGCTCTGCTGGCGAGACGTTCCGGCAGTCCGACTTAGATTTTTTAAAGAAGAAGAAATATTGTATAATCTTGCAAAGTTCTGTTCTGTAGGGACAGGGAGCCACATGCCTGATCCTGCCGGCAAGCGAGACTAACCACATCCTGCTAAGTAATTAGGCGCCCTATGCACATACGTACATTTAGCCTGCCGAGTGTGATTCAGAGTCAAAGTTCGGATCTGATCAACGTCTCCCGGGACCAGATCTCCGGTCTCAAGATTCGTGAAGGTGAGGAGGAGTACATCATCGGGGATCTGGCTCTGACCGAAGGGAAAAATCCCTATAAAGCGATCAACAGCTCTGTCGAGGATCTGGACTACCGGCTGCTATCCAAAGCAGCACTTCTGACGGCAGCCGGCCTGGTGGATGAACCGATGGTTATCACAACCGGTTTCCCCTACTCCACCATCAACCTGAACCGTAAAGCGGCTACGGACTACTACAACACACTGGAGTCCGTCACCTACGACTCCCGCCCGTTCGGAGGCAGCGGACACCTGGTTCAGCCCCTCAATGTTAATCGGGTAGAGGTGATTCCCGAACTGATCGGAGGAATCATCGCCATGCGCAAGGGGGAGGAGCAGCGATCCGGAAACTTCTTCCTGGTCAGCCTGGGTTACGGCACCGTTGAGATCGGACTGAGTACCGATGGTGGCGTGATACAGCGTACGGAAGGTTCCGCCAACGGTCTGCGTTACGCTATCGACTGGGCTATGAAGCAGCTGATGAAGACCTACTATGTCGGTCTCAGGACAGAGCAGCAGTTTGATGTGGCTTTCCAGGCAGGAAATATTATTCTGAACCGGAAAAGGATCGATCTCTCTGAGATCCGGCGGCAGGCACTGACTCACTACTACCTGGATGTGATATCCCCCCTGCTGAGAAACACCTGGAATGATGATGACTTCGACCGCTCAAATACAATTATCCTGATCGGAGGCGGTGCCATGTATCCTGAAATTGTAGAGTGTTTCAAGCAGGAGTTTGACGGATTTGCCAATATTGAGGTGGCTAATGAGCCATCAACCGCTACCAGTCGCGGGTACTGCCTCCGGTCACGCCATACAGGCGGTTCCGGTTCTGCTGCTGTAGGTATTGATGTCGGTAATGCCAATACAACCATCAGTATTTTTGACGAGAGCAGTGCTCCTGTGTAGCCGGCCTGATTGTGAAGGGAAATGGCCTTTATTTTGTGGATGACTGGCCTTGAGATCACGCTTGGCAAGCCTTGATGTGACGGCTAACAAGTCTGCTGACTAAATTCAGCTGGACATTTGACGTGCCAGAAGTCACAACGGCATGCAGAGGGGACCAAAATCACCCCTCGCAGTTCAGAGAGTGTCTTTTTTAGAGAGTGTAGAAGTACAGAGGAGGCTGATCATCCGATATAACGACGTATTCAGAGTGCGTCCCGGAGGATCCGCACCACATCAGGTGAATTAAGAGCATAGGTTTCAGAGGTCGTCAGCTATGAAAAAAGACGCTAACGATTTAGTAAGTATTCTTGTAGAGGGCTCCGTGCTGGAGGAAGATACACTGACTGTACCATCCAGTCTGAAGATCTCCGGCAGGGTCACCTGCAATATTGACTGCTCGGGCAGGTTGATCATCGGCTCTGCCGGCAGCGTGAAAGGAAATGTGAAAGCACAGAGCCTGGTCATCCACGGATCTCTGACGGGGAGTGCCTGGGTAAAAGAGTATGTTCGGCTTTCGAAACAGGCGGTGGTCAGCGGCTATCTGAGCTCAGAACGTATTGAAGTCGAGGACGGGGCAACCTGTAATTTCAGATTGAATGTGGAATCGGGTGCTGAAGACAGACATGAGAAAGCAGACATCCGGCAACTCGTTGAAGGTCGTGCATCAAAGTCCGGAGTACATATGAACACTGATCACACCAGGATAGACAGAAATGGGGCAGGGACTGTTCACTCCGCTGAAAGAGTTCAGCCCGCAGCTACGTCTGCCCCTCTTCCTCCCAGCTCTGCTACACCAGCAGCCCCGGAGATACCGGAGATCCCTGCATCACCGGTCAATCCTGCCATCCAAAAAGACCCTGCTGCTCCCGCAAAAACGGCCGCTTCTGGAAAGACATCACCCACAGTTAAACCTGCCGACGCGGTTGCCAGACCGGAACGTACCGGTGCCAGACCTGTTGAACAGTCAACGGACAGTGAACAACCTGTCATCGAACGGTTCTGGTAGTGAATGGCAGTGATCATCGAATTTTTGCGATTTGACAGACAGTGATATGGATTCTGATTCATCTAGAAAGCTTGCAGTTCTTATCGATGCAGACAATGCTCAACCCTCTATTATAGAGGGATTGATTGCCGAAATTGCCAAGTACGGGACTTCTCATGTCAAACGTATCTACGGAGACTGGACCCAGCCCCAGCTGAAAGGGTGGAAAGATGTGCTGCTGAAACACTCCATTCAACCGATCCAGCAGTTCGGCTACACCCGTGGTAAAAATGCGACTGACAGCGCGTTGATTATTGATGCCATGGATCTTCTCTATACTGGTGATTTTGATGGATACTGCCTGGTCTCCAGTGACAGTGACTTTACCAAGCTGGCAGCCCGGATTCGCGAAGCCGGGGTACTCGTCTATGGATTCGGCGAGAAGAAGACCCCCGAACCCTTTGTAGCCGCCTGTGACAAATTCATCTATACCGAAGTTCTCCAGGAGGAGAAGGATGAAGAGGTTACCGATAAACGGGTTCCCACACATCAGCTGAAACAGGACACGAAACTGGTCAAACTCCTGCGGGATGCCACCGACGCCTCCTCTGATGAGAGTGACTGGGCCCATCTGGCGACAGTCGGGAGCTATATTGCCAAGCAGTCTCCCGGTTTTGACCCCAGAAACTACGGCTATCGTAAGCTTAAGGAACTTGTCGAGGCCACCCAGCTCTTTGACATCGATGAGCGGCCAGCTGGTCAGGGTCAGTCGAAGTCGATCTATGTCAAGGACAAGCGAAAGTGATCCGGAGCACTACCAGACTTAGACTATGAGATCCAAAATCGGCCTGTTTCTTGGCCTCATTCTGTTCCTGTTCATCCTTCTCTTTCCGACTCCGGAGACACTCTCACCTGAAGCCAAAGCTACCGGAGCCGTAGCCGTTCTGATGGCCGTCTGGTGGATCAGCGAGGCACTTCCCATAGAGGCCGTTGCCCTGATACCGATTGCACTGTTTCCGGCTCTGGGTGTCATGCCTGCCTCTGAGGTGACCATGCAGTACGGAAACCACATCATCTATCTCTTTATGGGAGGCTTTTTCATAGCGGTCACTATGGAGCGCTGGAACCTGCACCGGAGGATCGCTCTCAACATCATACGTCTGATCGGAACCCGGCCCGACAGGATCATTCTCGGGTTCATGGTGGCCTCTGCTGTTCTCTCCATGTGGGTGAGTAATACAGCCACAGCCATGATGATGGTTCCGATTGGACTGGCAGTGATCAAACAGTCGGTCGATATTATTGAGGAGCAGGAGATACAGGGAATAGATACCACACCACGCAAATTCAATTTTGCAACTGCCCTGATGCTGGGAATTGCCTACGCCTGTTCGATAGGCGGTGTGGCTACCATTATTGGAACACCACCCAACACTGTGCTGGTCGGAGTTGTCGACACCATGTTTGGCCAGAGCATCAGCTTCATGACCTGGATGGCATTCGGTATTCCACTCTCCCTGGCCATGCTGGTCTGTACCTGGAGCTATCTCGTCTACATTGCTTTTCCACTTAAGCTGAAAGAGCTTCCAGGTGGTCTGACACTGATCAGGGATGAGCTCCGGGAGCTGGGGCCGATTAAACGGGAGGAGCTCTCGGTGATGGTGGTGTTCGGACTGATCGCCTCCGCCTGGATTGCCCGCGGTTTCGTCAATTTCGAGGCTCTGCGTTATGTCAACGATGCCAGTATCGCCATCTTTGGCGCCCTCCTACTTTTTGCCATCCCGTCAGATTTTCGCCGTAATGTCTATCTGCTGGACTGGGAGACTGCTGTCAAGATACCATGGGGAATTATCGTCCTGTTTGGCGGAGGGCTGGCGCTTGCCCATGGATTTGTCGTCACCGGTCTGGCTGAGTGGGTTGCGCAGCTGATGCTCGTGATGGAGGGGTATCATGTATTTCTTCTGATTCTGGCTGTGACAGGGCTGACCACCTTTCTGACTGAGGTGACCTCAAATACAGCAACGTCTACCATGATGATGCCGATCCTCGCCAGTATGGCGATCGCTATGGCTATCCACCCCTACGGCCTGATGGTTGCCGCCGCTCTGGCCGCCTCATTTGCTTTCATGTTGCCAGTTGCCACACCACCCAACGCTGTGGTTTTTGGAAGCAGTTTTCTCACCATTCCACAGATGGCAAAAGCCGGGGTCTGGCTCAATATTATCGGAATTATCCTGATTGCGCTAGCCGTCTGGTTCCTTCTCCCTCTGATTGGCGGATTTGATCTGCAGACGCTGCCGGACTGGCTGAAGTAAACCATGACGGATCAACATTATGGGCCGCCTCGAAAGGGATCAGCCCGAAGGATCAACCTTATGGGCCGCCCCGAAAGAGATCACATCTGAGGGATCACAGATTCAGAGTTGCTGAATGATCAGACATGACGGATCACCATGGCCTCGCTTCTGATCGTTTCACAGAGTGTTTCAAATACTTCAGTTTTGGTAAGATAGGCAGATGCACCAGCCGAACGCATCGCTGAAGAGACCTCCGGATTCTCGTGAAGCGAGAGACCGATGACCCGGATCTCAGGTTCTTCCGAAATAATCTCCCGTGTCGCATCAATGCCATTCTTGCCTGGCAGATCGACATCCATCACAATGACATCCGGTGAGAACTCCATAGCCAGCTTCACCGCCTCATATCCATCTGTCGCAGCAGCGATAACAGTGATGTCCTCCTGTGATTCGATCATCTCCTGGAGTCCCTCCCGCATCATCTCATGATCGTCAACCAACAGAACTCTTATCTTCTGATTCTGGCGTACCCGCTCCTGAACCCTGGGCTCGCGCA
>Ga0209487_1000216_pt1 | contig 52078 bp, 47 predicted proteins | sample Poulit2012_FD_187524 | JGI IMG/M metagenome (GOLD analysis project Ga0209487, IMG submission 187524) | Agricultural soil microbial communities from Georgia to study Nitrogen management - Poultry litter 2012 (SPAdes) (version 2) | ecosystem: Environmental > Terrestrial > Soil > Agricultural land... | reverse complement strand
TTGGCGTACCTTACCCAGAAGATAATATGACTTGGGATGAAGCCATTGAACTCGGTAAACAATTAACAGGTGAAAGGAATGGTGAAACATATCATGGTATCTTCCCAGATCGGCTCGCTCTAACACAGGTCAGTAACACTCTCATAGATCCGGAAACAGATGAGCCGAATATTCTAGAAAATGAAGAGTTACGTATTTTCCTAGAACGCCTCGAAACTATCTTTAATATCCCAGGGAATCTACCAGAAATGGATTCCACAGAAGAGTTAGCAGACTATATGTATGGTGGACCGGGTAATGCTGATCCGATATTTGATTATGCACTTTACCCGACACGTGATCAGGCAAATGGTTTTGCTTATCGTGAAGGAGAAGATGGTTTGAATTTTGACTGGGTCACATATCCTACTTGGGGTGATGATTATCCAGATTATACGCCTAGTGAGTTGTTAAACACGATGTTTGTGACAAAACAAAGTGAAAATCCAGATGCTGCCTTTGAAGTATTGGAATATCTCATGTCAGAGGAATATCAAAAATGGTCAGTGAGCACAGGTGGATCGAGCGCTTTACTTAGTGAAGATATACATGAAGAATTTGGAACCGGACTAGATTATGCAGAGGTCATGACTGAAAAAAATACAGATGCAATCTTTCTTTTAGAAAGCGCGCCTATACCAAATAAATCACCTTATGAAAGTGCATCTGTTATGGAGAATGCTTATCGACGACTTCTTGAAGGTCAAGATGTAAACACAGTATTGAGAAAGATGGATGAAGAAACACGGATTAGTATAGAAGAACAAAAAGGTAAGGAATAACAATTAATTATAATATGGTTTGAATTTTGCGCATGATATCTTATATTTTAGATTGTTATATTATTAGATGTAGAATTAGTTTTGATGTACTGTGAAGATGATTGGAAAAGCAAGTTCTGTTAATATTATTATAATTGATTATGGATGATATCTATGTAAATGATATGTTTCAAGTAAAAGTATCTCCTCCAAGTCTTTTAGCTGGTTTTTAAGAAACTACCAAAATAAAAGAATTGGAGAGTGGTACTTTTTTTATCTAATCCTATGCTCTTTCGAAAAAAGACATCGTTCTGTATTTTCTAATAAAATGACCCGACAAACAATCTAATAAGTAGTTAAAATTAGTCCCTATTCACTTACAAGAACTGACAGACTTTGCTTGTTTAATGGGATATACTTTTTACTAATAACAAATCTATGAAATTGAATAAGAAAATGCCTATCAGTTTATTTGTATAAGAGAGGGATTTGTGAGGTGACTATTTATGTAGATGTCATTTGGGGACTGAATTTTTTATTTGATATGATGCTACTTATGTTGACGCAAGCATTGATAAAGGAAAAAATTCCTGGACTAAGACTGATAATAGGTGCGCTTGTTGCTTCAGTGATCGTTCCGTTTACACTTTTTTTTCCAGAGTCTATTTTAGCAACCGTGCACGGAAAAATACTGTATTCCATTTTTATTATACTAAGCACTTTTGGTTTTCAGACCATGTATCGATTTTTCAAGCAATTATTTACTTTTTATTTTATAACGTTTTCCGTTGGAGGTGCATTAGTTGCTGTCCATTTTTTATTTCACCAATCATTCACTGTATCATTAGGCGGTCTTTTAACTTTTCGGCAAGGTTTTGGTGATCCAGTTAGTTGGTTATTTGTTATCGGGGGTTTCCCATTAGCATGGTTCTTTACGAAGAGACGCATGGACCAACATGCAGCTGAAAAAATCCGTTATGATCAATTATGTCCAGTTACGATTAGCATATTCAATCAGTCTTATTCAACGATGGGTTACATTGACAGTGGCAATCAACTTGTAGATCCACTGACAAAACAGCCAGTTATTATTTGTGATGAGCCATTTCTTAAACAGTGGTTTCCATTAGCAGAATGGACAAGATTAAAGCAAGTCAGTGATTCATTAGATTTGGAGAAAATCCCAAAAAGATGGGAGCAGCGTGCACATATTGTGCCTTATCAAGGTGTAGCTGGAAAAAGTCAGTTTTTGCTGGCGATTCGTCCAGACAAGCTAACGGTGATGTATGAGCATCAACCACTGGAGGTGCACAAAGTCCTCATTGGTTTACAATTTTCAAGTCTAACTAAGGATCATCGTTACCATTGTTTACTTCATCCACAAATAATAAAAAATGGTTCAGTTGCAACTGCATAATGGGGGACTGATCTAACGGATGCATGGAAGATGATTACCGAACACATATTTAACAACTTGGATTCACATTAAATGATAAGCAATTGCTGCAAATCAATGGGCGGAAAATCAATGCCTAACTATCTGATATAGGGAGAGGTATGTATTGAGAATATGGAAGCTACGATTACGTCTTTGGTATTACAAATTACTCATTAAATTAGGTATTAAATCCGATGAAATTTATTATATTGGGGGAAGTACCGCCTTACCACCACCTTTAGAAAAAGAGGAAGAACACAAACTCCTTGAGCTACTTACAACCGGTGATCAATCTGCTCGGGCGATGTTGATTGAACATAACTTACGTTTGGTCGTTTATATTGCAAGGAAATTTGAAAATACAGGTATTAACATCGAAGACTTAATTAGTATTGGCACGATTGGTTTAATTAAGGCAGTTAATACATTTGATACAGATAGAAAAATTAAACTGGCGACATATGCTTCAAGATGTATTGAAAATGAAATCTTAATGTATTTACGCCGGAATAATAAAACAAAAACTGAAATTTCCTTTGATGAACCGTTAAATACAGATTGGGACGGTAACGAATTATTGCTATCAGACGTGCTTGGCACGGAGGTTGATATCATTACGAAAAATTTAGATGCTGCCGTGGATAAAGAGCTACTTATTAATGCATTATCCGAGCTTAAGGATCGTGAAAAGCAGATTATGGAATTGCGTTTCGGATTAATTGGCGAAGAAAGTAAAACACAAAAGGATGTAGCTGATATGCTCGGAATTTCACAATCATATATTTCTCGGTTAGAGAAAAAAATAATCAAGCGTTTAAAAAAAGAATTTAATAAAATGGTCTAATCCAATACTGATCTAGAAAGTTGCCATTATACACTCAGTTTTGACGTGATATGTCTGAATAAAAAATATTCCCGCGGGAGATACTGTCGTTGAACAGCATCACCATCTGGGAGGTAAAGCAGAATGCACAGACATAAAGTTGAAATATGTGGTGTTGATACATCCAAACTACCAGTGTTGAAAAATGATAAAATGCGTGAACTGTTTGTTAGATTGCAACAGCACGGAGAATTATCTGCTAGAGAGGAACTTATAAATGGCAATTTACGGCTTGTCTTAAGTGTGATTAAACGGTTTAATAATAGAGGTGAGTATGTAGACGATTTGTTTCAAGTCGGTTGTATTGGGTTAATGAAATCAATTGACAATTTTGACTTAAGCCATAACGTCAGATTTTCAACATATGCGGTCCCAATGATTATCGGAGAGATCAGAAGATACTTAAGAGATAATAATCCAATTCGCGTATCAAGATCATTACGTGATACTGCATATAAAGCACTCCAAGTGCGGGAAAGACTTACAAATAAAACGTCTAAAGAACCAACCCCAATGGAAATTGCGGAAGAAATGGGGATTTCTCATGCAGACATTGTTTTTGCACTTGATGCCATACAAGATCCTGTTTCATTATTTGAACCTATTTACAATGATGGTGGTGATCCAATCTTCGTTATGGATCAAATTAGCGATGATAAAAACAAAGAAGAAACATGGGACGATAAGTTATCTTTAAAAGAAGGGATGCACCAATTAAATGATCGTGAAAAAATGATTTTAAATAAACGATTTTTTCAGGGTAAAACACAAATGGAAGTGGCTGATGAAATTGGGATTTCACAAGCTCAAGTATCACGATTAGAAAAAGCAGCCATTCAACAAATGAATAAAGAAATGTTTGAATAAATTGAATTTAAATTTTCGTATTTAGAAAAGTGGATCCATTACACGACGGTTTGTCTCGTAATGGGTCCCTTTTATTTTGATAAAAGATGAATGGTCAATAAATTGCACACACCAAAATGAGATGATTACAAAAGCTCAAAGAGGAACATAGACTCGTTCCCATGTCTTAAGGTACCATCTGTGTTAGCTACATCCTGTATGTCTCAACGAACAATCAGTGAAATAATTCACTGAATGAACTTTCACTTTAAGTGAAAAAAAGTGATCAACTTGCATAGACATATACGAAGGTGGTGTTTCGTACATGATTAAATTGTCAGAATTACAATTAAAAGAAGTTATCATTATTGAAAATGGTAAACGGTTAGGACACATCTATGATTTGGTTATAGATCCTGATAGGGGAAGAATTACAGCCATTGTCATTATTGAACGGGAGGGAAAGAATGGATTTTTTGGTAAAGCTGATGAGATGATCATTGACTGGCGACAAATTACAACAATTGGTCAAGATGTCATTCTTGTGAAGGAATCATTTTCCCAACATCTACTTTTGGATCCAAACAGAATAGATTAGAACATTACTGGAGGTTCGTTGCAAAATAGTTTATCCTATACATAGTAAGATATTTTGTAGAATTTAAAGGGAGAATAGCTTGTAATGACCGTTAGACAAAATCTAGATCATGTATTATCAAGAATTGACGATGCGTGTTTACGTGCAAATCGTCATCCTGAGGAAATAACAATTATAGGTGTGACAAAATATGTTACAATAGAACGAGCAGAGGCACTTATTGATGCTGGGATTAAAAATATTGGCGAAAATCGGACAGATGAATTATTAAACAAGTACAATGAAATTGGTGACGCCGTCAACTGGCATTTTATCGGAACTTTACAATCGAGAAAAGTAAAGGAAGTGGTTGACAAAATCGACACGATACATTCACTTGATCGAATATCGATTGCAAAACAAATCGAAAGTCGATCTGACAGGCAGATCGATTGTTTTGTTCAAGTTAATGTCAGTGGAGAATCCGCCAAGTTTGGTTTGGCACCAGAAGAGGTCATGTCATTTATTGAATCATTGGCACCTTATAAAAAAGTGCGAGTTGTTGGCCTCATGACAATGGCACCACATACAAATGATGATGAAAAAATAAGATCCGTTTTTTCCACATTGGCACAATTAAGAGATGATATTGCTGAAAAATCATATTCTCATGCACCGTGTCAATATTTATCAATGGGCATGAGTCATGATTTTGAAATAGCAATTGAAGAAGGAGCAACACATATCCGTCTTGGTTCTAAATTAGTCGGATCTAACTAATTTAAGAAGGAGAGTGACGTTGTGGGCTTTAAAAATAAACTGAAATCTTTATTCAGTGTTGATGAAGAGTATGAGTATGAATATGTTGATGAACCTTATGAATCCGACTTGGACGAGGCTTCTCCACATGCGCAACACGATAAGAAAAATGTTGTTAATTTTACGAGTATGAAACAACCGACTTCAAAAGTTGTACTATGTGAACCAAGGACGTATAATGAAGCACAAGAAATCGCTGATAATATTATGAACCGTCGTTCAGTGGTGATCAATTTAGAACGGCTGGATCATCAACAAGCAAAACGAATTGTCGACTTTTTAAGTGGCACTGTATACGCATTAAAAGGGGATATACAAAAGTTAGGTTCACAGACATTTTTGTGTACACCTGATAATGTTGAGATTTCTGGGGCGATTTCCGAATCTCATTTAAGTGAGGATGAATTTGAAAGAGGATGGTAGTAGATGCTGGCTCAAGTATTCAATTTTTTAAGTACGATATTGGAAATATATAGCTTTGCCTTGATTATTTACATTCTTATGTCTTGGTTTCCAGGTGCACGTGAATCAACATTTGGTGTTTTTTTAGGGAAAATATCCGAACCCTATTTAGAACAGTTCAGAAAATTTATCCCACCACTTGGTATGATCGACATCTCACCAATCGTTGCCATTTATGTTTTATATATTGCAAGAAGCTATGGATTAGGTGCGTTATATAATATGCTGTCGGGATTGTTTTAAGAGGCGATTGTATGAGTATTTATCAACATTTCCGTGAAGAAGAACACGCATTTATTGATCAAGTCCTTTCATGGCGGGAAACGGTTGAAAGAACATACCAGGCAAAGCTTACTGATTTCCTAGATCCACGAGAACAACAAATTGTATCATCATTGATTGGGACAAAACATTCGGATGTCCAGCTGGCATTTCAGGATACTGGAGAACTAGAGGAACGCAAACGCGCGCTTATTGCACCGTTTTATGAGGAGATCACAGAAGCCTCATTTCAGCTTTCGTTGTTACAGACGACGTTTCACACGAAATTTATTCAGATCGAACATCGTGATGTACTTGGTGCATTCACTTCACTAGGAATAACGCGTGAAAAACTTGGAGATATTTTTATCGATGAAGGTGTCCTTCAATTAATCGTTGCAGAAGAAATTGCTCCTTATGTCGTGATGAACTTAACAACAATTAAAAATGCCCGTATCTCATTAGGTGAGAAACCTTTATCAGCCATGCTCACTAGGGAGAACAACTGGAAGGAATCAGATCAAACTGTTTCTTCGCTCAGATTGGACGTCGTATTGAAAGAAATATACCGCATTCCAAGAAAAGAAGCACAACAGTTCATTAAAAGAAAGCGTGTAAAAGTAAATTTTAAAATTGTAACAGATTTGACCTTTGGTTTGTATGAAGGTGATTTAATATCAGTTCGAGGTAAAGGACGCAGTAAATTACTTCAGGTCAATGGAAGAACGAGGAAAGATAAATTACGTATTACGACAGCGATTTTAAAATAAAGTAAGTTGGAAGCAGGAATTTTATACAATCGCGTCGAATAAAGATATGTATACACAAAAACTGTCTGATAAACAAATGATCATAATCTTGTTAAGGAGGTGGCCCCTGTGCCATTAACACCATTAGATATTCATAATAAAGAATTTACGAGAAGTTTTCGTGGTTATGATGAAGATGAAGTGAATGAATTCCTTGATCAAGTCATTAAAGACTATGAACTTGTGATTAGAGAGTCAAAAGAATATCAAGAGCGCATTCAAAAATTAGAAGAAAAAATTGGTCATTTTAATAACATTGAAGAAACGTTAAACAAGTCTATTTTAGTTGCTCAAGAAACAGCAGAAGAAGTTAAAGCGAATGGTCGGAAAGAATCCAAACTTATGATTAAAGAAGCTGAAAAAAATGCAGACCGTATCATTGATGAAGCGCTTGGGAAATCACGACAAGTTTACATGGAAATTGAAGAACTTAAAAAACAGGCAAAAGTTTTCCGTTCCCGCTTAAAGTCAATAGTCGAGGCACAGTTAGATATGATTAATACGGAAGATTGGGACACACTCTTTGAGTCTGAAATCGGTGAGGACCTTGAATTGGTCGATAACAAGTAATCATCAATCTTGACGTTTTTTAAAATTTTACATACAATACATATAATTAAATGAAATATGCATACAATGACAGAGACAGTATAAAAGTATTTTATCTGTAAAGCGAATCAGGATATGGTGTGAGCCTGAAACAGACATGCTTTTAGAAAATCACTCTCGAGTATCCATTCGAAATTTAGTAGATATGGACGGTTCATTCACGTTAAGAATATCGAGTAAATTTATCTATGTTTTAATATTTAAATTTATAAGGGTGGTACCACGAGTCTCCTCGTCCCTTTTTGGGATGATGGGGACTTTTTTGTTTTCGAATATAATATGAGAGGAAGTATGTTATGGATTATAAAGAAACATTGCTAATTCCCAAAACGAAATTCCCGATGAGGGGAAATTTGCCAAATAAAGAACCAGTTAGAAGACAAGCATGGGAAGAAGCAGGCGTTTATGACCGTGTACAGGAAAGGACGGAAGGTAGACCTTTATTTGTACTCCATGATGGCCCACCATTCGCTAATGGTGACCTGCACATTGGTCATGCTTTAAATAAAATCTTGAAAGATTTTATTGTGCGATATAAATCAATGACTGGCTATCATGCACCATATGTACCTGGATGGGATACACATGGCTTACCAATTGAAACGGCATTACTTAAAAAGCTTAAGAAACGCAGACGCGATATAGATACGGCTGACTTTAGACAAATGTGTGCTGACTATGCATTGGAACAGGTGGATAACCAAAGAAAACAGTTTAAAGAACTTGGCGTATCTGGTGACTGGGATCGCCCATATATTACACTCAATAATGCATATGAAGCAGCGCAAATAAAAGTATTCGGTGAAATGGCGAAGAAAGGTTACATTTATAAAGGTTTAAGACCTGTTCATTGGTCACCATCCTCTGAATCTGCGCTTGCTGAAGCAGAAATTGAATATTATGATAAACGCTCTCCTTCCATTTATGTATCTATGAATGTCAAAGATGGAAAAGGCTTATTGCAGACGGATGATAAGTTTATCATTTGGACAACGACACCTTGGACATTGCCTGCAAATCTCGGTATTAGTCTACATCCTGATTTAAATTATGTTGTTGTAAAAGTGAATGATGAGCGATTTGTGATCGCAAATGATTTGCTCGAACCTGTCTCAGAAGCATTAGGTTGGGAGGATGCACAGGTTGTCCAAACATTTAAAGGACGTGAAGCGGATCGTATTGTTGCGATGCATCCGTTTTATGATCGTGAATCACTCGTAATGTTAGGGGAACACGTGACGATTGATGCAGGTACAGGTTGCGTTCATACAGCGCCTGGACATGGGGATGATGACTTCTATGTTGCGAAACAATATGGGATTGATGCCCTTAGCCCAGTTGATGATCGTGGGTACTTAACAGAGGAAGCGCCAGGGTTTGAAGGATTATTTTATGATGAAGCGAATAAAACGATTACTGAAAAATTAAAAGAAAATCAAGCATTATTACATCTTGATTTTATTACACACTCCTACCCACATGATTGGCGTACGAAAAAACCAACAATTACAAGAGCAACACCACAATGGTTTACGTCGATTAAAGAATTCAGACAAGACGTTTTATCAGAAATTAAAGATGTGACATGGTTGCCAGCATGGGGCGAAACAAGAATGTATAACATGTTTAGAGATCGTGAGGATTGGTGTATTTCCCGCCAACGTCCGTGGGGTGTTCCGATCCCAGTCTTTTATGGTGAAGATGGCACAGCGATTATTACTGATGAGACGATTTCTCACGTAGCTAGCCTGTTTAAAGAACACGGTTCAAATATTTGGTTTGAACGAGAAGCGGTTGATCTATTACCGGACGGATTTACATCCGAGCATAGTCCGAATGGCCAATTTACAAAAGAAACGGATATTATGGATGTTTGGTTTGATTCAGGTTCTTCACATGAAGGTGTATTAGAAGATCATCCAGAGTTACAACGTCCGGCAGATGTTTATCTTGAAGGTTCAGATCAATATCGTGGTTGGTTTAATTCGTCACTTACAACCTCTGTTGCAGTCACCGGAAAAGCACCGTACAAAAATGTGATTAGTCACGGTATGGTCATGGATGGCAAAGGTAGAAAGATGAGTAAATCTCTAGGTAATGTTATTGTGCCTTCGAAGATTCTAAAGCAACTCGGTGCTGATATTTTACGATTGTGGGTTTCATCGGTTGACTATCAAGCAGATGCTAGAATTTCGGATGAGATTTTAAAACAGGTATCTGAATCATATCGTAAAATTCGTAATACATTCCGTTTTATGCTTGGGAATTTAACAGACTTTGATCCAAACACGGACCGTGTTGCGGTTGAAGATTTAGAAGAAGTTGACTTGTACATGTATCATCGTCTCCAGAAGTTAATTGAAAATGCACGCGCAGGTTACGATAAATATGACTTTTCAACTGTTTATCATGCTGTTCATGATTATTGTGCTGTCGATTTAAGTTCATTTTATATGGATTTTGCAAAAGATATTTTATATATTGAAGCGGGGGACAACCATCGTAGACGTAGCATTCAGACAGTCTACTATGATACGCTTGTAACACTTGTACAGCTTATTGCCCCAATTATCCCGCATACGGCTGAAGAAGTATGGGCGTTTATTCCAGGCACAAAAGCTGACTATGTTCAGTTAACTGATATTCCTGATCCAGTGACAGTTTATGATGATGTGGCAACACAGGAAAAATGGGAACAATTTATGACCATTCGTGATGATGTATTAAAAGCATTAGAAGAAGCACGAGATGAAAAAATAATTGGTAAATCTTTAGAGGCACAGGTCACGATCGTGCCGAATAATAAGGAAGTGAAAGATGTTTTAACATCCATTCCTTATTTACATCAAATGTTAATCGTTTCAGGTGCTGAAATTGTCGATCAAGATCCAGAAGCTAAACTGTATCATCATGTTGGCATTAAAGTGGCTAAACACGCAGGTGAAACATGTGCACGTTGCTGGGTTGTTTCAGAGACTGTTGGGGAAGATTCAGAATACGAAGATATTTGTAGTCGTTGTGCAGAAATTGTTAAAAAGCACTATTGATCGTGTGTTTATATATGAGGCTGGGACACAACAAAAAGAGAGACACAAAAGACGAATATTGATTACAAAAGTGTAGAAAATATACGGAGACTCCTGTGGGAATAGCAGAAAAGGACCACAGACTAAGTACGCCACGTCCTGGGACTGCGATTACTCGTCCCACCGAAGATCCTTTGTCGCAATGCCTTCATGACCAACATCCTGGGGCTGGGACTGCGCTTACTCGTCCCATCGAAGACCGTTTGTGATTACTCGCCCCATCGAAAACCGTTTGTTGGCCCGAGACTGAAGCCGTGCCCGCGGAAAGTGTGGTATATTTTCGGAACGCGCATATAATTACTCTAAATTGTTCGTGTTTTGTGGGAGTCTCCATAAGAGCAACAAAGGATGAGCAAATCAAAATCGCCGAATACGGGAGAGAACCGATTCGGCGATTTTATAATTTAACAGGACATATAGAATAAGAATCATGTATTTTAAAAGGGTATTTGAACCATTTTTATGGTAATATTTAAAGCAATGAGTCAATTTCATAAAAGCTTATCATCAAAGTAAATCTGGATGTTGATGAAGAAACATGGACATACTCTAGTTCGGATTTATAGCTGGAATTCGAATTATGAAATTCATTCGAATAGGTTAAGGTGGAGGAACATTATGTATATATACTATGGTTTAGCAATTTTAATTATTGGACTTGATCAATTAACAAAATGGATTGTTGTTCAGAAAATGGAACTGTATGAACAAATACCGATCATAGAAAACTTCTTTTATTTAACATCACATCGTAATTCTGGTGCCGCTTGGGGCATACTAGAAGGGAAAATGTCACTTTTTTATATCATTACAGTCATTGTGACAATCGGAATTATATATTATATGGAAAAATACGCCCGGGATCATAAACTACTTTCGCTTTCATTGAGCTTTTTACTTGGTGGGGCTATCGGGAACTTTATTGATCGGATATTACATCAGGAAGTTGTCGACTTTTTAGACTTTTATATTTTTTCGTATAACTATCCTATTTTTAATTTAGCCGACTCATTTTTAGTCGTTGGTGTGATTTTAATGATTATCGCCACTTTTCTAGAAGGAAACGAAAAGGTAAAGGATGAGAAATAACAGTGACACATGTACATATGATTTCCCAAGAAAATGTAGGTGAGCGGATTGACAAACTGCTTGTTAGACTAAATACAGGCATAACACGTTCACAAATTCAGCGCTGGATTACTGACAAAAATGTAACTGTTAATGATATACTTGTTAAATCGAATTACAAATGCCAATTAAATGACCGGGTTAAATGGGAAATACCCGAAGCAAAGCCATTGGCATTAACGCCTGAGCCAATACCGCTTAGTATTGTCTATGAAGATCGTGATTTACTCATTATTAATAAGCCAGCTGGTATGGTTGTGCATCCATCTAAAATACACCCAAAAGGCACGCTTGTAAATGCCCTGTTACACCATGTTAAGCAATTATCAACAATTGGTGGTGAACAAAGACCAGGTATTGTCCATCGACTTGATAAAGATACGAGTGGTTTATTGGTCGTTGCTAAAAATGATGAGACGCATCAAATGCTTGCACAACAGTTACAGAACCGAACAATGGAACGCATTTACGAGGCAATTGTGGAAGGTGATGTTGATCATGATGAAGGGGTGATTGATGCACCAATTGGAAGAAATCCCGAGCGTCGTGTGCACATGGCAGTCGTTGACAGTGGAAAAGAGGCACTTACACATTTCAATGTCATTAAAAGATATGCAGCCCATACACATCTTGCCTGCCGCTTAACAACAGGTCGTACACATCAAATTAGAGTCCATTTAAGTTATATAAATCATCCAATTGTCGGTGATCCGATTTATAATGAACGCCATCATCAACAAGATCAGAAATTAGCTCTTTTTTCAAAAATGTTATCTTTTGAGCACCCACATCGTAAGGAATGGCTCACATTTGAAATTGACACACCTGAGAGCTTCCAACACATTTTGTCTAACATCGAAAAAAGGTCTTGACAGAATTAGATGTTTTTGTGATAATATAAGAAATGAATAAGTAATCCTTTAATCTAGTCCTGTGAGACGGAGAAGGAATCGAATTGATCTATGTTGAGTGATGACGTATATCATATCCCTTTTTCGCTACAGAAAAAGGGATTTTTTAATGATTACGAAAGCTCAGCAGGTATGATACTAGATTAGGGTGAAAAACATGGAGAAAAAAACAGTTGTAATGGATCAAGCTGCAATAGGAAGAGCACTAACGAGAATTGCCCATGAAATACTCGAAAAAAATAAAGGTGGGGAAGCTCTCGTCCTTGTGGGCATTAAAACAAGAGGTGTGCCACTTACATTGCGATTGCAACAGAAGATTAAAGAAATTGAAAACATCACTGTTCCAGTCGGTGAGCTCGATATTACCTTATATCGAGATGATCTAGATCTCGTCAAGGATAATGGGGATCCAGAACTTAAAGGAACACATATCGATGTTGATTTATCTGGGAAAACAATTATTTTGATTGATGATGTGCTCTATACAGGTCGTACAGTAAGGGCTGCAATGGATGCAGTCATGGATATTGGCAGACCAGAGCAAATCAAGCTCGGTGCACTGATTGATCGCGGGCACCGTGAGCTGCCGATCCGGGCAGATTACGTTGGGAAAAACATACCAACAGCTAAAGAAGAAATTATTGTGGTGCAACTTTTTGAGACAGATGAGCAAGATGAAGTCGGGATTTATGAAAAGTAAATATAAAACCTTTAACCAGATCCAGAGAGATTTGAAAGGTTGCTGAAGACACGTGTATTTTCCTATGCGTAAAACTCTTTGCGACCTTTTGCAAAGAGTTTTTTTATGAAAATAAATAGCACGAATCAAACGTCACCAGCAAAAAATAGGAGGAATGTATAATGAAACACTTTATTTCAATGGACCAAATGTGTGTAGAGGATATCTTTGCAGTATTGGAAACAGCAGAAAAATATCGTCGAGAAGGATATAAAGTTGATAACCAATTATTCGCGGCCAATTTATTTTTTGAGCCGAGCACTCGTACGAAGATGAGCTTCCAAGTTGCTCAAAGAAGACTCGGTATGGAAGTACTTGATTTTCATGCTGAAGTATCCAGTGTTCAAAAAGGTGAATCATTGTACGATACCATTCGGACGTTTGAATCTATTGGTGCGCAATTACTAGTTGTCCGTCACGAAGCAGACGACTGGTTTGATACGATTAATGCAAATATAAATATTCCAATCATTAATGCTGGTGCAGGTAAGGCTGAACACCCAACACAATGTATGCTTGATTTGCTAACCATCTACCAAGAGTTTGGCACATTTGAAGATGTAAACATCGTGATTGCAGGTGATATTAAGCATAGCCGCGTCGCTAAATCAAATGCGCATGCACTAAAACGCATGGGCGCTAATGTGTACTTATGCTCATCCCCTGGATTTGAGGACCATACATTAGATTTTCCTTATGTTACAATGGATGAAGCAGTTGACATAGCTGATACAATCATGCTCCTACGTATCCAGCATGAACGTCACGAACGTTTTGAGCATGTATCTAATTATTTACAAAACTTTGGATTAACAAAAGAAAGAGAACAAAAAATGAAATCACATGCGATTATTATGCACCCTGCACCAATTAACAGAGGTGTTGAAATAGATTCCGATTTAGTAGAATGTGATCGATCACGCATTTTCAAACAAATGAATAATGGTGTCTATATTAGAATGGCATTAATGACGACTTTACTTCACAATTGGGGGATTATTGATGAAAGTACTTTTGAAGAACGCCACATGTATCAAATCGAACAAATTGGTAGCTAATGACGTATTAATTGAAGGTGACAAGATAAAAAAAATAGCCCCTTCTATAACGGATGGAGCCGATCAAATAATTGAATGTGATGGCCATCTTTTAGCACCTGGCCTTATCGATGTTCACATTCATCTGCGTGAACCAGGTGGTGAACAAAAAGAAACAATTGAATCAGGGACAAAAGCAGCTGCACGTGGCGGTTTTACCACTGTAGCAGCCATGCCAAACACAAATCCAGTACCAGATTCACTTGAACATGTACATGCTTTACAGGATAAGATCAAGACAGATGCACATGTTCGTGTGCTTCCATACGCTGCAATAACAAAAGGTTTACAAGGTGAAACATTAACAAATATAACGGACCTATCCCGGGAAGACATATTTGCTTTTACAGATGACGGTGTTGGTATTCAAACAGCTGGCCAAATGTTGGAGGCAATGAAACAGGCGGCGAAAGAAAATAAACCGATTGTTGCCCATTGCGAGGATAATTCAATTCTTTATGGCGGTGTTGTTCATGAGGGTGAAGTTAGTGAACGGCTAGATTTACCAGGGATCCCATCAACATGTGAAGCAATTCAAATTGCGCGTGATGTGTTACTTGCTGAACAGGCAGGGTGCCATTATCATGTTTGTCATGTCAGTACAAAAGAATCTGTTCGTGTCATTCGTGATGCAAAAAGAGCAGGTATTCATGTAACAGCAGAAGTAACACCACATCATTTACTATTGAACGAAACAGATATTAAAACGGCCGATCCAAACTTTAAAATGAATCCACCTCTGAGAGCTAAGGCGGATCAAGAAGCATTACTGTCAGGTCTGCTTGACGGTACAATTGATATGATTGCTACAGACCATGCCCCACATACAGAAGCGGAAAAAAGTGTTGGATTTTTAAAAGCACCCTTCGGTATTGTTGGTTTAGAAACAGCATTTTCATTACTATATACACATTTAGTAAAAACGAACAAGCTAACACTACAACAGCTTGTTGACTTTTTAACAATTAAACCTGCAGAAGTGTTCGGTCTCCCATATGGTCGATTAGAAGAAAATGAGATAGCCAATGTTGTATTAATTGATTTACAAACAGAATTAAAAATTGATAAAGAATCATTTGTTTCCAAATCGAAAAACACGCCATTTGATCAGTGGCAGGTTGCTGGTAACCCCGTTTTAACAATCGCATCTGGTCAGGTTGTTTTCGACAATTTGCAAGACGAAGCATAATTATTTAAGAGAAGAGTGAAGTGAATTGATTAAAAATGAAGAGCTACTCATTCTAAAATCGACTGTCATTGGATGTTACACAATTGAAATGAAATTAAAAAATGAATATATCAGTCGTACCGCACAACCAGGCCAGTTTATCCATATTCAGGTGCCTGGTTTTACACTGCGCCGTCCGATTTCGATTATAGAAACAAATCGTTCAGAACAGACTGTAACGATTGTATTTAAAATGGTTGGGAATGGTATGAAGGCTTTAGGAAATTATCAACCTGGTACAGTCATTCAAGCACTTGGGCCAAATGGAAATGGTTTTCCCCGACCACAAACGAATGATGGCACCATTTTATTAGTTGGTGGCGGTGTCGGGATTCCACCCTTACATTTTTTAGGACAAACCTTGGCAAAGGAAACTGGACAACATATTATATCCATTTTAGGTTTTCAATCTAAACCATATGTGTTTTATGAAGAGGCATTTAAGCAGTTTGGTGACACGTATATCGTAACGAATGATGGTTCTTATGGTTCCAAAGGGTTTGTGACAGATGTTATCAATCGTGTCGATCATTTTTCTGAATACTATACATGTGGCCCTTTACCGATGTTAAAAGCGGTGACAGAGCAACTGACAAATATACCTGGTTTTATTTCATTAGAGGAACGCATGGGTTGTGGCGTTGGGGCTTGTTTTGCATGTGTATTACCGACTGAAGATGGTGGGTATCGTAAAATTTGTCAGGATGGGCCAGTATTCAAAGCTGGGGAGGTATGCATTTAATGGATATAACTATAGATCTACCTGGTTTAAAATTGAAAAACCCAATCATGCCTGCTTCAGGTTGTTTCGGTTTTGGGCGAGAATATGAACAATTTTATGATTTGAGTAAGCTCGGGGCGATCATGATGAAGGCAGCGACCCAAAACGAACGATATGGAAATCCAACACCGCGTGTTGCTGAAACCGCCTCTGGTATGTTAAACGCCATTGGTTTACAAAATCCAGGTGTTGAGAAGATTATTGATAATGAAGTAGCTTTTCTTTCACAGTTTGATACATCGCTGATTGCCAATATTGCTGGAAGCACAGTTGAAGAATATGAAGCTGTTGCCCAAGCCTTTAATCAAACCAAGGAAGTCAGTGCACTAGAGTTAAATATATCTTGTCCGAACGTCAAAGAAGGAGGCGTACAATTTGGCACTGATCCAGCTATGGCTGCGCATGTGACTGAACGTGTGAAAGCGGTTAGTAACAAACCTGTATATGTCAAATTATCACCGAACGTATCTGACATTATTGGCATGGCCCAAGCTGTGGAAAAAGCTGGCGCTGATGGCCTATCTATGATCAATACATTAACAGGTATGCACATTCATTTGCCAAGTCAAAAGCCACTTCTAGCAAATCAAACAGGTGGATTATCTGGTGCAGCCATTAAGCCAGTTGCTATTCGGATGATTTATGATGTGTACCAACATGTGTCGATTCCCATTATCGGTATGGGTGGTATTCAAACAGCAGAGGATGTACTTGAATTTTTGTTGGCTGGTGCACATGCAGTCGCTATTGGAACAGCAAATTTCCAAAATCCATTTGTTTGTCCGGAAATTATTGCTGATTTACCGAATGTCTTGACACACTATGGCTTTTCCTCAGTGAAGGAAGCGATTGGAAAGGGGCATCAGTCATGAACGATATATATGTCGCTTTAGATTTCCCAAGTTGGGAAGAAACGAACGTTTTTATTAAACACCATAATCTACAAGGGGTACCTGTAAAAGTCGGTATGGAGTTGTTTTATCGAGAAGGGCCCGATATTGTAAAACGCCTAAAAGAACATGATCATAAAGTATTTTTAGATTTGAAATTACATGACATCCCAACGACTGTTTACCGTGCTATGAAAAATTTAGCTCAACTTAATGTTGATATCGTCAATGTCCATGCACTTGGTGGCCTAGAAATGATGAAACGAGCTAAAGAAGGTCTGAGGGAAAGGGCACATTCGAACCAAACGACTAAATTGTTAGCCATTACGATGCTGACATCACATGATCAGCATGTGGTCAATGAAGAATTGCTCTTGCCAAATACAATATCTGAACATGTTGTTCACCTTGCTTCATTGACACAAAAAAGCGGGGCTGATGGCGTTGTATGTTCTGTTCACGAGGCAACAGATATTAAAAAAGCATGCGGGTCAGACTTTTTGACTGTAACACCTGGTATTCGTTTGACTGATTCTGGGGCACATGATCAGAGGCGTGTTGCAACACCAGCATATGCCCGTGAACATGATGCAGATATTCTCGTTATTGGTCGGAGTATTACCCGGGCACGGCAGCCTTATGATGCGTATCAACAAGTGGTGGAGGAGTGGCGTTATGAACATCAGTCATAATATTGCGAGAGATTTATTGACAATTGGCGCAGTCCAAATTAACACAACAGATTATTTTACGTGGACATCTGGTTTAAAATCACCTATATATTGTGATAATCGCTTGACGATGTCTTACCCAACCATTCGAAAATCAATCGCAATGGCTTTTAAAGAGAAATTAAATGACTTAAAATTAAAACCTGACGTGATCGCGGGATGTGCGACTGCGGGTATACCTCATGCTGCATGGTTGGCGGATATTATGGATTTACCAATGGTTTATGTTCGGTCTTCTCCTAAAGGTCATGGAAAAGGAAATCAAATAGAAGGCCAATTCAAAGCAGGTCAAAAAGTAGTTGTTATAGAAGATTTAATCTCAACAGGTGGCTCATCAATTGATGCTGCTCAAGCACTGCAAAATGAGGGGGCAGACGTGCTTGGCGTGTATGCTATTTTTACATATGGCTTGAAAAAGGCTGATGACAACTTTAAGGCGATAAATTTAGATTATACAACTTTAACAACTTTTGACGATTTGATCCAAGTGTATGGGGAAGAAGAATCTTTAACAACGTCGGAAAAATCAACATTAATAACTTGGCGTGATAGCTTAAAGTAAGTGTGTGGATGATATTCATGTCCAATCATATATGTTTAACATAAGCTCGTTTGTGGAATGTTTTACATATCATCAAAGAAAGGGTGTTTCCATTGAGTAAAGTGATTTTTACATCGACGGCAACAGCTAAAAACGGTAGAGACGGACATGTGAAATCGAGTGATGGGTTATTAGATTTTGATTTGGTTAATCCCTCAACAAACAGGACGGATAAAGGGACAAATCCTGAACAGTTATTTGCAGCAGCGTATTCGGCCTGTTTTGATGGCGCGTTAAATCTTGTTGCATCAAAGGAAAAACAAAATATTGATTCAGAAACAACAGCAGATGTTAGTTTTTGTGAAGATGAATCAGATGGTGGTTTTAAAATCGCAGTGACCTTGACAGTTGATGTTCAAGGTGTTGATGAAATGAAAGGGAAGGATTTAGTAAACAAGGCGCATCAAGTGTGTCCTTATTCCAAAGCGACTCGGAATAATGTCGAAGTCACATTGAAAACAACATAACGTTTCAATACGGATAAAGGAAGGGTGAGCTAACAAGCTCACCCTTTTCGTCATTGTACTACAAAGAGGTTATATGAAGCACATACACTATCTTACACTGCGTATAGCCTCTTGTTATTTCTTTAGTCCGTCAACAATTTTTTGTTCTGGTGTGACATAGACGGTTTTTTGCTGGTCATAATTGACATAGCCTGGTTTTGCACCTGTTGGCTTGTTTACATGTTTGATGGCTGTGTAGTCAACAGGAACGCTAGCTGATTGCTGTGCTTTACTATAAAATGCCGCTAATTGTGCAGCTTCTAAAATAGTTGTTTCCGATGGATCTTGGGCACGAATAACGACATGTGAGCCTGGAATGTCTTTTGTATGCAACCACATATCGTGTCGGTGTGCCAAACGGTGTGTTAAATAATCATTTTGTTTATTGTTTCGTCCGACATAAATAGGTGTGCCATCTGTTGCAACATAAGCTTCTGGCATTGGTTTCTTAGGTTTATGTTTTTTAGAGTGACGTTGTTTTTTCAAATAGCCTTCTTCTCGTAGTTCCTCGCGAATTTCTTCAATATCAACTTCTCTTGCGACTTCTAATTGCTGGATTAGCTGTTCCAAATAAGCAATCTCTCTTTTGGACTTGATCATTTCCTTTCGAACAACTTTTTTAGCAGCTTCTAGTTTACGATAACGTGTAAAAAAAGACTGTGCATTCTCACTCGGTGTTTTATCTGTTTGTAAAGGGATTGTGACTTCCTTTTGCTCCGGATTATAATAATCAACGACAGTGACCTCCGTATCACCTTGATTCACAAGATGCAGATGAGCCGTTAATAATTCTCCTTGTCGTTGAAATTTTTCTGCTCGTTTTGCCTTTTTTATTGTTTTTTGATGAATTTTTAATTTCCGTTCATTTTTACTGAGTTCATTTTTCAACAATCGGTATAAATCCCGTGCTTGCTGTTTCACACGGTCTCTTTCCACCTTGCCTGTGAAAAAACGATCAAGCATGTCACTCGGTGAATTAAAATGTTCCTGTTCTCCTGTTAAGGAAGTCATTGGAATCACATGAAAATCTTCTTTCTTTCCACGGTAAATCATTGGGTCATAATCATGATTGTTTACTTGATCACGTATGTCCAAAAAGACCTCATTGTAAACTTCTGGTGAGCCAAGATTGGCGCGCTTTACAATTTCCCTTGTTATAAATGGTGAGAGACCTGTAAACGTATGGACCATTTGCATATCCAATTTACCGGCATTAAAATCTATTTTTTTTATGAATTCATCCCCATGAACTGTTAATGGATTCAATTTATCCTGCTTGGGTGCTGCAATATACATATGGCCAGGCAAAATGGTGCGATAGCGATTTTGTAAAGGGGGTACGTGTTTCAAACTATCGATAATATGTTCTTTCTGATCATTCAGTAACATAACATTGCTATGCCGACCCATTAATTCTAGAATTAAGCATTTTGTTGCTGAGTCACCGATTTCGTCAACTGTTCGGATTTCAAATTCAACAATGCGCTCTAGCCCTTCTTGCTTAATGGATTCTATAAATCCCCCAACCAAATGCTTTCGTAATAACATACAGAACATCGGCGGTTCTTTGGGGTTTTGATACGTTGCTTCGGTTAAATGAAACCGCGCATACGTCGGATGTATTGACAATAATAAAGTATGATTTTGGCGCTGATTCCGAATCGTGAAAATCAGTTCAGTTTCCGATGGTTGGTATATTTTTGAAATACGTCCATGCAATAATTTATTTTGTAATTCATTTGTAACGGCTCTTGTTACAATTCCATCAAATGGCATACAAATCACTCCTCATGTAATTATAGCATTATTTGGGACAAGTCTGCATATATTTCCTTATAGATAAACATGCATTTTCCAAAAGCTTGGAGGTTATATGATGTGAAGTGGTATCAATTACAAGTCGAACAAATTGAAAAGAACTTACAAGTAAGTAAGGACAAGGGGTTAACACATACTCAATTTGAACAACGGCAAAAACAGTTTGGTTTAAATGAAGTTCAAAGTGATAAAGGTATTTCCAATTGGTTACTGTTTATACAACAGTTTCAGGATTTTATGGTTCTCATATTATTAGCCGCAACATTGATCGCGGGTCTACTCGGCGAGTATGTTGATGCCACTGCGATTATGGTGATTGTACTCCTCAATGGATGTATTGGCTTTTTCCAGGAAAGAAAAGCAGAAAAATCACTTGAAAAATTAAAAGAATTATCTGCCCCAACAGCAAATGTGTTACGTGATAACAATTGGCAACATATCCCTTCCAAACATATTGTTGTAGGTGATGTCATTCGTTTAAAAAGTGGCGATCGAATTCCTGCGGATGTTCGTTTGATTCATTCGTCAAGTATGGAAACAGATGAGGCGACTTTAACGGGTGAATCATTACCAGTTAATAAACATACAAAGCCGATTCATCATGATGGTTTAGAAGCGCAAGATCAGTTAAATATGGGATTTATGGGAACGATTGTTTCCCGTGGATCTGGTCTTGGGATAGTTGTTGGTACAGGAATGGATACTGTTATTGGTCAAATTGCGACGCTGATGTCGGAAACGAAAAAGACAATTACGCCATTAGAACATAAATTAGCAGAGCTTGGGAAAGTATTAATAGCTGTCGTTTTGGTACTGACAGGACTTGTTGTAGGGATTGGTGTCTATCAGGGACATCCAGTTTATGAAATGTTTTTAGCCGGTGTATCACTCGCCGTTGCTGCTATTCCTGAAGGACTGCCAGCTATCGTTACTGTTGCATTATCTCTTGGTGTCCAGCGCATGATTCGTCGTAAAGCCATTGTAAGAAAGTTATCTGCTGTTGAAACGCTTGGTTGCACCTCTGTAATCTGTTCTGATAAAACAGGTACCATTACAGAAAACAAAATGACTGTTAAAGAACTTTTTTTAAATGAAACATTTATAAATGTATCTGGAGATGGCTATGAACTTAATGGAGATTACTTTGTCAATCAAAAAAAGGTTGATCATCATTATCCGAATCTCAAGGACATGCTACTGTACGGAGATTTGTGCAACAATGCAACTTTAAAAGTTAAAAAAGGACAATATGTGATTGATGGTGATCCAACAGATGGTGCTCTTCTTGTTGCCGCTAGAAAAATAGGCATTCAGTCTAATATGAAACACCAATATCGATTGGTTAAAGAAATGCCGTTTGACTCAAGTCGAAAGCGGATGAGCGTTATCGTAGAGGATGAAAACAAACAGCGATTTTTAATTACAAAAGGGGCCCCAGAAGTTATTTTACCACATAGTTCATATTATTTAAGTAAAAGTGGCCGTCAAAAGTTAACTGACGACACACCGATGTATGATGCTGTTGACCAAATGGCTCAAAAAGCGTTGCGAACAATTGCGATTGCTATAAAACCGCTATCTAAAGGGAACAGTCAATCTGAAGCATTGCTTGAGAAGGATTTAACGTTTATTGGTTTGTACGGATTGATCGATCCCCCTAGAAAGGAGGTTAAAAAGGCCATTTCAGAATGTCGAAATGCTGGCATTAAGTCGATTATGATTACAGGGGACCATGCTAAAACTGCCGAAGCCATTGCCAAACAAATTAATTTGTTACCGAAGAATGGATTAATTGTCGAGGGATACGAACTCAATCAGATGTCAGCTGATGAATTATCACAAAAAATTGATGATATTTACGTATTTGCCCGTGTTACCCCAGAGCATAAACTGAAAATTGTTAAAGCTTTTCAGGATCAAGGTCATGTTGTCGCCATGACTGGTGATGGCGTCAATGATGCCCCGGCTATTAAGGCCAGTGATATCGGTATTAGTATGGGAGAAACAGGTACAGACGTCACAAAAGAAGCATCTGCTCTTTTACTAATGGATGATAATTTTGCGACCATTAAAGAAGCGATAAAAGAGGGCCGTAACATTTATGAAAACATTCGAAAATTTATTCGTTATTTATTGGCCTCAAATGTCGGTGAGATATTAGTTATGTTATTTGCGATGATGCTTGCCTTACCGCTGCCACTCGTCCCCATACAAATATTATGGGTGAATCTTGTGACAGATGGTTTACCGGCAATGGCACTTGGATTGGATAAACCAGAAGAAGATACGATGAAGCGGGGGCCTCGAAACTCTCGAGAAGGCATATTTGCTCGAGGTCTAGGATTTCAAATTGTCAGTCGTGGCTTATTTATCGGTCTCGTTACATTAATTGCCTTTATGCTCGCTTATGATAATAATCCTGATCAGCTTATTTATGGACAAACAATGGCTTTTGCAACATTGGTCATGGCTCAGCTCATTCATGTATTTGATTGTCGAAGTGAAAAATCTGTTTTTTCAAGAAATCCATTTGAAAATATATATTTAATTTTCGCAGTTATCTCGTCATTACTACTGTTACTTGTCGTTATTTACTGGGAACCATTACAGCCTGTATTTTATACAACACCTTTAGTCTTTATGGACTGGTTATTAATTTTAGTATTAAGTGCCATCCCGACTGTCTTATTCGGCTTCACTAAGAAATAAAATGCTAGTTTTCAATTTATTCAGCCATAAACAACTTGTTTATGGCTGAAATCAATTAATAGTTGAATTTATACCCCTCTTTTCTTTATAATAGACTTATTATCAAAACAACGTATGATAATGGATGAGATATACAATGAAATTTACGTCAGAGGGGGAACCAGAGTGGGCTTACAATTAATTAATATCGGATTTGGCAATGTTGTTTCCGCGACGAGAGTTATATCGATCGTGTCACCTGAATCCGCACCAATTAAACGCATCGTGACGGTTGCACGTGATAATAATAAATTAGTTGATGCAACATATGGCAGAAGAACACGCGCTGTCATTATTACAGATAGTGATCATGTTGTACTTTCGGCAGTCCAACCAGAAACTGTTGGACAACGTGTCATTAGTCATGATGAATTGACAGATGAATAATTAGGAGGCAATACATTGGTCGATAAGAAAGGTATACTTTTTATTCTTTCTGGTCCTTCTGGTGTTGGTAAAGGAACGGTAAGGGAAAGGCTATTTCAACAAGAAAATAAACTTAAATATTCCATCTCAATGACAACAAGAGAGAAGCGACCCGGTGAAGCAGATGGTGTCGATTACTTTTTTAAAACAAAAAATGAATTCGAACGTCTCATAGAAGAAAAAAGATTGTTAGAACATGCACAATATGTTAATAATTACTATGGAACCCCAAAAGCATACGTTGAGGAAATGTTGGCAGCGGGTCATGATGTATTTTTAGAAATTGAAGTGCAAGGTGCAATGCAAGTTCAACAAAATTTTTCCGAAGGTGTTTTTATCTTTTTATTCCCGCCGAGCTTGGAAGAATTAAAAAATAGAATTGTGACTCGGGGAACGGAATCGCAGTCCCTCGTACTTAATCGTTTAAAAGAAGCTAAGAAAGAAATTAATATGATGTATGCTTATGATTATGTCGTTGTGAATGATGATGTTGACGAAGCGGTTGCTAAAATTAAGGCAATTATTGAAAGTGAGCATTGCAAACAAACACGTTTTTCACAACAATATAAACAAATATTGGAGGATGATTATGATGCTGGAACCATCGATTGATTCATTGCAAAAAGAGATTAAATCCAAGTATACACTTGTAACTTTATCTGCGCGTCGTGCTAGAGATTTACGTAATTCAGATAACTTACAAATTGAAAATCCAATATCTAATACATACGTTGGTTTGGCACTCGAAGAAATACAAGCAGGAAAACTAACACTTGAAGAAGATTGACTGATTAAATCCTCGCATTTGGCGGGGGTTTTTCTTTTTCTGAAGTATTTTGTACCGGTAGGTGCACATGTGATCCTTACCGACCATTTACTTCAATTAATCGAACGTCCATTGTTTGTTTTGAAAGACTTATGGCTTCATGTCTATTATAATGAGAGGTAGACGTGAAATAACTTTCGCCAATGTGTTATTTCCAAGGAGGTCTGTGAAGAATGCTTAAAAATAAACGTATTATTTTGGGGGTCACAGGTGGAATCGCAGCATATAAAGCATGTGATTTGACGAGTAAATTAACACAACAAGGTGCACATGTAAAAGTCATTATGACAGAAAGTGCAACTCAATTTGTGTCCCCTTTAACATTCCAGGCATTATCTAGAAATCCAGTATATACAGATACATTTGATGAAAAAGATCCACAAAAAATAGCTCATATCGATTTGGCCGATTGGGCAGATTTGGTAATTATTGCACCGGCAACAGCCAATACCATAAGTAAAATAGCTCATGGTCTTGGTGATGATATGCTTACAACGACATTACTCGCTACACAAGCAACGATTTATATTGCACCAGCTATGAATGTGCATATGTACGCACACCCAGCTGTTGTTACAAATATGAAATTACTAGAGCGTTGGGGATATCACTTTATAGAGCCGGGGGCAGGTTATTTAGCATGTGGTTATGTCGGAAAGGGCCGACTAGAAGAACCGAAAACAATTATTCAAGCGATCGCCAATCACCAATCGGAATCACTCGTACTGGTTCAGAAAAAAGTCCTTATTTCTGCTGGCCCAACACGAGAACAAATCGACCCTGTGCGCTTTTTTACGAACCGCTCATCAGGCAAGATGGGATTTGCACTCGCTCAAACTGCCGCTCAGATGGGGGCTCAGGTGACGCTTGTTACAGGAACCGTTCATTTGGAAACGACACATCCGAACATTACCCGAATTGATGTGACAACAGCAGAAGATATGTATCAGGCCATGGTTAAAGCTTTGCCAGATCATGATATTGTCATTAAAGCTGCTGCTGTCGCTGATTATCGGCCAAAACAAACATTTAAAGATAAAATGAAAAAGCAACTCGGTGACTGGCACATTGAAATGGAACGAACAAGAGATATCTTGCAAGCTTTAGGTGAGCAGAAACAAAGCCAGTTTCTCGTTGGATTCGCCGCTGAAACAAATGACCATTTAGAAAATGGTAGGAAAAAACTACAGAATAAACATTTAGACGCCATCGTCATTAATAATGTTGGGGCAAAAGATGCAGGGTTTGAAGTTGATACTAATGCGGTCACATATTTGAATAAACATAATGAAACAACAGAATTAGAAAATGCGACAAAAGATGAAATTGCACAACACATCCTTAAACTTGTTATGCATGACATGGGGGATGACAAGGGGTGAAAATTGCCAAAGTCATAGTAGATGTTCAAGCAAGCCCGATTAACCAAACATTTGATTACATTATACCTGATGCATACGAACCGATTATTGAGAAAGGCATGCGTGTCATCATACCGTTTGGACCGCGCAAAATTACCGGTTTCGTTGTTGATTTAGACAACGACTCAACATTCCCAAAACATAAACTCAAACCTTTGTTAGACGTAATCGACATAACACCTGTTCTGACCCCTGAACTCCTAGACTTGGGAAAATGGCTCGCTCAGCAAACATTATGTCTATATATTACCGCCTTTCAAGCAATGTTGCCTCACGTTTTAAAGGCCAAATATGAGAAACATATTGTACGTCTTACAGAGGACCGTTTGTTACCAGATTTAGAGACACTTTTTTCAGGCTATGAAACTGTGAATTTTGAACGTATTAAAACACTAAATATAAGCTATCACCATGTGAGACAGGCAATTCAGTCAGGCGATATCATGGTAAAATATGTGGTGACATCACGTGAAACAAAAAAGTATGAAACATATATTCAGCCAGCCATTGATCCACATAGATTAGAAGAAGCATTGGTCGATCTACCTAAAAATGCCAAGCGTCAATCACAACTACTACATTTTTTCATCGAGAACCCAGATGCTATTTCTCAAAACAAGTTGCTTCGGACCTTGAATATGAACCGGGCAAATGTGAAAGCATTGATTGATAAAGGGTTATTAACTGGAGAAAAAAGAGAAGTCTTTCGTAATCCATATGATGACCAACAATTTAGGAGAACGACAGCACGGCAATTGACGACCGAACAACAACAGGCAATCATACCGATACAAAATGCGATAAAGGCGGAACAACATGGTGTTTTTTTAGTGCACGGTGTGACGGGAAGTGGTAAAACAGAAATTTACTTACAAGCGATTCAAGATGTGGTTAACAAAAATCAAGAAGCAATTGTTTTAGTACCCGAAATATCGTTAACCCCCCAAATGGTGACACAATTTAAAAGCCGTTTTGGTTCAAATGTTGCTGTTTTGCATAGTGCCTTATCAGCTGGAGAAAAATTTGATGAATGGCGCCGCATCCATCGGAAGGAAGTCCAGGTTGTCGTCGGTGCCCGTTCAGCTATTTTTGCACCATTTGAAAATCTTGGTATTATGATCATTGATGAGGAGCATGAAACAACGTATAAACAAGAAGATCAACCGCGTTATCATGCAAGGGATGTTGCGATTAAACGTGGTAAAACACATCATTGTCCTGTTGTATTGGGCAGTGCGACACCAACATTAGAATCTTATGCCAGGGCACAAAAAGGTGTTTACAAGTTAGCTACTTTAAATAAACGAACAAATGAACGTGCAATGCCCAAAGTTGAGGTCGTTGATATGCGGGAAGAGCTTCATGCTGGGAATCGAACAATGTTTTCACGCGAGCTGCAGGCAGCTATTACGGAACGGATCCAAAGAAAAGAACAAATCGTGTTATTGTTAAACCGTCGTGGTTACTCAACGTTTGTCATGTGTCGGGATTGTGGGCACGTCAAAGAATGTCCACATTGTGATATCGCACTCACATATCATAAGAAAACGAACCAATTGAAGTGCCACTATTGTTCAAAAGAAGAGCCAATGCCAGATATTTGTCCGGAATGTCGAAGTGATTTGATACGGTATTTTGGGACTGGAACTCAGCGGATTGAAGAAGCTTTAAGTGATGTTATACCTGAAGCACGTGTTATTCGTATGGATGTGGATACAACTAGACGTAAAGGTGCGCATGAAAAATTATTAAAACAATTTTCCGATCAAGAAGCAGACATCCTATTAGGTACTCAAATGATTGCAAAAGGACTTGATTTTCCAAATGTCACATTAGTTGGTGTGTTAACCGCTGATTCAATGCTCCACTTACCAGATTTTCGGGCGTCAGAAAAGACATTCCAACTTTTAACTCAAGTGAGTGGACGAGCAGGCCGACACGACCTCCCGGGAAAGGTCATTGTTCAAACGTATACACCAGAACATTATAGTATTGACTTGGCGAGCTTGTATGACTTTCGACAATTTTATCGACGGGAAATGCGGATACGTAAGACCTTTCAATATCCACCTTATGTCTTTTTAGTGCTTATAACGGTTTCGCATGTCAACCATGTTAAGGTGATTCAAACGACACAAAAAATTGTTCAATTACTAATTAAAAATGTTCAACAAGAGACAGTTGTACTTGGTCCAACACCATCACCTCTTTCTAGAATAAAAGATAGATATCGCTATCAATGCATGATAAAGTATAAGGACGAACCGAAATTACGCCAATTGATTCAAAAAATTATTAATCAATTTTCTGAAGAGATCAGAAAGGAAAATTTACAAATCGCAGTTGATATGCAGCCATATCAATTGATGTAGAAATGAGTGATCGTATGAAAAAAGTTGTTTTCATGGGGACACCAGACTTTGCTGTCCCCGTTTTAGAAAAGTTAATCACATCTGAATATGATGTTGTACTTGTCGTAACACAACCCGATAGACCAAAAGGCAGAAAGAAAAGACGCACACCACCTCCCGTTAAAATAGCGGCTGAACGTGCAGGTATACCCGTATTTCAACCAGAAAAGTTATCCGAGACGTATGAACAGATCGTTGAGTTGCAACCAGATCTAATTGTTACAGCTGCATATGGTCAGTTGTTGCCAGATGCGGTACTGGATAGTCCAAAATATGGTTGTATCAATGTACATGCGTCCCTATTACCGGAACTTAGGGGTGGGGCACCCATTCATTATGCTATTTTAGAAGGTAAGAAAGAAACCGGGATTACTATTATGTTTATGGTTAAAAAACTTGATGCCGGGGATATATTGAGTCAAGCGACCATTCAAATTGAAGATGATGATCATGTCGGAACACTACACGATAAATTGTCAGATGTCGGTGCACATTTATTAATGGATACGATGCCAAAGTTATTTGCTGGTGAAATGACGCCTGAAAAACAAGATGAACAAAAAGCAACTTATGCACCAAACATAAAGCGGTCACAAGAAAAGATTGATTGGACCGAAGATAACACAACCGTTTATAACCATATTAGAGGGTTACATCCATGGCCAGTTGCTTACACAACGTATGAAGGACAATCACTAAAAATTTGGTGGGGAACAGCCGATATGAAATATTACGATGGTGAACCGGGAGAAATTGTGGACATCATTGAAAAAGAGTCATGTATCGTTTTATGTGGTAACAACCGAGGCATCCACATAACTGAAATCCAGCCAGCTGGTAAACGGAGAATGACTGTGGCACAATATTTACTAGGAGATCCAAATCGACTTAAACTAGGAATGGTGTTAGGTGAGTAATATGGGAGAAAAAACATTTAGAACGATTTGTCTAGAACTTTTACAACGGATTGATGGCGATAGCGGTTATAGTCATTTGTTAATTGATCGTGAAATCAAACGTCATCAGTTGACGAATAAAGATGCCGCACTACTAACTGAAATCGTTTATGGTACAATGGAGCGGAAAATGACCTTAGATTATATGTTAGAACCATTTATTCATCATAAAAAGCTTGAATCGTGGGTACACATGTTATTAAGGATGTCAGTATATCAAATGATTTATCTTGATAAAGTACCAGACTATGCCATCATAAATGACGCTGTAGAAATTGGGAAGAAATCTGGACATAAAGGGATCGCTTCATTTGTCAATGGTGTTTTGCGAAATGTCAGACGGAAAGGTGTCAGAGACCCGCAAGACATTTCCGACCCAATCCAACGTTTATCTATTAGTACGAGTCATCCAAAATGGTTGATTAAGCGGTGGGTCGCTCAGTATGGTATGCATATCACTGAAAAAATGGCACAGACAAATCTTAAACGAAAACCGTTATCTGTCCGAGTGCAACCTTTAAAAATATCTCGGGATGATGCAATGGCGAAGCTAAAACAATTGGGCTTTTCCGTAAGTCCATCTACTTTTTCTAAGCAAGGAATCGTTGTCGAGAAAGGCAATGTATTACAAACAGATTTATTTTTAGAAGGGTTTATGACTATCCAAGATCAAACCTCCATGCTTGTAGCCGAGATGCTTCAAGTGCAACCAGGTATGACGGTTTTAGATGCTTGTAGCGCACCAGGTGGGAAAGTAACACATGTCGCTGAATTAATGGATAATACGGGTGTGGTTCACGCTTATGATTTACATAAGAAAAAGGTTCGTTTACTGCGTGAACGAATGGAAAAAATAGATCTAAAAATCATTGACGTTTATCAAGGTGATGCACGGAAATTACAATCACGTCATGATCCAAGTAGTTATGATAGAATCATTGTAGATGCCCCGTGCTCTGGATTCGGTGTGATCCGAGGTAAACCTGATATTAAATACCGTAAAAATGAAGCAGATATTCGACAACTGGCTCATATTCAGTATGATATATTGAACCATGTTGCACCCTTACTAAAAGAGGATGGTAAGCTCATCTATAGTACGTGTACGGTCGAAAAAGATGAAAATGAACATGTCGTTAGACGTTTTATTGAAACCCATCCCGAATTTACTGTGGATACAAGCTTTTTTAAGGATATACCAACCTTTCTTCACGATTCGGAAGGGCTCAGTGACCTGGGTCTGCAAATTTTTCCACAAACATTCAATACTGATGGCTTTTTCTTAACACGGCTTATTAAACAGTTGTAAAAATAGTTTGCCATCAGTCGTGTTTGTTAAAGGATATGTTAATGTCATAAATATCTGTCACAGACTAAGCCGAACGATGCGTTTAAATAAAAGATGATCGTTCATAAATAATGTTGGCATATCATCCATGCGTGTTGTTCGGATGTTAAAGCCACTATTTGAATAAGGCATTGATTCGGTATAAGAAAAAAATTCAGCTATGCTTTAGGTATATACATAAATGTGTTTTTACATAAAACTTTAAGTTTTCCATACTCATGAGGTGATAGGATGGACGCGAAATTTCTGACAGATCGAGGTCAAGTGAGAGAAGTTAATGAGGATTCCGGTGGTGTATTTTTTAATGCACCAGGTCAAATGTTAGCTGTTATTGCTGACGGCATGGGAGGTCATAAGGCTGGAGACGTGGCAAGTCAATCTGTGGTTTCTATTTTGGATGAAAAATGGCAAAAACTAGAAACGCCATTTCAAACACCAGGAGAAGCCGAAACATGGTTAAACGATACATTGTTAGTTGTTAATAACGCTATTTATCAACAAGCTCAAGAAAATGAGACTTATTCAGGTATGGGCACAACCGTCGTTGCCACACTTTGTACAGATGAGTTTGTGACGATCGCCCATGCCGGTGACAGTCGCTGTTATATTTACAACGATAATGGATTTAGCCAATTAACGATAGACCATTCATTGGTCAATGAACTACTTAAATCGGGAGAAATAACAGAGGCAGAAGCCCGTGAGCATCCCCGGAAAAATATTGTTCTTAAAGCGCTTGGCACTGCTGAAGACACAGTGAGCGATGTAAAAAGTATTGAATGGGAAATGCATAACAAGCTTCTATTATGTACGGACGGCTTGACGGATAAACTCACAAATGAAGAATTGTCAGGATATTTAGAGGATCAAGATTCAATTAAAACGACAGGTGAAAAAATGATCGACTTAGCCAATGAAAGAGGTGGCGAAGACAATATTTCACTTATTATTGCCACTCACAAGCGATCAGAAGAGGTAGGTGAAATAGAATGTTAGAAGGTCATTTGTTAAGTGATAGGTACCGCATTAAAAAAACCATTGGTGGAGGCGGCATGGCTAATGTGTATTTGGCAGAGGATATCATTCTCGATCGTGATGTCGCAATCAAAGTGTTGCGTTTAGAATATGCCAATGATGAAGAATTTATAGCGCGCTTCGATAGAGAAGCAAAAGCTGCAACGAGCCTATCACATCCAAATATTGTAAATATATTTGATGTTGGGGAAGAAGACCACATTTTATATATGGTTATGGAATATGTTGACGGTTTAACACTAAAAGAATATATCCATCGTTTTGGACCCATTGAAGTTGAAGAAGCTTTAGAGATAATGAAACAGGTGACTTCAGCAATCGCACACGCGCATGCGAATGATCTCGTACATAGGGATATTAAACCACAGAACGTTTTGTTAGATAAATATAATAATGTCAAAGTGACGGATTTTGGCATTGCCGTTGCATTAAGTGCGACATCTTTAACTCAGACAAATTCCATACTTGGTTCAGTACATTATCTGTCCCCTGAACAAGCACGAGGTGGTATGGCTACAAAAAAATCAGATATTTATTCATTGGGAATTGTGTTATTTGAACTGCTAACAGGACGCTTGCCTTTTTCTGGTCAAACACCAGTCTCAATCGCTTTAAAACATTTACAATCAGATACACCTTCTGTAAGAAATATTCAACCAAACATTCCACAAAGTGTCGAAAATATCGTTTTAAAAGCGACAGCAAAAGATCCTTTCCATCGTTATGAGACAATCTACGAATTAGAGGAAGCTTTAGAAACAGCACTTGATCCGAGTAGATTGAATGAAGCCGTGTATCAACCGCCTATTGAAGACGGCGAAGAAACGAAAGCTATCCCAATTATTACCGATCATTTACAACCATCTAGTGATGATACAATTGTTCGTGGGGAAAATGAAACAACGAAACCATATGGACAAGGCCAATCGAAAGAGGACAAGCCTAAGAAAAAAAGCAAAAAGAAAAAATGGATCATTATTTCGAGTGTGTTTTTTATCTTAATAGCTGCGGCTGTTCTAGCAATATTTGTTTTGCCAAATTGGTTCCTACCAAAAGAAGTGGATGTCCCGGATGTAACTGGTGAGGCATATGACGATGCAGTTTACGAACTCGAAGAAAATGTCAATTTGGTTGTCGAAAAAGAATCAGCGTATTCATCAGATATTGAGGAGGACCACGTTGTTAAGACAGAGCCGAAAGCGGGAAGAAGTGTTAAAGAAGGGTCAACGGTGACCGTGTTTGTTAGTCAAGGAAAAAAGCCAATTTCATTTATAGATTATGTGGGTCGAGATTATGAACAAGTGAAACGTATATTAGAAGATCGAGGTTTTGAAAACTTTAGACCGATTGAAAAAAATTCAAATAAACCAGCAGGAGAGATTATCTCACAAATTCAACCATTACCAGATACCGAAGTGGTACCAAGTGAAGAACAGGTTATTTTCGAAGTGAGTATTGGACCTGAATTGGTAAGTTTGAAAAACCTTAAAGGTATGACGGAATCAGAGGCAAAAGACTATTTAGAAGACAATAACTTGAAGATGAATAAATTAGAAGAAAACTCAGAATCTGTTCCAGAGGGTGAAGTGATTAGGCAGAATCCAGAAACAGATACAGATTTAGAAGAAGATTCAACTGTTGATGTATATATATCCATCGGTCAAGAAGAAAAACCACCTGTCCTTCATTCGGTCACGTTTACCATTGCATATACAGCAAATGATGATGAAAGTGACCAGACTGATGAGAATGAAACAGATGACAATAATACGGAAAACGAAAATGAAGACGAAGATGATCTGACACCTCAAGATGTACAAATATATATTGGTGATATGAATCATGATCTTACAGATGTCTATAAAGAGGATACCATTATAACGGATACAGAATATACAATTACATTAACAATTGAGCAAGGTAGTGAGGCTGATTACAAGGTCGTTAGAGATGGTGAGGTAGTTGAAGACGTAACGATACCATATGAAGAAGGTGAATAGATGGCAGAAGGTCGAATAATAAAGGCATTAAGTGGCTTTTACTATGTGAAATCAGAAGATACTATTTTTGCTTGTAAGGGTAGGGGTGTTTTCAGGAAGCGTAAAGTGAGCCCACTTGTTGGAGATTTTGTCTCTTTTCAAGTTACTGATGAATTGGAAGGTTATATTACAGAAATTAAGCCTAGGGATAACGCATTAAAGCGTCCACCCATTGCAAATATAAATCAGGCCGTGATCGTGAGCTCTGCAAAAATGCCTGACTTTAGTCCACTTCTCTTAGACCGTTTTCTCGTCTTAGTTGAATCAAAACAGATAGATCCTATTATTTTTATAACAAAAATGGATTTATTGACTGAAGAAGAGCAATCAACGATTGAAGCATTTGCTAGGGATTATGCTGACATTGGTTATGACGTCGAATGTCTGACGTCCAAGGCGGGCCGTGATCTGACGTATTTAGAAGACTATTTTAATGACAAGGTTACGGTTATCGCTGGCCAATCAGGTGTTGGTAAATCATCCATATTAAATGGGCTAGATCCATCATTGTTGATTGAAACAGATGACATTTCGATGCGTCTTGGTCGTGGGAAGCATACAACACGCTATGTTGAACTTGTTGAAATTGGCAATGGTCTTGTTGCAGATACGCCAGGTTTCAGTGCACTGGACTTCTCAGATATAGAATTAGAGACATTAGCGGATTGTTTTCCAGACATACACGCACGACAAGGTGACTGTCGTTTTCGTCGTTGCATGCATATTCAGGAACCCCATTGTGCCGTTAAAGATGCAGTTGAACAAAATAAAATAAAATCCTATCGTTATAATAATTATGTCAGCTTTTATAACGAAATAAAGTCAAGAAAGCCGAGGTACTCATAATGGTAAAAATCGCACCATCCATATTATCAGCAGATTTCTCAAAATTAGGGGAAGAGATTATTGATGTACAAAATGCGGGCGCGGACTATATCCATGTGGATGTGATGGATGGACATTTTGTACCAAATATTACGATTGGGCCATTAATTGTTGAAGCCATTCGACCTGTAACACATTTACCGCTGGATGTTCATTTAATGATTTCTCAGCCAGATGCTTACATTCCAGCGTTTGCTCAAGCCGGTGCTACTATTATTACAGTACATCAAGAAGCATGCACACATTTACATCGAACAATTCACCTAATTAGGGAAAATGGTGTGAAATCGGGTGTTGTTATTAATCCAGCAACACCTGCTGAAACGATTCAACCTATATTATCGTATGTCGATCTCGTGCTGGTTATGACGGTCAATCCAGGTTTTGGGGGACAGACATTTATCCATGAAACAGTTTCTAAAATATCTCAACTCTCACAATGGCGTGAAAAAAATGGATATGATTTCGAAATTGAGGTAGATGGTGGTGTTAACGTAGATACGGCGCGTATATGTGTGGAAGCTGGTGCCAATGTTCTCGTAGCTGGAAGTGCCATTTTTGATCAGTCAAATAGAGCAAAAGCTTTACAAGATATCGTCAAGGCAGCAGGTAAATAGAAATAAAGATGTAAATCTCGACATGCTACCCTCTCTTTTAATTCCGGGATCGTTTATAATCTATGATCTTTTAAATAGTGGTACTTTTTCGGAAAGGAAAAGCATATTATGACTAATAAAGAGTCGTGATATGAGTAGATCAAACGATTCGTATGTCAACCTGTTGTAAATAGAGGAGGGGGAACTGATGAAGTTTTATACTATTAAACTCCCGAGATTTATTGGTGGCTTTGTTCGTGTTGTGATCGGTGTATTCAAAAAGGATAAGTAATGAATATAGCTTTTGTCAATTTCATTGGCAGAAGCTCATTTTTTCATCGATTTTATAGAAAGTAAAAAAAGCACCCAATTAAATCGGGGTGCTTTTTGGCTCATCTTATTTTGCCAGCGTATTTATTTAGGATATATTATACACGCTCTACTTTACCTGATTTAAGAGCGCGCGCCGAAACATATACACGTTTAGGTTTTCCATCAACCATAATACGAGCTTTTTGTAAATTAGCTTTCCATTTACGTCTGTTAGAATTCAGGGCATGGGAACGCTTGTTTCCAGAACCTGTTTGACGACCAGTTATGACACATTTTCTAGCCATATTAATTCCCTCCTACTTTAACAAATACAACATCAATCCTTACTTAATTTATCATAAAGATAGAAAAATTGCAATTCCTAAAGTATTGTCGTTACAACGATGTGCATCAAAGGTAATAAACAACTTTAAAATATCTTGACAGAACGTGGTAAATCATGCATTGTAAGAAGAGGAATTCTATATGGCTCGATACTGTGAAACTCGTTTCGTTTGTAGTAAAATATCCTTAAGTTGATATGGGTAAAAGGAGGATACGTATGTCAATTGATATGAGTACAAAATACGGACAGGTGACAATCACAAATGATGTCATCGCAACAATTGCCGGAGGCGCAGCCGTTAAATGTTATGGCATTGTGGGTATGGCGTCTAAGAGTCAGTTAAGAGACGGCTTTGCCGAGATGATCCGCAAAGAAAATTATTCACGTGGCGTCATTGTACGACAGGAAGATAATAATTTGCATATTGACATGTATATTATTGTTAGTTACGGAACGAAAATTTCTGAAATTGCTCATAATGTACAATCACAAGTAAAATATACATTAAATCAATCATTAGGCCTTGAAATAAAATCAGTTAATATTTATATTCAAGGTGTTCGAGTTACAAAAGTGTAACGCGATACGATAGAGGAGGAAGTAAAGTGACATCTTGTACGTTAGATGGCCAAACATTTATGGCAATGGTTCGCCTGGGCGCACACCATTTAACGAATAATGCAAAAACAATTGATGCTCTCAATGTTTTTCCTGTTCCAGATGGCGATACGGGAACAAATATGAATTTATCTATGACATCTGGGGCAAATGAGGTCAAACAAGCAAAAAGTGATCAAATATCAGATGTTGCGGCAGCATTTGCTAAAGGGCTATTAATGGGTGCTCGTGGTAACTCAGGGGTTATTTTATCCCAATTATTTCGAGGGTTTTCCAAAGGTATTGAACAAAAAGAAACCATTACCGCAAAAGAACTGGCACATGCTTTTGATACGGGAGTAAAAACAGCTTATAAAGCTGTCATGAAACCAGTTGAAGGTACGATTTTAACGGTGGCAAAAGACGCGGCAGCACATGCAGTTGAATTGGCAGAAACTGAAGAAAATATCATTGTCTTAATGGAAAGTGTTCTTTCAGAGGCTAAGGCATCTTTAAGGCGCACACCAGACTTACTTCCTGTCCTAAAAGAGGTCGGTGTTGTCGATTCGGGTGGACAGGGTCTTGTGACGATTTATGAAGGGTTTTTAGCCTCATTAAAAGGTGAAGAATTACCTCAGGCAAATGCAGATGAAATTGACATGAACGAGATGGTGAACGCCGAACATCATAAAATTAATCAAGACTTCATGGACACGTCAGAGATCAAGTTCGGTTATTGTACAGAATTCATGGTTAAATTTGAAGATAAGAAATTAAAGGAACATCCTTTTGATGAGGATGCATTTCGTCTTGAATTAAGTGAACATGGTGACTCTCTTTTGGTTATTTCTGACGATGAAGTTGCCAAAGTGCATGTACACACAGAATATCCTGGAAACGTTCTGACAATAGGACAGAGGTACGGTAGTTTGATCAATTTAGATATTGAAAATATGCGCGAACAGCATACTGCCATTGTTGGTGAAGAATCATCGCAAAAAGAGGGAGCAAAAGAAAAAGCAGACTATGCAATCATTACAATTGCAATGGGTACGGGTATCAAATCATTATTTGAAAGCCTTGGTGCAACAGTCGTCATTGAAGGTGGGCAAACGATGAACCCAAGTACCGCAGATATTACAAAAGCAATCGAACAAGCCCATGCTAAAAGTGTTCTTATCTTACCTAATAATAAAAATATTTTTATGTCTGCTAACCAAGCGGCAGATATTGCAGAGGATCATGTTGAAGTGGTGGAAACAGAAACTATTCCACAGGGTATTAGTGCGATTTTAGCATTTAATCCTGATGTTGATATAAACGTAAATAAGCAGGTGATGACGGAAGCAAAAGAAGACGTCAAAACTGGACAAGTTACATATGCGGTTAGGGATACAAAAATTAACGGCATTACAATTGAAAAAGGTAATTTTATGGGAATCTCTGATGGTGAAATTAAAGCAACACATCAGGATCGAATGGAAACTGTTAAATTGTTGTTGAGTGAAATGATAACCGATGATGATGAAATCCTTACAATGCTTACTGGTGAGGATGTAGACGATTCTGAGCTAACGGATTTAACGGATTTTATCGAAATGACTTATGAAGACATTGAACTTGAGTCGTACGAGGGTAACCAACCCATTTACTCCTACATTTTCTCTGTTGAATAATAAAAAAACAATTAGAGGCTGTGTTTGAATACAATTTATGATAAGTATCAATAAAAAAATCAAGACATGTTCATGTATGGTAAACATTGGACATGTCTTTGTTTTTGATTAAAGTGATTTCTTTTCTTGTTTGAAATCTCAAATTTTTGATATAACCCTCTACAATACACTTCACGATCATATACAAATTAAGTAATATTATATACACTAAATACAGACAGATTATAAATAGTGTTTTATTTATTTCAAAGAAAGAGTGATTCACGATGCTAGAAGAATCCGTGCGTCATGTGAAAGGTGTGGGCGAAAAGTTTGCCGCTGACTTAGCTGACATGAACATCTATACGATAAACGACTTGTTACACACTTTTCCATACCGTTATAATTTTATGGAGATTAAGAAATTGCAAGATTGCATACATGAAGAAAATGTCACCATTATCGGTAAAGTTGTTCAACAACCCATCCTTAACTTTTACGGGAGAAGAAAGTCCCGACTGTCTTTTCTGATTGAGGTTGAAGGTGTTGCTGTGAAAGCAGTCATGTTTAACCGCGCATTTGCCAAAAAACAAATCGAAGTTGATGACACATTCACTTTAACTGGTAAATGGGATGCCCATCGTTTGCAAATCACCGTCGCAACTTATTTTAAAGGGGCAGCGGATGCGGACGGAAACATCGAACCCATCTATTCGGTTAAAGGAAAAGTTACTATTAACCGTTTGAAAAACACCATACGTCAAGCATTGCGTCAATCTGAAGACCATATTGAAGAATTCTTACCGAATGATTATTTAGAATCCTATAAGTTACCAACACGAAATGCATGTCTTAAAACCATTCATGATCCCGAAAATAGAGTCGCCTTAAAACATGCGCGCAGACGATTTAAATACGAGGAACTTTTGCTATTCCAATTAAAAATGCATCTATTAAAAAAACAAAATCGTGAGGCTACAACAGGTAATCAACAACTGTATGATGCTGATAAAATCAAACAATTTGTAGCCCACTTAGACTTTACATTAACAGATGCGCAAAACAGGGCTTTAAAAGAGGTTTTGGCAGATATGACATCACCTTTTCGTATGAATCGCCTACTACAAGGTGATGTAGGTTCAGGAAAAACTGTCGTTGCTGCCATTTGTTTGTATGCATCTATTACATCACATAAACAAGGTGCCTTAATGGTTCCAACAGAAATATTAGCCGAGCAACACTATGAATCGCTAATGACTTTTTTTGGTGATACACTCAAAATCGCTTTACTCACTGGTTCTATCAAAGGAAAGAAACGAAAAGAAATTTTGACAGATTTGGAACAACAAAACATAGATATTGTTATTGGCACACATGCTCTTATACAAGATGATGTTTTCTTTTCAGATTTGGGACTTGTTATTGTGGATGAACAACACCGATTTGGTGTCGAGCAGCGTCGTAAACTACGCGATAAGGGCTTGCATCCAGATGTACTATTTATGACAGCAACACCGATACCACGGACGCTAGCGATAACAACATTTGGCGATATGGATGTTTCTGTTATTGATGAAATGCCAGCGGGAAGAAAAGAGATTGAAACATACTGGACAACTGAAAATACGTTTGATCGTGTGCTACATTTTATTCATAAAAAGGTAGCATTAGGTGCACAAGCTTATGTGATTTGCCCATTAATTGAGGAGTCAGATCAATTAGATATTCAAAATGCAGTTGATTTGTACACCCATTTACAACAATTTTATCCACCAGAGGTGAACGTTGGATTAATGCATGGTCGTTTGCCAACGGAGGAGAAAGAAGAGATGATGACACAATTTGCTGACAACGACATACAGATACTTGTTTCAACAACTGTTGTCGAGGTTGGTGTCAATGTTCCGAATGCGACTGTTATGGTAATTTATGATGCGCAACGTTTTGGATTATCACAGCTCCATCAGCTTAGAGGCCGCGTTGGTAGAGGCGATCAGCAGAGTTACTGCATTTTAATTGCCGATCCAAAAGGTGATATTGGTCGTGAGCGGATGAAAATTATGACCGAAACAAATGACGGTTTTGAACTATCAGAACAAGATTTAAAATTACGTGGTGCAGGTGACTTTTTCGGGAAAAAACAAAGTGGCTTACCTGATTTTAAAGTGGCTGATCTGATTCATGATTATCGTGCTTTAGAAGTAGCCCGTCGTGATGCTCAAAAGATCGTTGATCACAATTTATTAGAAGATGATGCTGACTTTAGATTACTTAGAGGTCACATTGATTATGAATCGCTACACATGGAAAAACTAGATTAATATCGTTCTTGCATATTTAAATCTGATACTATATATTACTATTAGTACCAAGTCTTAGTATTAATCTTTAAACATGATTATTTTGGGCGGTGCACAAATGAGACTATCAAAACAAAATCGTCAACACATGTTAAAACAAACGATTGAAGCGACACCTTTCATTACAGATGAAGTCTTAGCGAAACAATTTTCCGTTAGTATTCAGACCATTCGCCTAGATCGAATGGAGCTTGCCATACCGGAGCTTAGAGAACGTATTAAATCTGTTGCGACAAGTCAATGGAATGAAACGGTGAAGTCGTTACCAATTGATGAAGTGATTGGCGAAATTATTGATCTAGAACTTGATAAACGAGCGATTTCAATGCTAGAAGTAGGTCCAGAACATGTTTTTTCGCGAAATAAAATAGCGCGTGGCCATCATTTATTTGCCCAAGCGAATTCATTAGCTGTAGCTGTGATCAATGATGAATTGGCATTAACAACGAAATCAGAAATTAAATTTACACGGCAAGTTAAGGAATCTGAACGGGTGATCGCTAAGGCTACTGTAAAAGGGCAAAATAATAAAGGCTTAACGATTGTAAAAGTGGATAGTTATGTAAACCAGGAGGTCGTTTTTACTGGTTTATTTTATATGTATCGTTCAACAGAACATAAGGGAGGAAAACCTAATGAAAATAGCGATTGATGCTATGGGCGGTGATCATGCACCAAAAGAAATCGTGTTAGGTGCGCTAGATGCCGTCTCTGAAATGAAAGATTTACAGATTACATTAATCGGTAATGAGCAAATGATACAGGAGCATCTCTCATCGACGGACAACATCTCCATCATGCATGCCGAAGAAGTCATTACTGGAGAGGATGAACCTGTTCGGGCTGTGCGACGCAAAAAAAATTCTTCCCTTGTTTTAATGGCGAATGAGGTTAAGGAAGGTCGAGCAGATGCGTGCATTTCGGCTGGGAATACAGGTGCTTTGATGAGTGCCGGTTTATTTGTAGTCGGGCGCATACCAGGTATTGCACGGCCAGCTCTCAGTCCAACACTGCCAACAGTTGACGGGAAAGGGTTTGTTTTTTTAGATGTCGGTGCGAATGTGGATGCGGCACCATCACATCTTGTGCAATATGCAATTATGGGCTCTATTTATGCTGAAAAGGTACGTGCGATAAAAAACCCAAGTATTGGCTTATTAAATGTTGGGACAGAAGATGGTAAAGGCAATGATTTAACCAAAAAAACGTTCAATGCGCTACAAGAGCAAAATTTAAACTTCATTGGTAACGTGGAAGCACGTGATTTACTCGATGGGGTTGCTGATGTCGTTGTAACAGATGGTTTTAGTGGTAATGTCGCTCTGAAAACAATTGAAGGCACGGCCATGATGGTATTTAAGTTGTTAAAAGAGACGTTTATGTCCTCATTTAAAACGAAACTGGCAGCCGGTCTCGTCAAAGGTGATTTAAAAGCCTTAAATGCTAAACTGGATTATTCAGAGTATGGTGGTGCTGGTTTATTTGGACTTGCCGCACCAGTGATTAAAGCACACGGTTCCTCAAATCGCCGGGCTATTTATAATGCCATCCGACAAACCGCGCATATGGTGGAGTACAACGTAACCGAAACAATAGAAAATAAAGTAGCAGCAATGAAACAAAAGGAGGATACTGAATGAAACGCGTTATTTTTATGTTTCCTGGCCAAGGTTCTCAGGCCATTGGAATGGGAAAAGATATATATGATACATACCCAGAGATTCAAACGTTGTATGAACGGGCAAATGACGTTCTCAATAAAGATATCATGGATTTGATGTTTAGTGGGCCAGATGAACAATTAACGGCGACAGAAAATGCTCAACCAGCTTTATTGTTATCAAGTATTGCAACGAGCCATATACTCGGGAAGGAAGGCGTTAAACCTGTTGCAGTGATTGGACATAGTTTAGGAGAGTATAGCGCACTTGTCGCGGCAGGTGCTATCTCTTTAGAAGATGCTTTACCTTTAGTTGCGACACGTGGTAAATTAATGGAGGATGCATTTCCGAAAGGCCAAGGGGCGATGGCTGCTGTTTTAGGACTAACAGAAGAAGAGATTACAGCTTGCTTGGATAAACGACCCGAAGACGAAATCGTGGACATGGCAAATGTCAATTGCCCAGGTCAGATTGTCATATCTGGTACACAAAAAGGTTTAGAGTCTGTTGAACCAATTTTGTTAGATGCAGGTGCTAGACGTGTCATTCATCTTAATGTCAGTGGACCATTTCATTCACGTTTGATGAAAAAAGCAAGTGAGCAATTTTCAGATTATCTCAGTAAGGTCAATTTCCAAAGCGCAGACATTCCAGTTTATGCGAATGTCACAGCGCAACCGGTTACAGATCTTAATCAGATCCAATCGTTACTTGTTGAACAGCTATTTTCACCTGTTCAATTTGAAAGCTCTATTCGTCATATGAAAGGCCTTGATGCTGACGCTTTTGTAGAAGTTGGAAATGGTAAGGTACTATCAGGTTTAGTACGCAAAATTGATCGGAAAATTAAAACTTTCTCCATTCAAGATCAAGCGTCTTTAAATAAGTTTTTAAATTGGTATAAGGAGGATGCATGATGTTAAAGGGTAAGAATGCTTTAGTCACTGGCGCATCACGTGGAATTGGCAAGGCGATTGCACTTGAACTTGGTTCTAAAGGTGTTCATGTAGCTGTAAACTTTGCTGGCAATGAAGCGAAGGCCCAAGAAGTGGTTGACGACCTAAAACAAATGGGTGTCAATGCTTTTAAAGTTCAAGCAGACGTATCTGATGAATCCCAAGTTAAAGATATGGTGAAAACAGTTATAAAAACCTTTGGCAGCTTGGATATTCTTGTTAATAATGCTGGTATTACGAAGGACAATCTTCTCATGCGCATGAAAGAGGCGGAATTTGACCAAGTTATAGATACAAACTTAAAAGGTGCTTTTTTATGCATGAAAACTGTTGCTCGACAAATGATGCGCCAAAAGGGTGGTCGCATTATTAATGTTGCTTCGATTGTTGGCGTTAGCGGAAATCCAGGGCAAGCGAATTATGTTGCAGCTAAGGCAGGTGTCATTGGTATGACCAAATCCATTGCCCAGGAGTTTGCCTCTCGAGACATACTCGTTAATGCTGTTGCACCAGGATTTATATCAACAGATATGACAGACGCTTTAAATGATGAACAAAAAGAAGCGATTTTGAAACTCATTCCATTAGCACGTTTAGGTCAACCTGAAGATGTTGCAAATGTTGTCCGCTTTTTAGCATCAGATGATGCCCAATATATAACTGGACAAACAATTCATATTGACGGTGGCATGGTAATGTAGTATAAATTAAACAGAGAACATGCTGTGATGCTAAACATGATTATTTAGCATGACACTTTGAAAGGGGGTGACAGGATATGTCAGACGTATTTGATCGCGTTAAAGATATTATTGTTGAACAACTAGACGTAGATGAGTCACAAGTTACACCGGAAGCTTCATTTGCAGATGATCTAGATGCTGATTCATTAGACGTTGTTGAGCTTGTTATGGAGCTTGAAGATGAATTTGATATGGAAATTGCTGATGAAGAGGCGGAAAAGATTAGTACTGTGGGTGATGCTGTAGATTACATAAATGATTTACAGTAAAATCAACGGCTTTACTTATAAATCATTTTTCTATCAATCATTAAAGAAAGTGTATCGAAAGTCTCGCACACTGCGAGGCTTTCATCAATAATCAAACCGAGGTGACAAGGAATGAATATTTTAGAACTTGAAAAACAACTTAATCTTTCATTTACGAATCATTCTTTGTTGAGACAGTCATTTACACATTCGTCTTATGTAAATGAACACCAAGGAAGTCATTTGTCGGATAATGAAAGGCTAGAGTTCTTGGGAGATGCTGTGTTAGAGCTAGCTGTATCCGATTATTTGTACAATCAACGAAAAGACTTAGCAGAAGGTGAGATGACGAAATTACGAGCTGCAATCGTTTGTGAGGCATCATTAGTAAACTTTGCCAAGTCTTTAGAGTTTGGGCGCTATTTATTGTTAGGTAAAGGCGAAGAACAAACTGGTGGCAGAGAACGGCCGGCGTTATTAGCAGATGTTTTCGAATCTTTTTTAGGTGCTTTATTTCTCGATCAGGGCTTTGATGAAGCGTTGCGATTTTTAGAAACACATATCTTTCCTAAAATTTCAATAGCAGATTTTTTAGGTGAGGTCGATTATAAAAGCCAATTACAAGAAGCGGTTCAACAATCTAAAAACGCTTCTGTTTCCTATCAAATTATTTCAGACGTTGGCCCTTCACATAACAAGGCCTTTATCGCCGAAGTAACGATTAATGATGATACATTTCGGGGAGAAATTGGACGAACAAAAAAAGAAGCGGAACAAAGAGCAGCTAAACGTGCTTTAGATCGTATATTGCCAAGCCTATCATGACGCTTCACTAAGAAAATTGAGTAAGTGGAAGTTACATCCATTACTCAATTTTCTTATGATTAAAAGGCAATCTGAAATAGGTATGTTTTTTAATTTACGTGAAGCAAAGTAAAAGTACTGTTCCATTTTGAATGATACATAGGCCAAGGTTGCTTCTATTGTCGTACAATTTGTGATAAAATTGTAAAGATAAAGTTCGTACTGAGCTCGTGGAAATAGGAGAATGTACTATGTATTTGAAACGTTTGGAAAGTGTTGGATTTAAGTCGTTTGCAGAACGAGTTAATGTGGATTTTGTACCTGGCGTAACAGCAGTTGTTGGGCCAAACGGGAGTGGTAAAAGCAACGTAACTGATGCCATCCGCTGGGTACTTGGTGAGCAATCGATTAAATCTTTACGTGGTGCCAAAATGGAAGACATTATCTTTCAAGGCAGTGATACACGAAAACCTTTAAACTTCGCCGAGGTTACATTAGTGCTTGATAATGAAAGTCATACATTACCACTTAATTATGAAGAGGTGAGTGTGACAAGACGTGTGTACCGTTCAGGTGAAAGTGAATTTTATATTAATAAACAAACATGTCGTTTAAAAGATATCATTGATTTATTTATGGATTCAGGATTGGGTCGTGAGGCTTTTTCGATTATAAGCCAAGGAAAAGTAGAAGAAATTTTAAGCTCTCGGGCTGAGGAGCGTCGGGTTATTTTTGAAGAGGCTGCTGGTGTTCTTAAATATAAGCAAAGAAAGAAAAAAGCAGAATTCAAATTATGTGAAACAGAAGACAACTTGAATCGCATTGAAGATATTATTCATGAGATTGAACAGCAAAAAAATCCTTTACAAGAACAAGCAGAAACAGCAAAAAAGTATAAAAAACTGAGCGCTGACTTAAAACAACAAGAGGTCAGTTTACTTGTAACAGAAATTGAACAACTTCATACAGAATGGAAAACGATTTTGCATGAATTAGAGGCAGAACAGGCAACTGAAATTGAAATGAAAACAACCATTCAACAGCAAGAGGCGACCATAGAGTCTGATCGGCAAAGTATTCAGGTAATGGATGATAAAATTGAAGCATTGCAATCTAATCTCGTTGCCATCACACAGGAAGTCGAACACTGTGAAGGTAAAAAACGTGTTCTACATGAACGGCTGAAGCATTTTTCCGAAAACAAGGAAAAAATCGAATTACAAAAAGAAGCAACCAAACGCCAGACAGAAAGACTGACTACAGAACTCACAGAAGAAAGTGATCACCTTAAGAAACTCAAAGAGAATCGTCAAAAGGTGAAAAGTGAGATTGACCAACTTGAAAGCAAGCTGACAGTCAAAGTAGATGACATTACAAATCTAATAGAAGAGCAAAAGGCTGAATATATCGAATATCTTAACAGACAAGCTGTTAAGAGAAATGAAAAGCAAGCGATTGAACAACAATTGCAAAAAATGCATGGGACCAAGCAGCAACAAGAAAAGAAAACAGAAGACTTATTATTAGAGCGGGACACTTTAAGTAATCAGAAAAAGGAATACCATGAAGATCTCAAACAACAAGAAGAAGCCCAACACAACCTTGAGCAATCCATTCAGAATCTTAAAAGCGACCTCACAACAGAACGGAAACGATTAGAGGCGGCTCAACGTAATTTGTCAAAAGGCCAACAGATGATTGCTCAATTAACGTCACGAAAAGATATGCTTGAGGAAATGAAAGAAGATTTTCAAGGATTTTTTCATGGGGTTAAATCCGTTCTTAAGGCACGTGAACAAAGTAAATTAAAACATATTCATGGGGCAATCATCGAATTGATCAATGTGCCACAACAGTTTGTCACGGCAATTGAAACTGTTCTTGGTGGTCAAGCTCAGCATGTTGTTGTGGATGATGAACAAGCAGCCCGAAAAGCGATTAACTGGCTCAAGCAAACACATAATGGGCGGGCAACTTTTTTACCGATGTCATCAATGAAACCAAGATTTATTACGCCTGACATGCAGGCAAAAGTTAAAGAACATAATGGATTTATCGGTGTAGCGGCTGAGCTCATTCAGACTGAACCCCGATATGAACAGATTGTGCAATATTTAATGGGGAATGTCATCATAGCCAAAACATTAAAAGATGCAAACACAATAGCAGCATTGTGCAATCGCAGATACCGTGTGGTAACGTTAGACGGTGATGTCGTCAACCCTGGTGGTTCAATGTCTGGTGGGGCCAAGAAAAATAAGAAGCAATCTTTATTTACACGTGAACAAGATTTACAAGATATGACGAAGAAGTTGCAAACATACGAAGAGAAAGCACACCAACTCAAAGCACGTGTCGAACATGATAAACAGCACATACAATCAATGGAGACAAAACTTGGGGAATCTGAACAGTCTCTCTCAAACAATCAAGCATCTCTAAATGAGATAAGGCATCGTTATAAACAGGCTGAACTCTCATTAGACTCAATAAATGATCAATTGTATAGACAAAAGCAAGATAATGAACAACAAGCCAAAGATGAAGATGATCTGAAAGCTCAAAAGATAGAAATTAATGCTACATTGACGGATATTAAACAACAATTAGCCACTATTCAAAGTGAAATTGACCAATTGACAGAGGAAGAAATGAACTTCGCTAGTGAAAAAGAGTCGATGCAACACACATTGCACCAATGTCAAGTGAAACTGGCAGAACAGGAAGAACGGATTCGTAATCAACAGGATAAAACCAATGAACTTAAACAACAATTAGATGAGGCACGTAAACAGTACGATAGACAACAAACCGAATTGGGTGAATTGCTTTCAATTCAACAAACGGAAGAAACAGCCGCAGAAATGGATCAGCTTATTCAAGAAAAGACATCTGAAAAACAATCCGTGACAGAACAGATTCAAACAAATCGTTCAAAACGTTTAAACAAAACACAAATGATGGAAGATAAGACGAGAGAAATAAAAGAAGCAACAAAGCAGCATGACTTATTTCTAAAAAAGATTCAGGAAAAAGAAGTTAGAGCAAACCGCCTGGATGTTGATTTGGAAAATAAATTATCTCAATTGCAAACGGATTATACAATCACATTTGAAAAAGCCCGCGACACATTTGGTAAAACAGATGATGTCGAAACGACTAATAAGCAGGTGAATCGTCTAAAACAATCGATACAGGATCTTGGAACAGTTAACTTAGGGGCGATAGATGAGTTTGAAAGATTATCAGAACGTTATACTTTTTTGACGGAGCAACAAACAGATTTGCTTGAAGCTAAACAAACATTGTATGATGTCATTGCTGAAATGGACGACGTTATGAAAAAACATTTTTCGGAGACGTTTGCCCATATTAGCAAAGAATTTACGATTGTATTTAAAGCGCTGTTTGGCGGTGGAAAAGCAGAATTAAATTTAACGGATCCAAGCAATATGCTAGATACGGGCATTGATATCATTGCACAACCACCAGGCAAAAAACTTCAACACTTAGGCTTATTATCTGGAGGCGAACGGGCTTTAACCGCCATTGCTTTATTATTTGCTATCCTACGCGTGCGACCTGTGCCATTTTGTGTGCTTGATGAAGTGGAAGCTGCTCTCGATGAGGCCAATGTGAGTCGATTTGCACAATACGTTAAACTACACAGCAAGAATACACAGTTTATCGTTATTACACATCGAAAAGGTACAATGGAGGAAGCAGATGTGCTGTATGGTGTGACCATGGCAGAATCGGGTGTATCAAGATTTGTATCAGTCAAGTTAGAATCTACAGACGCATTAGTCAATGCGCAATAAGGGGAGGACAATGACACAATGAATTTTATGCAAAAATTGAAAAGCAAATTTACGAAAGATAAAAAAGAAGACGTATCAACAAAATATAAAAAAGGTATGGAAAAAACACGACAATCTTTTTCTGGAAAAATTAATGATCTTATTGCACGTTATCGAAAAATAGATGAAGACTTTTTCGAAGAGTTGGAAGAGGTTCTCATTACAGCCGATGTTGGTGTTACAACGGTTATGGATCTCGTAGAAATATTAAAAATGGAAGTGAAAAGAAGAAATATTAAGGATACAGCTGACATTCATGACGTCATTTCAGAAAAACTCGTCGATATTTATTATGGAGAGGACGAAGAGGATATTGCTGGAATGAATATACAGGAAGAGGGTTTAACTGTCATACTTGTTGTCGGCGTTAATGGTGTGGGTAAAACGACTTCTATCGGCAAACTTGCTCATAATATGACACAAAGTGGAAAAAAGGTTATGTTAGCAGCAGGTGATACATTTAGAGCCGGTGCTATTGAGCAGTTAGACGTTTGGGGTGAACGTGTTGGTGTTGATGTCATTAAACAATCAGCAGGTAGTGATCCAGCGGCAGTCATGTTTGATGCCATCGCTGCAGCGAAATCGCGTGGTGCTGATATTCTCATTTGTGATACGGCGGGTCGTTTGCAAAATAAGGTAAACTTAATGAATGAATTGGCGAAAGTCAACCGAGTCATAGAACGGGAAGTACCAGACGCTCCCCATGAAGTATTACTCGTTTTAGATGCTACGACTGGCCAAAATGCGTTAAGCCAGGCAAAAACTTTTTCTAATGCGACAAATGTATCCGGTATTGTACTGACGAAACTTGATGGGACGGCCAAAGGTGGTATTGTGTTGGCAATTAAAAATGAACTGGATATACCTGTTAAGTATGTCGGTCTTGGCGAACAAATGGAGGATTTAGAAACATTTGATGCACAGGCATTTGTTTATGGTTTGTTTGCGGATATGGTAGATGACGTTGAAGCTTGATGCTATCCTGACTTGAAAAGGATTTTCAAATTCGTTATGATTAGTTGGTAAAGTGTTTATACTTAACAAGGGGTGAAGTCATTGTTAATGAAAACGATGCGACTCAATTATTTATTAGATTTTTATCACATGCTTTTAACCCCTAAACAGCAAAGATATATGGGTATGTATTATTATGATGATTTTTCATTAGTTGAGATTGCCGAAGAGACAGACGTTTCTAGACAGGCCGTTTATGATAATATTAAACGAACTGAGACGATACTGGAATCTTATGAAGACAAGTTACGACTATATGAAAAGTTTAAACAGCGCACGGTTTTATTAGATACACTAGATGAGCTTTTAGCGGATGATTACACATCTAGGATGGATGACATCATTCGGCAATTAAGAGAATTAGGTTAGGGGGACAGTTATATGGCATTTGAAGGGTTAGCTGACCGTTTACAAAATACGATCAAAAAAATAACTGGCAAAGGTAAAGTCAGTGACAAAGATGTCAATGCAATGGCACGAGAAGTCCGGCTTGCTTTACTTGAAGCCGACGTTAATTTTAAAGTCGTTAAAGATTTTATTAAACGAATTAAAGAGCGTGCCGTTGGCGAAGAAGTAATGGAAAGCCTGACACCAGGCCAACAAGTTGTTAAGGTCGTACAAGATGAATTAACCCAGCTCATGGGGGGAGAACAGAGCAAGATAGCTGTTGCTGATCGTTCGCCGACTGTTATTATGATGGTTGGTTTGCAAGGTGCGGGTAAAACAACAACAACTGGTAAATTAGCACAGTTGTTACGGAAACAATACAATCGCTCGCCACTGCTCGTTGCTTGTGATGTTTATCGTCCAGCTGCGATTGATCAGCTTGAAACGCTCGGGAAACAACTTGACATTCCAACATTTTCTTTAGGAACAGATGTAAGCCCTGTAGAGATTGCGACACAGGCTATTGAACAAGCAAAAGCGGAACATCAAGATTATGTCATTATTGATACCGCTGGTCGTTTACATGTTGATAATGAATTAATGGATGAATTAACAGATGTGAAGGCGGCCGTCCAACCAGATGAAATATTTTTAGTCGTTGATGCAATGACAGGTCAGGACGCTGTCAATGTGTCTGAAAGTTTTAATGAGCAACTTGATCTATCAGGTGTTGTTTTAACAAAACTTGATGGAGATACACGTGGTGGTGCGGCTTTATCAATAAAGGCAGTTACTGATAAGCCAATTAAATTTATTGGTACGGGTGAAAAACTATCAGATTTAGAAGCTTTTCATCCTGAACGCATGGCATCCCGCATTCTAGGTATGGGTGACGTTCTAACGCTCATTGAAAAAGCGCAAACACAAGTTGATGAAAATCAAGCCCGTCAACTGGAAGAAAAAATGCGTAACATGTCATTTACGTTTGATGATTTTCTGGAACAGATGGGGCAAGTAAAAAATATGGGACCACTCGAAGATTTAATGGCGATGATTCCAGGGGCAAACAAAATGAAAGGTCTTAAAAACGCGCAACTTGATGAAAAACAGCTCGTCCAAGTTGAAGCGATTATTCAATCCATGACGAAAGCAGAAAGACAAGACCCAAGCATGATGAATGCCAGTCGTAAAAGACGGATTGCCAAAGGTTCAGGAACAACTGTTTCACAAGTGAATCGTTTACTCAAGCAATTTAATGAAATGAAAAAAATGATGAAACAAATGACAAATGCAAAACCGGGTAAAAAAGGCGGCGGATTTAAATTTCCGTTTATGTAATGTAAAAATACTTTACAGACGTTTGAAAGTCTGTTAGAATTTAAACTTGTGATTATCAATTAATTGGAGGTGCAAGATATGTCAGT
>Ga0209487_1000215_pt1 | contig 52108 bp, 52 predicted proteins | sample Poulit2012_FD_187524 | JGI IMG/M metagenome (GOLD analysis project Ga0209487, IMG submission 187524) | Agricultural soil microbial communities from Georgia to study Nitrogen management - Poultry litter 2012 (SPAdes) (version 2) | ecosystem: Environmental > Terrestrial > Soil > Agricultural land... | reverse complement strand
AAGCGCGCGATGATAGTGTAACGGTTTCAGCCTGTTCTTTTAGTGCATTAATGACTTTCGGATGGCAATGACCTTGGTTCACTGCAGAATAAGCACTTAACATATCGAGGTAGCGGTTTCCTTCGGGGTCTTCAACCCAAACTCCTTCTGCTTTAGAAACGACAACAGGCAGTGGTAAGTAGTTACGTGCACCATATGTTTCCGTTTGTTCGATAATTTGTTTTGTTGATTGCATGATAAAACCCCCCAATAATTATTTATTCGTTCTTTCCATAGAGAACGTGATAATCATTATGTTGCTCCTTCATATCAAACCCAACCCATCCATGACGTAATAAATACTGTTGATATGTTATATCCGACATGTCAACACTTTGTATAGTTTCCCACGCATTTAGCCGACCACTTCTTAAATCTTTCATAAATATATATCGTAACTGATGATCGTACTTTTCCTTTAATGAAACAATTGTCATTTTTTGTCTAAATTTATCTTTTAGACTTGGAATGTTAAAAGGAGCTACTGTGCAACAAACATAACGATATCGTTGATATTGTTTCGTAAGCTCTTTCATAATAAAACGAGCTAACGTTTGTTGCAAGCCGTTTCCTCGATACTTTGGATGTACGACTGATATTTCTTGATAAATAACAGTCGAAAGTTCTTTTTCTGTTAAACCGATATCATAGCCAAGGTGTTCGGGGTCTTCAATGTTTGGAATTAATAAAGCACGGTAGGCTACTAGTTGTCCATGTACAAAAACACCTAACATTAGTCCGTGACTTGATAAAATATGTGTATATTCTTTACGACTTAACGTAGATAACATATCCTTCTTTTCTAATGAATGAAAAGCATCTGCCTGCAATAATAAGATACGTTCAATATCCTTTAAAGTTAGACGGCGAATATTATATGTTTCACCATAATTGAACATTCCTTCATATATCACATGCAAAAGGAAAACATCCTTCCTATCAATATCTATGATTTTCCATAAGTTTTAAATAGCATCTTTTTGTTGTATTTGTCGTGAATGCTTTTCTTCTTCTGTTAATTTAGTAATCGTCCATCCAGTAAAGGCAAAAATAATTGAAATGATTGGAACGATTAAGTTGAAAATAGCATAAGGTGCATATTCAAAGGCGTGTACTCCTAATGTTCCAAAGATAAAAACACCACATGTGTTCCAAGGGATAAAAACAGACGTTAATGTCCCACCGTCTTCAAGGGCTCGAGATAAATTTTTAGAGTGAAGACCTCTCTCCTCATATGCTTTTACAAACATACGCGATGGAACGACAATTGAAATATATTGTTCGGAACATGACGCGTTTGTAAAAAAAGCAGATCCTATAGTAGATGTAACTAATGCCCCTGTTGATTTTAAAAGTTTTAACACATAAGTCATAACTGCCTCTAACATACCGGAGTATTCCAATATACCACCAAATGTCATAGCAACAATTGTCATTGATACCGTATACATCATTGATTCAAGGCCACCACGATTAAATAATTCATCAACCATCGCATTTCCCGAGTCAATCGTGTAACCACTTTGTAACACTTCCACAGCGAGGGAAGCGGATCCACCTTGAACAAAAATTTGCGCCAAATAACCTAAAATAATACCGACGACTAATGCAGGGGCCGCAGGGACTTTACGCATCACTAAAACGATGACAATGACTGGAACGAGCAATAAAAATGGCGAAATGACAAAATGCTCCTGTAACGTCGCAATAACTTGGTCAATATCTTCAGTACCAATAACAGATGTCTTAAATTTTCTTCCTAAAAAGAAAAAGACACTTAAAGCGATGATGATACCCGGAATAGTTGTATAAAACATATGCTTTATATGCTCAAATAAATCAGTGTGTGTAAGACCTGCTGCTAAGTTTGTCGTATCAGATAAAGGGGACATTTTATCTCCGAAATAAGCACCGGAAATAACTGCACCTGCTATCATTGGTGCAGGAATTCCCATACTTAAACCAATCCCCATTCCTGCAACACCAATTGTTCCCATAGTTGCCCAAGAACTGCCAACGACAAGAGAAACAACAGCACATATGATGGCTATCGTTACAAGAAAAAAAGCGGGATTAATAATTGCCAAACCATAATAAATCATTGTAGCAACGATTCCGCCACCAATCCAGGATCCAATGGTTAAACCCACTAACATAATGATAATGACAGCAGGTAAGGCGAGTCTAATGCCTTTATACATCATTTTCTCAATTTCGGTCCATTTGAAACCATGTTTAAAAGCAACTAAAGCAGCTACTAATGTTCCAACGATGAGCGGTATATGTGGCTCTTGTTCTAAAACGATAATCGTAATGATCATAACTGTAATCATAATTACTAATGGTAGAAGTGCCCACCAGACGCTCATATATTTTGTTTCTGTATTCATCACTTCACCTTCTCACTGTATAAGCTTAACTTTTTAATCACTGCTTCATTGACCGTAATACCTAAACCTGGTTTATCGGTTATTTGTACATATGGTAAGTCATAGGATAAATTGCCCGTATCGATTGTAAATTTTGTTGGACCGGAAATCTCTGTTGAAATAATATTCTTTTTCGCAAGCGCAACGTGAAAACCTGCAGTAGAAGCTATACTTGATTCAACCATTGAGCCGATTTGACATTGAATCCCAAATAGCTCAGCTTGTGTTGCTAATAGATAAGCCGGGTGAATACCACCCGTTTTCATTAATTTGATATTCACATAATCGACAGACTGATGCTCTATAAATGTTCGTAAATCTTGCTTAGTGATAACGCTTTCATCAGCCATCAAAGGAACATTTGTGTTTTCTTTAATATTTTGAAATAAAGAAACATCCGTTGCCGCAATTGGCTGTTCAATCCACGATAAATGGTACGGGCTAAGTTGTTTGATCATTTGACGAGTTAATTGCACATTTTTCCACCCTTGATTTACATCGGCGCGAATTAAAATATTCGGCCCTACAGCTTCACGAACTGCCTTAACCCGTTTAATATCTTTTTCATGATCAATACCGAGCTTCATTTTCAATTGTGTATACCCTTCATGAACAGCAGCTTTTGCTTGCTCTGCTAGTACGTCAGGCTCTAATATACTGAGTACTTTCGGAATCATTGGTGTCTCTTTTTTCCTACCGCCTAATAACGAATAAATCGGTAGGTTACTAAATTTACCTAAAATATCATAGCAGGCAATATCTATAGCCGCTTTCGCAGCTTCGTTTCGAACTAAAGCGTTATCCATTTTTTCATGAATACGTTGGATATTTCTAGGGTCCTCACCTAAAATGGCTGGTGCTAAATAATGTTTTATAGTCGCCATAACAGAATGTGGCGACTCACCTGTTACATGTTCATCAGGTACACTTTCACCAAATCCAATGATACCGATATTTGTATGAATTTTCACAATAATGGAAGGTATAACGTCGTAAGAAGCATAAGATATAATAAATGGTTCTTTGAGCGGAAGTTCAATATGATATAAGTGAATGTTCGTGATTTTCATGCTTCATGCCACCCTAAAATTGTCGTTTGTATGTCGCATATTAATTCTAGAGCGAGCGCTTACAATTGTCAATATACTTTTTACAACTTAAAATTAACATTTATTGACTTTTGTAAAAGACGATATGAATGAAATTATACAGCCATATGTCTAAATTTGTTTTCGATATGATCAACGAGCGTATACACATGACGGGGCCTTCCTTGATTGTACTTTTGTTCTTGTCCATAAATACACACAATACGAGCATCATAAAGCCGTTTGATGAAACGTTCAGAGGTGCGTACAGTTACATTTGCAAACGCAGCATATTCACGAACTGTAAACGGTTGATATTGATTAGATTGTATAAATTCAATAAACCGTTTCATTGTTTTTAATGTCGTGTTAGTTTTCTCTAGAAATTGATTCAACCAATCATCATATGTTCGAATATATTCATGCTCTGTTTGCCCAATCAGAGGGCCGATTAATTCTTTTGTATCTGTTAACAAAAATCCATTGCTCTTCTTTCGCATTTGTGCTGCTTGAAATGCTTGTTTTGCATGCTCTTCCGCCTCAAACAGTTCACGACCATATCCGATGCCAAAATAAATTGGACTGTTTAATGTTTGCTGTAATCCTTTAAGCCATTTTCGATTAATTTTCGGCAAAAATTGCTCTTCAATCATACCTCTTGTCGTGTAAAATACAATTGTTTCATGTGTCTTCATATGTGTATGAAGTGGCTGGTGAATCATTGATTGAACTTTTTGTGTGATATACCGATACATTGATTGATTGATCATCATATCGTTATTAAAGCCCACATAAATCGCTGTAATCATCCCATCTTGGGAATCTTTGCCCAATCCCTCGAAAAGGTCTATTTACGAATAGTCTGTTTAATATTGCCATTATTTAAGGTAGGATGGAAACAAAATAAAATCACGGCAGTCGAAGCCATGAAACGAGTGGGCATGAAAAGCAACACGTTTTATAGAAGAGTCAAAGAATATGAAGCAAATCTTTAATGCTTGAATGTTCAATTTTGTTTTTCAGTACTCTGAAATAAACCCTTTCGAGAGAGAGGTTGGACAAAAAACACCCCTATTGCAATAAAAAATCTGTTAGCCATTTTTAAGTAAGCAAAAGACGCTTATAACAAAAGTCTGTATCTTGCTCCACTCTAAATCAAATCAGGCACACATCAATAGTCACTTTTTGATCAACACGCAGGACATAGAGCCTACCTTTTATTCATATCAATAGAAAGTCATTCTAACGTTCTCGTGGACTGGCGATTATGATACAATCAGGACAGTGCAACAAGGCTTATTCATGGGTGGCGGCTCACTCCCTTTTTTAGAAAGGGGGTGATAGCCATGACAGTTTTCGAAACACTTATCGTAACAATTACGTTTGCAACACTCGTTGTAGCTATACTGTCAGAACAAAAAAAGTAACCACCCATAGCCTAGCAAGCGTTTTTGGGTAGTTACTTTTTTACCTCATTAACGTGAGCCGCCCCCTTGAAGGGCTGTTGCACACTGACCGTCCATGTTTCTGCATGGGCGGCCTTTATTATTATATGACTTCTTACTGCCATTATACCTCATTATATAAGAAAATTAAACATGATTATTTAATTTTAGATATACTGAAATCTATATATAGATTTCGTTTAATCAAAAATAATGCCTTTTTTGATTTGATAAATTTTTTGGCATTTTTCAGCCACTGTTCTGTCATGGGTCACAACAATAACGGTTTTGCCCTGATTATTCAACTTCTGAGATAAATTCATGACGTTTTCTTCTGTTTCTTCATCCAATGAACCTGTGGGTTCATCAGCTAAAATCAATTCAGGTTCTTGTATCAATGCCCGAGCTATAGCGACCCGTTGTGCCTCTCCCCCGGATAACATCGAAGGGTATTTTTCTTTACAATCAATTATTTCTAAATCAGATAAGATTTTATTTGCTTTTTTTTGAATAGTGTTTTTCGACATTTTACTATATTCCAATGGCAGAGCAATGTTATGGAAGACATTTTTGCTATCGATTAACGGATGATTTTGCAAAATAAAACCTATATGCTTGCGGCGAAAGGCAGCAAGATCATGGATGCTTTGTTGATGAATCGGTCGATCTTTGTATAAATATTGCCCCTTATCTGGCTTATCAAGTCCAGCAATAATGTTTAATAAGGTTGACTTGCCTACACCGCTCTTTCCCATAATCGCAATCATGTCGCCTTTGGCAACTTCTAAATTAAGTCCATCGAGCACGATGTTGTTTTTATACCTTTTCTGAATATTCTTTAATTGAATAAGCAATAATCATTCCCCTCTCTTTAGCCATTGTGATATGGGTGTTTTCTTGATCAGGGTATAGATTGGAATGATTGAAGTGATCATAACAATTAACCCTGCCATAAAAACAATCAAGGGATACAAAAGAGGAAGTTGCGGCATAAATATCAAAATACTCAACGTAAAAAGAAGAGTGGGAATTAAAATAAGCAAAACGATCTCTCCGTAAATAATTTTGGAAATTTGCCGCATGGTGCCTCCGGATATTAAATGAATCATGATATTTTTAGAGCTTTCTTTAACTTTTTTCGAAATCATCATGGAGGTTCCTCCCACACAAACCAGAAATAAAATAGTCGCAAAAACAATTAACCATTCCTTATGCTGTTCCAGTGCATCAAAGTATGTACCCATGGAAGTGGTGGATTCCCCTAAAAGGGAGGAATGTGTGAAATCTGTTTTTTTCTGAATCTGTTGCAGTTCTTGATCAACCGTATCCCTGTCTTGCTTGCTATATACTGCCCCGTTTATCAATTGCATGTAATGTCTTAATTGAAACTTTTCATCTTCTGAACCCTGAAATTCCATAGCTGGCATAACAATGGTACGCTCAAGATTTATTTCAGGAAATTGGGGACGTTCCACAAAAGAACGCTCTTTTAAAAACCCTTTTACGACGAAATCAAAGTCTTTGAAAATATAGGATGCTTTAAATGAATCGCCAACATCAAACTGTTGTTGATAATCAGCACCTAAAAGAACAGGTACGTCATCACCTTCTTGATAGGTAAAATCATCCGACGATAACGAATTTCCCTTGGAGGTATCCATTGGAAACATATCCAAGGCTTGTTCATTGATTTGAACCGTTTTAACTGGGTAAGGACTCCCATAATTCTTGACTTCTTCTGCTTCTCCTTCATCATAGCCCTCCAAGTAAATGTCATCCGCAATATTTTCAACTTCAACAGGCTGTTGGAAAACATATAGATAAAGCTCGTCCAATGATTCATTTAATTGGGTGTAATAATCTTTTACCCGTTCTAAAGCGCCGGGTTCCTGCAAAAATGATTGAAATTCCTCATCGCTTTCGAGCGTATCCACCATTTTATAGACATTCAAGTCCTTGAAAGATTCAATTGTCGACTCTCTTTCAAGGAAAATCATCATGGTTTGAACAACTAAAAAAACTGTGACTAGAAAAACCGAAACAAGAAGGATAATCAGTATCGAATATAATTTACGACGCTGTATACTTTCCCAGATCTCCCTGATCATTACAGTTGTCCCTCCCTCCTTATTTTTAAAACATTTTGAAGATAAAAATATACGATTCCCGTAAGTGAAAAGAATAAAGTGATCAAGTATCCCGCCAATAAATGCATAACGTGACTTGATATAAACTGCATGGATTGTGTTTCCACAAAAAAATAAGCGAAGCTGATGCCACTGATCAATGTATATATACTCGTAAATTGTAAAATAAAATTTCGTGTAGAAACAAGGTAAAATGAGTTATAATGAATGCCCATGAGCCAAAGGATTTTAATTTCATGATCTTTTTCATATAAATAAAAGTAAATCATTACGAAACTGTAGACTGCCAATATGATCAGTGCTATCACCGTGAGATAAGACTGAAAAGATTCGTCAGTAATAAAATTGAATGTTCCACTTTTTTTTCTTTGAATTGTTGACACATCGTTAGAGTCTTTAGTCTTTAGGTCTTTGAACACAGCATCCTTGTGCTTGTCAGATACTAATACAAAAGGATTGGATTTCATATTTGAATGTATTAAAGAATCTAAATTAAAATAAATGAGGTTATCAATATCAGATTGATAATCAGCACCCATTACCCCGATTATGGTATAGCCCTCATTTTTAATACCTTTAATCGTTTCATTGTCAATGTCTTGCCCAACCACAGAGACCTTTTCGTTGTTAAAAAAATCTTCTTGTTCAAAAAAACGACCTTCCTTCATTGGAGGTATGTAATGATCTTTTTGAAAATAATAGCCACGCTTGATATCATCCACTTCATAAAAGAGAGTAAAAGGTTTATTATCTATGTTAGCCATTTGTTCCATGATCTGGCTATCATCTTGATGTTGTGTTACAAAAACTACAGGGGACTGCCCATACAATTGCGAGGAAAGCATCTGTAATTCAGTTTGTTTGATTTGATATAAGCTAAAGACAGCAACTAAACAACTGCCTAAAATCAAAATAGCTATAAAAACAATGTGAATTTTAATATGTTTTATTTTATTAATACTTTTCATAATACAGACTCCTAAACCAAAAAAGTAAGGGCTTTTGAGATTAAAAGCCCTTACTACACGTAATTAAATTAAGTGCCCCAACTCGTTACAGCGCGTGCATTTCTTTCAGTCCAAGGGCTTTTTGCTTCTGTATGATCAGTACCATAAACTCTACCGCTGTCAGCATAAACATGTCCTGTTATATGGCCTTTCATACGAGCCCTAGTGTAATGGCGTTCGCCTTCCCAATTAGTTGAACCAACTGCTCTGTACTTATTATCATCTCCGCTTTCATCGACTTCCTTCCATCCTGTATGGTTATCAGGTTCAGCGAAGATGCCGATTTCTTGGTCATTTACATTTGACCAATAACCTTCTCCTTCAATCCATCCGCCTCTTACACTTTCTTCAGAATCATCGGCTGCAAAGGCTAAAGTAGGCAAAAACAATAAAGAAAGTGTAAGGGTCAAGAATCCCATTTTCTTCACTATTTACACCTTTTTACTCCACTGTAAGCGATTTATTAAATTCTATCAACCTTCCCTTCAATAAAAACTACTAATATACTACGATTAAAGTTAAATTAGGGAATTAAAATGTAAATCACAGTGTTTTGATATCGGAGTGAAAAAGTGGGACTCATTAAGAAATACTTTTGAAAGTATAAAATTTAAGAACAAAAACAGACTATTCTGAAATATACCTTTTCGAGGGGTTGGGCAAAGATACCCATCTTGTAATCGAGAAAATAAAACGCGTTTCCTAGCATCATCAAGAACATTTTTCACATTATCGTCATGATCAACCATGTACATAGCTGGTATATTTTTAGCCACAAGCAAATCATATACATGATGGATACTCGTAATAGCCATTTTTATCTTTTTTTGTCGATATAGTCTTTCATGAAATGCCGCTATGTTCGTAAAGGATAAATCTTTGTTTATATCATGACGATATATCCAATCGTAATCGTATACATAATTTTTATTCATGTGATATGCGATATCATGTTCTATTTTGTCTAATAGACGTTTATCTGGTAAATCTATTGAAACTTCATCCATCGTCACTTGATAATGAATCATTAACGATAGAAGAGATGCAACAACCATATATTTATGAAACGGTGAAATGACTGTTTCTATTTTGCCGATCAGCGAACGATTGCGATAATAGTAGGATACAATACCGGAGAAGCAAATGACATCAACTTCACATGCCGCTTTTTGGTGAAGGCGAGATACATCATTTGGTGACTCGTACGTGTAAGTTTTTAGTTTTATACTAGACATGTTTTTAGCGATATTTTCTGCTTGTTTCACCGAATGTTTTGATCCGATATATCCTATTTTAACGATCATGCAAATCTTCCCCTTTTTTACATTCATCACATATCCGAATGAAAAGTAAGCAAACGGTATTCACTGACATTTTAAAATCCATCTTAAATCATTTGAATATTTACGAGACAAAAAATTGCAGTTATAATTAAGATGATTAGTTTCGCTTTGAAGTATAGCATAGATAGGTGAACATATCTTGAAAAAATATATACTAATGACAGTTTTCATATTATTGTTGATTTTTTGCATCAGTTGTTCAAATGAAAAACAATTATCGATAAATGAATCAAGTGGTAAAAAAACTGAACAATCGCTCGTTATCTCAGCAGCGATTAGTTTAACAGACGCTTTAGAAGACATCAAAGATATTTATGAAAAAGAACACGATGTTGAGCTAACATTTAATTTTGGTGGCTCAGGTACGCTTACACAACAAATTCAACAAGGTGCCCCTGTTGATCTCTTTATATCAGCGAATGAGGATTGGATGGATCAACTAGAAGAAAAAGATTTACTTGTCAATCATACACGTACAAATATTACGGCTAACCGTCTCGTTGCTATAGCAAACGAAAAATCCTCGTTACAAGAGCAACCGATCGATGAATTACTAACAGAAAATATCGACAAAATTGCCATTGGTAATCCTGAAACCGTGCCGGCTGGAAAATATGCCAAACAGTCGTTAAATCATTTAAATGTATGGAGCGATTTAAACCCTGATCTAATTTTCGCTAAAGACGTGCGCCAAGTTTTAACATATGTTGAAACAGGCAATGCAGATATTGGATTCGTTTATGAAAGTGATGCCCTTATGTCTAGTCAAATAAAAATTTTAACGACTATAGACCAAAAGACGCACGATTCAATTACTTATCCTGGGGCTATTTTAACGGAAGCGAATAACTTTGATGAAGCAGAACAATTTTTAAAATTTTTAAAGTCAGATACCGCCCAAAAGATTTTCGAACATTACGGATTTACTAAATAAAAAAGGGGATCTCATATGGAAGCAATTAATTTCTCACCGCTTTGGTTATCATTTAAAACTGCCGCAATCGCTACAGTCGTTGTCTTTATCACCGGTGTTCTGATCGCTCGATTGACTGCTAGACGTTCATTTCGTGGCAAAAATATTTTAGAAGCCTTCCTACTGCTCCCGCTCGTTCTCCCCCCAACAGTTGTTGGATTTGGTTTATTGTACATTTTCGGAAAAAACGGCTTTATAGGGAAAATATTACTTGATTTATTTAATGTTCAAATCGTTTTTACATGGTATGCTGTTATCATAGCTGCAATTGTCGTGTCTTTTCCACTTATGTATCAAAGTGCAACGGCCGCCTTTCAACAATACGATGAAAACATTGAAAATGCAGCGCTTACGATGGGCGCTTCAAAATGGAAAGTATTTTGGACGATCTCTTTTCCACTCGCATGGCCCGGGTTATTATCTGGTCTTGTGTTATCATTTGCCCGCGCACTAGGAGAATTTGGAGCTACACTGATGATTGCTGGATATATCCCGGGAGTGACAGACACTATTCCGCTTGCGATTTATTTTGCAGTTGAATCAGGAAATATAAAGATGGCCACTTTTTGGGTGATTATTATTGTATCCCTCGGTTTTAGTGCTATTTTATGGTTAAACTGGTGGAGTAGAAAGCATATGTTAAAATATGCTAACGACAAACATAAGTAATTTCTCAAGCGAGGCGATCAAAGCAATGCTCTTTGTTCACATTCAAAAGCAACTTGCTCACTTTAATTTAGACGTTCATTTTAATGTTAATCAAGAAATAGTCGCTTTATTAGGCCCTTCAGGCTCTGGAAAAACGACGATTTTAAATTGTATTGCTGGATTAACGAAGCCTGATCAAGGAACGATTCAGTTTAACAAGCAAATGTTTTATCACAATGGAAAAACATATACGCCAACACAAAAAAGACAAGTCGGTTATTTGTTTCAAGATTACGCATTGTTTCCACATAAAACGGTTTGGGAAAATGTTGCCTATGGCATGAAACGTGAAAATTTCGCCGAACAACTGTTAAATAATTTACGGATTAACCATCTTAAACATAAATATCCTCAACATATTTCTGGTGGCGAAAAACAACGCGTTGCCATTGCCCGAGCTTTAGCGACAGAACCTCGTATACTTTTACTAGATGAACCATTCTCCGCGTTAGATGATGATACACGATTGCAAAGTCAACAAGAATTACTCCGCATTCATAAATTATGGAGAGTTCCGACGATTTTAGTCACACATAGTCAAAGCGAAGCAAACAAGCTTGCCGACAATATATTATATATTAACGATGGAAAAATTTTACCTCAAACGAATAACAACGAACTTAAAACAAAAGATGAAGCCACCAACAAACTATAGCGGTGGCTAAAAGTCATTTTTTGAACGTTTGATGTTACTTAATCCTTTAAGGCAACAAATCCACGGACGCGTTCACGTTTAAAATACTCTGGCCACTTAACAGGTAAATGTTTCCACGACTTGCCTGCATCTTCAGATCGATAAATGCCAATATTATTAACCGCATAAAATACACTTGGTTCTGATGGGTGTGATAAAAGAGAGAATACAGTTGATCCTTCAGGCTTTGGTAAACCTTCACTTACAATCGTCCAAGGTTCATTTTTTTCCCGGCGGACAATAACGGTTTCTGCCGTCTCTGGATTGTATGCTGTCCGTGCATGTTTTGCAGCCGAGGCGACCATCGTATGGGGATTAGCTGGATCTACGGCAATATTTACAAGATAAGTGTATGGATCAAGTCCATCATTGACGGTCTCCCACGTTTTACCTCCATCCAAACTTTGTGCATATCCCCCTCCAGCTGCTTCATAGATAATATCTTTTTCTGTCGGATGCATCGCCAATGTATGACAATCATATTGTGAACCTAGTTTTCGATCCTCCCACGTCTTTCCTTGATCGACACTGCGCATTACACCGCCGAGTTCTATACCAACAAAAATACGATTATAATCGTGAAGATCTGGTTGAATATAGCGAACATGGTGCGTATACGGACGTGGCGGGAAACTCCACGTTGGTTTAGACGGTAAATCGAGAAGCGTTGGACGGTCTATCCACGTTTTTCCTCCATCTTCAGAACGAAATAGGCCGCTTGGCTCTGTGCCAGCCCAAACGACACTATAATCATTTTTGCTTTCAGTTGGACTAGCAGCTACACTAAAAATACGATTATGTTTAATGCCAGAACCAGCTGGCTCCCACGACTCGCCGTAATCATCACTAATCCATAACCCTTCATCAAATGTGCCCGCATAAAATCTCCCTGGGCGAACGGGATCAGTAGTTAAACATAAAAATTTATGACCAACGTCATATGCTTGAAGCTGCCACGTTTCATTCTTTTTCACTTCAATGACGAAATGACCTAAAACAGCGTATAAGGATAACCCCATATATTTTCCCTCCTTAAATATAAGTCATAAGTAATGTAAGCGCATCCATAAATAAGTTATACAAACATGCCTCTAAATGAAATACCACTAAAGTGATCGTTTCGTTATACACTTATTTAGAGGCACTTATGATTATCTATATGTATACAGTTTATATTTTATTTATCCAACCTTTGTACCATTTTCTATCGGTTGATCTGGCTTTAATAAAATAACATCGTCCTCAGACGGCATACCGCCAAGCACGAGCACTTCTGATTTATAGCCAGCGATGCGCATTGGTGGAAAGTTTACAACACCGACAACTTGTTGGCCAATAAGGTCGTCTGGTTGATATCTCTTTGTAATTTGTGCCGAAGACTGTTTAACACCGAGATCACCGAAATCAATCCTTAATTTAAGCGCTGGTTTTCGCGCTTCCGGAAAATCTTCCGCTTGTATAATTGTTCCGATTCGAATATCTAACTTTAAAAAATCATCAATCGTCGCCATCATCATTACCTCCTCATAGCTAAAATTAATTTTGACATGAATAAACACTATTCCTACATTTACCATATAGCGATTAAACGTCGTTATGTCAAATAGATTAAATTTCCCTTCTAAAGCTACTTAATTTTCTTACAACTACTTTAACATACTTTCTTTCATAAAACATGACATAACATTTTAGCAAATCTTTAACAATGATTTAACCTATTTTCACATATCATATATCATAATTAATTGATGTATCAATATATTAGCATAGAAAATCAACAAATTATCAACATTCCTTTCACATTTTGGGGATAAATTGAGAAAATAACTGAATATGTTATTTAAATATGGGGATAGTTTTTGGGGATAACTGTATAAAAGTTTGTGGATAGAGTGGATAAAGCGTACAAAACATGTTGTTATTGGTTGTTTTATGTGTATAAATTTGTGGATAACGTGGATAACATTTTAAAGTCTAAATGATGTAAGCTCATCTTACATATCCATTGATGTGAAAGCTTTTCCCTTTTCTTGACAATCGTTATACATTATGTGGAAAATATAAAGTAGTTAAGCGCTAACAAATATTATTAAAGTGTTACAATCTACATTTACTACACAATTTTGGGAGGTGTTTCAATGTCTAAATCGACAATCAAAGTTAATGACAATGGTCCTTATATTGTAACTGGTACTTTTGAAGTCGTTGATGCAAATGGAGAAGTATTTGAAACAAAAAAAGCTGTTTCTTTATGTCGCTGTGGTCAATCTTCAAGAAAACCGTTTTGTGATGGTACTCATCGAAAGGTTAACTTTGAGAGTAAACCACGTGCCAATGAATAAAAAACCCCTGCAAAAAACCGTTGAAAATTTCATTTCAACGGTTTTTACTTATAAATATTTTCTTCTGGTTTTTTCATTTGCCACATTTTAGGAACAGTCACAAATGTGTATCCTTCTTTCTGTAAATAAGGAATCAGCGTCTCCAAAGCTTTTACAGTTCCCGATAAATCTTGTGTCCAGTGACCCGCACTATGCATTAAAATAATTGCACCTGGGTGAATATGTTTTAAAACATTTTGTTCAATATCTTTAGCAGATAAGTTTTTCCAATCCATTGAATCAACCGACCAGCCAACTGCAAAATAATCTAACTCACCAATTTTTTCAACTAATGTTTCATTTAATGCCCCGTAGGGCGCCCGAAACAGCGGCGTCACTTGATCTGTTACATCTTTTATTGCTTCCTCGTTTTTTTCAATTTCCCATACTAAATTTTGCTCACCGGTCTTCGTTAAATCAGGATGCCAATACGTATGGTTTCCGATGGCATGACCTTCATTTATGATTCGCTTAGCAACGTCTGGATACTTATCGACTCGTGTTCCGAGTAAAAAGAAAGTTGCTTTGATATCATGTTTATCTAAAACATCTAAAATTTGTGGCGTAAATCGGTCATCTGGCCCATCATCAAATGTTAAAGCGATCACTTTATCCGTTGTTTCTAATTTGTACATTATAATGTTAGGATATTTTGATTGTAATGGATAAACAGTTTCACCGTTAGTAATATCTGGAAAGCATCCTAAACATACGATCGTAGCTATAAAAGCCATTTTTAATGTTGCGATCTGTTTGTACGACATATCTCTTGCCTCACTTACATATTTTCAGTTTTTATTTTATGTTGAGATGATGTATATATACATTAAACAAGTTTTAGACTTTCTATGTCGTTGTATCATGATCGTATGTATATAACCGCCTGCTTGGAACAGCAATCGTTACATCTTCTTTGGCGATGATCTGCATGACTTTGTAATTGATGTGCTCTTTAATACGCAAGTACTCCTCCCACTCTGTCGTTTTCGTGAAAAAATAAATCATAATTTCGGCTCCGTCTGCCTTAAAATCATCGAAGGTCACAACAATTGTTTCTTGATGAATGTCTGGATGGTCTTTAAGATAAGCTTTAATACGATGAACGGCTGTTTTAACTTGATCGATAGATGAATCATATGTCACTTGTATTGTTGAATAAACTCGGCGCTTACCCATTTTACTCCAGTTTGTAATTGGTTCATTCGCCAATGTAGAATTAGGCACTGTTACTAACGCTTGATCAAACGTCCTTATTTTAGTACTTCGAAAGGTTATATCTTCAACTACTCCCTCAACACTCGGCGTTTGAATCCAATCTTCAATTGAAAATGGACGTTCTGTAATAATGACAAATCCACCAAATAAGTTTGCCAATGCATCTTGTGCAGCTAATGCAAACGCTAAACCACCTAATCCAAGACCTGCGACAAAGCCCCCGATATTATAATTAAATTCTTGGGCAATAATACTAATACCTATCGCTATGATAACAAGCCTTAACCCTTTTGAAACAAATGGAATGATAATATCATCAATATGAATATTTGTCTTTTTCTTAATACTTGTAAATAAAATAGATGTTGCTGAAGCTAAATTAAAAAGCCCCCATATGATAATTGCGATAACTGCCGAGCGAACTAATCGCATAAAAAGTACATAATCTTGGTTCAAGTAAGGAAAGTAGTCAACGGCAACATAAATTCCTATAATTACGAATAACCATTGTAGTGGTTTCTCATAAGCTAAAAATATTTGTGTAAATAGTTCACTTGGAGACTTTCGAGTCAACTTTAAAAACAATTGAAAAATATACTTGATAAAAATTTTACGCATAAGTAAAAACATGCATAAAACACCGATTGATATAGCGATATTTATAACATCATCATGTAGCACGTACGCTTCCCAATTCATTATGTTTACCTCCAATTTGACGTGCAAAGAACATTGAAACACTTATTTTACATTATTATTTAAGTCTACCTTAGCAAAAATATCAACATAAAATCTAATATATCTTTAATCACTCGCATTTGTTACTATAACTTGGTAAATTGATAGCTAACTTTAAACACAATACCTACGAATCTTTATGAAACTTTAATCAATGTATATCTATATCGCTGAAAGGGTAAATTATTGATGGCTTAAACAAAAAGGACATGGACACTATGAGTCGAATCTACATGTTACTTCTTTTAATGAACCTAATGTTCGTTAAAAGTTGTGATATTAATAATACAAAGCAACATGATCACCTTAAAATAGCTCACCATGTGACATATGTAGAAAATGATTATCGAGACATCAGCGATAGTCATAACATATTGGGATTTAAACTATTCAATGAAATTAAACATGATATTCACCAAAATATATTAATTTCACCGACAAGTTTATTTATGGCTTTATCAATACTTTATAATGGCGCAGACGGAAAAACAAAAAGAAGAGATAGCTACGACACTACAAAAAGAAAATGTTCGTGTAAATGACCTTAATCGTGCAAACGCATCACTTATGTCTGCTTCTCATCAAACGACTGATGATATAACATTGCACATGGCTCATTCAATATGGATTAATCATCAATTTCATTTTCAATCTCATTTTACGCAACATATTGAAGACTATTTTAATGGAAATACCGAGGAAATAGATGTCTTTGATTAACAATCCCTTCAACAGATTAATAATTGGGTAAATGATGTAACGAACGGAAAAATTAATCGTATGATTGATTCATTAAGTAAACATACAGTCGCTCTTCTATTAATTGCATCTATTTTCAAGCCGACAGGACAACCGCTTTTGATAAAGATCAAACAAAAGAGAAACAATTTTATTTAGAAGATGACTTAGCAATCACTCTACCATTCATGAAGCTAGAAGATGAGATATTATATGCTGAAAATGAGTATTTTCAAGCTGTTCAGTTAACATACGGCAATGACGGTGATATAAATATGACTGTTTTCCTTCCACATGATAACTACAATTTAAAGAGATGATGACTTTTGACCATTGGCAAACGTGGCAAACACAATTTAGCAAAAGAGAAGGCACTTTAAGGTTGCCACGATTTCAATCTGAATATGACATTACGCTCAATGAAAGTTTAAAAGCACTCGGAATGTCATCTGCAAGCTAATTTTACGAAAATGGTTGAAGAAGACGTTTCTTTAACAATTGATGAAATTAAACAAAAAACTTTTCTTGAAATCAATGAAAAGGGAATAGAAGCTGTTGCGTCAACTTCCATTGCGATTGAGAAAAGTTCCGCGCCTGTTAATAAAAAACCTTTTAACATGAAAGGGAATCGCCCCTTTGCAATAGCTATTACGGATCAGCAAACAGACGCTATTTTATTTTTAGGTTCTATTCAACAACCGTTAGAAGATAATAATCCCTAAGCAAAGTTTTCCCCTCTTTTGATGAGACGCTAAACCATAATATGAGGGCTAACATTTTATATAAAAAGTAGAGGATTTCGCATTGGAAAATCTTCTACGATTAATTCTCAAACAAACATTTGATTAAACCTTTATTTGAGCGACTCTTTTTTCGGTAATGTTACTGTAAATGTCGATCCTTCTCCAAGTTCACTTTCTACCATAATTGTTCCATGATGTAACTCAATAATTTTTTTCACAATAGAAAGTCCTAATCCAGTACTTTCGCCTTTTCGGGTTCGCGCTTTATCAACTTTATAAAAACGTTCAAAAAGGTGATCTAAATCTTTTTCGCTAATACCTACACCTGTATCCGAAAATTTAATTTTAACAAGTTTAGATGTATGATCAAGCTTGATTGATATACTACCATTTGGATGTGTATATTGAATAGCATTCGTAATTAAATTCATCCATACTTGATAAAGAAGATCAGGATTACCATTAATACGCGTTGACTCTCCTTCCAACTCAAGTGCTAATTCTTTTTGTCGCCACTGCCATTCAGTCGTTGAAATCACGTCTTTTAATTGGTTAAATAAATCAAATGAAACCCTCTCATCTTCTCTGTCTTCTCGATCTAAAAATGACAGCATTAATAATTGGCTACTTAATTTGGATAAGCGACGACTTTCTTTTTCTATAATTGATAAATAATGTTTCTGTTCATCTTCTGTTAACTGCTCTTCTCGTAACACTTGTGAAAAACCTTGGATCGACGTTAAAGGTGATTGGATTTCATGAGAAACGCTTGAGACAAATGCTTGTCTTTTTTCTTCAGTCTTTTCTAGGTGGTTGCTCATTTTTGTGAAGTCACGTGCGAGTCTTCCAATCTCATCTGTTCGATTTACATTTAACTTTATATGATAATTACCAGCTGCAATCTTTCTTGTAGCATCGGTTAAATCTTTAATTGGTTTGACGATATATTGTGTACTTAAAAGAATACCGATAAAACTTATCACAAGTATAATGACTAGCAATATAGCAAGAAATATTCTCATTTCTCCAAACTGTTGATCGGTATCCGCCCTTATAAATAAAGCATAAGTGTTACCATCAGTATGGATGGGAACACCGATTGTATTGTCAATTTCATTATCAAAAAAACCTGTCACAAATGGTTGCCAAGGATAATTTGCGATGCCGTGAAATACGTGTCCGCTAAGTACCGATGAAATATTTTCTTTTGAAAGGGATGTAAGTCTAATAGGTTCACCAAACGATTCGCCCTGTCCATCTTGATCGACTAAATAAAAGGAGTAGCCCAAATCTGCCATTGAGGATAAATACGGCTCAATATCTTGTTGATTATTTTCTTCAAATAAATCAACGATATTTTTTGCAATATGTGTCATCTTTTCATCATTTTCTGATTTTAAGTAAAAATGATAATAAATATTTGTTGCAAGAAAGGATAAAATAAAACTCGCAATCATAATGAATACCGTTGTTATAAAAATACGCACGTATAACGTTCGCATACGTATGGCCTCCAAATTTATCGACATAAAAGACTGACATATTTAACTTTTAACATATTATTCATGTACTTCTAGCTTATAACCTAATCCGCGCACTGTTTTTATCGTAAAATCACTTTGATGACTAAACCGCTCGCGAAGTCTTTTAATATGAACATCTACCGTTCGATCACTTCCCGTAAAGTCCCTACCCCATACAAGTTCAATTAATTGTTCCCTTGTATACGTTCGATCCGGATAACTTGCTAGTTGTGCTAATAATTCAAATTCCTTTAAAGGAAGGATTATTGTTTTACCATGAGATGTCACTTCATAACTCTTTCGATCAATGATTGTTTGTCCAATGAAGATAGTTTCTTCACTAATCATTTGAAAACGTCTTAACAGCGCCTTTATACGAAATATGACTTCTTTTGGTTCAAACGGTTTTACGACGTAATCATCAGTTCCAGCTAAATAAGCTTTCTCTTTATCGGCAAGCTCACCTTTAGCCGTTAACATCAATACGGGAATATCATATGTAGATCTTATCTCCCGGCACAATTCATACCCGTCAACATGAGGCATCATAATATCAACAATCGCTAGATGAACTTTTTGTTTTTTTAAAATATCTAAAGCTACTTTTCCATCTTCTGCTTCCATCGAGTGGTAGCCTTCCCTTTGGAGATAAAAGTTTAATAGTTCGCGAATATGGGCATCATCATCGACTGTCAGTATAGTTATCAAGACCGATATCCTCCCTTTAAACTTAATCTAACCTATTTAAACATATAAAAAGTAGAGGATCGTATGAAATATATCCTCTACACTGAATAATACGACCTTGTTCTATATATTATCCATCCACTCCAACAGTCTCTTCGATCACCTTTGCAATATGTTTCGCATAATGTTCACATTGCTCATCTGTCTTCGCTTCAACCATCACACGTATGAGCGGCTCCGTTCCGGAGGGGCGAACGTGCACACGTCCTTCATCTCCTAGTTTCTTTTTAACTTCATCTATTTCATCTAATATTTTTGGATGACTTAAGGCTCTTTCTTTATCCGTCACTTTCACATTAACGATCGTTTGTGGTAAAAGCATTACCTCACTCGCTAATTCCGAAAGTGATTTCCCCGTTTCTTTCATAACGTTTACTAATTGAATAGCTGTTAACATGCCATCTCCACATGTACTATAATCTAAAAATATGATATGACCCGATTGTTCACCACCAAGATTATAACCACCTGCTCGCATCGCCTGCATAACATAACGGTCGCCGACTGAAACTTCCTCACAATGTATATGATGATCCTTTAATGCTTTGTGAAAACCTAAATTACTCATCACAGTTGAAACGACTGTTTGGTGACTTAAAAATCCTTTATCGTTCATATATTTTGCACATATGAACATAATTTGATCACCATTAACGATGTTACCTTTCTCATCAACAGCGATCAGGCGGTCTCCATCGCCATCAAAAGCTAGGCCGATGTCTGCTCCCTTTTCAATAACAAAGGCTTGCAATGTTTCAGGATGTGTTGAGCCGACACCATCATTAATATTTAAACCATTCGGTGAAGAACCAATAGAATCAATATCTGCTTCTAAATCAGCAAATAAGTGTGTTGCCAAGCTTGATGTAGCCCCATTTGCACAATCAAGAGCGATATGAATACCGGCAAAATCATTGTCTATAGAATCTTTTAAAAAAGAGAGATACTTTTGTCCACCCTCAAAGTAATCATTTACAACCCCAACATTACCACCTATAGGGCGAGGTAACTGATCTTTGCTATCAATGAGTTGCTCAATTTCCTCCTCTTGTTCATCAGTCAATTTAAATCCATCAGGTCCAAAAATTTTAATGCCGTTATCTTCTACCGGATTGTGTGAGGCTGAAATCATGATACCTGCTTCTGCACTGTTGGCTTTCGTTAAATATGCAACACCCGGTGTTGAAATTACACCTAAACGCATCACTTCTATACCGACAGACAACAACCCAGCAATTAAAGCGCCTTCTAACATGTATCCTGAAATTCGTGTATCACGACCGACCATAACTTTTGGTTGCTCAACGTCCTTCGTTAATACATAGCCAGCAAATCGCCCAACTTTGAATGCTAACTCTGGTGTCAAATCCTTATTTGCAATGCCTCGTATACCATCTGTTCCAAAATATTTTCCCATTTGTACCTCTCCTTTATATCCACATCATGTATCGTGAGAGTCATATTGCTCATTTCTAAGCATGTGCATCACATGAACAGTTAAACATTAAGCAATTTCAATGGTGACTTCTTCTGTCTCAACACTATATTCAACATTTTCCGGCCCTTCAATAGATACAGGTACTTGATGTTCGCCTGTATCTAAATTATTGACATCTATATATGCTCGAAAATCATCTTTAGTAAGCTCACGAACATCTTCTTCATTTCCGGTAACTTTTATATCTAAAGATGGCTCATCAGGTTCAATAAACGAAATATCCTGATTTTGACCAGCATTTTCAGTATCGATTGGAATGTCTTCTATTTCTTTTGTCTGTTCAATATCAACGTTTACCTCAATTGTTTCTTGATCGACTGCTACATCATCTGGAACATCTAAATTAACATCAATAGACCCTGTTTCACGTATGCTTGATAAATCAATATCTTCGGTAGAAATATCATCAATTTCTTCTAGTTGCTCAGTTGATGCAAACACCTCGACTTCTTCAACCTCTGTTGAAATGGATGTTAAATCGTATCCATCAGGTAAATCGCCTGTTGTCGAAACATTTACCGATACCGTTTTGCTTGGATTATTAACGTCTACAGACACGTTAACATTTTCCGGTTCAGCTCGAACATTTAAAACGTTCCCTTGATTATCATAAACATTAACAGGTACTTCGCGATTGTCAATTGGCTCAGTCAATCCTGCCACATCAACAAACACTTTCACCATCGCTATTTGTTCAATCACACTTCTTGAGCTTGTGATGGAAATCGTTTCAGGTTCAATTTCAGGGGTGCTTAATTCATACCCTTCGGGCAATTCATCTTCATTGATAAAATCAGCTGTTATCATGAATTCCTCTGTTGCCCGCTCTTCGATATAAACATCGATCGTCTTCGGTTCGATATATACGGACAATTTGTCAGGTATTTTATCGTATTCAAGATCAACGGTATGTTCTCCTTCGCCTAGGTCTTCTAGATCAACGAAAATATCAAAGTTTCTCTGTTTAGCTTTTGGTGTTAAAATACTTTGTGGACCCTCTAATGAAACCGTCACAAATTCGGGCACACCGCTGACAACATATTTGTCCTCATCAATTCTTATATCAACCGGTACATCATCTAAAACTTCAACACGATCTGATTCCCCAGGAATTCGTGAATCTGTTGTTGTCACTTCAATGTTTACAAATACGTACATCAAAATGGCAAAGGCTAAAGAAACCGCCCGGACAAACCACTTGTTATTGAACCAACTATCCATTTTTTCTTCCCCTCCAATTCCATGGTCTTATGTGAGAGGATTTTGCATGCAAAGCTAAATTTTCCTGTAAATATTGACGCAAACTTTCTTCTTCAATATCTCTACGCAACTCGCCATTTTTAGTACATGAAATATGTCCTGTCTCCTCAGAAACGACAATCGTAATAGCATCTGTCACTTCACTAATACCAACAGCTGCTCGATGTCTCGTTCCGAGGTCTTTGGAAATAAGAGGACTTTCCGATAATGGTAAGTAACAAGCGGCAGCAATTATTTTTTCATCTTTAATAATAACCGCTCCATCATGTAGTGGTGTATTAGGTGTAAATATATTCGTTATTAATTGATGTGTAACGGTACCGTTGATCGGAATGCCTGTTTCAGCGTAATCATCAATGCCTGTTTCACGTTCAATCGTAATAATAGCACCAATACGGCGTTTAGCCATATATTTACATGCTTCTATAATAGCCTCTATCATTTCCTCTAACGTCTCTTCTTTTGTTTTAGTACTTCTGGTAAAAAGTCCTCCTCGGCCTAACTGTTCCAAAGCACGTCTTAGTTCAGGTTGAAATAGTATGATAATTACGAGAAAACCCCATAGAATGGCTTGATATGTTAACCATTGAAGCGTTTGTAGGTCAAACAAAATACTTGCCATTCGTACAGCTAATACGACAACAATCCCTTTCAAAAGCTGAATCGCTTTCGTTCCCCTAATCAACATAATTAATTTATATAAAACATACCAGACGAGAGCTATATCTACGCCTATTAATAAATACTCTAAAACATCATCAAATCCCCCATCAAGCATGCTTACACATCCCTTTAAATGTAAAATTGTTCCTGTTTAAGGTCAATTAATACATATTATAACATATTTTAAATGTTTGATGCGTCTGTTTTATTTTTACCTTCTCCTATTACTTAATAATATAAACTCTTAAAAAGAAATCTTTAGACAATGAAGGACGTTATCTTACATCTTTCCATCCTAATACATAAGAGTGACAAATTTTTAACATTTGTTGACATTTAAAAAAATTCGTTTTTATTTGTTGCAATTAACTGAAAAATTTTATAAGGTATTATGTTAGATAGGAGGAAAGATCGTGGAAATGTCTTCTTTAATACAAGAGATAGAACAAGGTCGAAGAGAAATGATTTCGTTGGGTGGAACATATGAATTGACCTCTAAACGCGTCATTGACGCGAGCAAAAAATTAGATCAGTTGCTTAATCGATATCAAAAACAAGCTTCTGCCCATTTATAATAGTGAAAATTTTCACGCGCTTAAGAAAAGACATTAAATTTTAAAGAAATTTAATGTCTTTTCACATCTATATATTTCTATATATTTGTTATAAAAGGTTTTTACCGAGTACAGAACCGATTAATTCAACGGCGACAGATGCTGTTTTATTTTTGACGTCTAAAATTGGATTCACTTCTACGAATTCAGCAGACGTAATAATATTTGCATCTGCGAGCATTTCCATCGCTAAATGGCTTTCACGATACGTTAGCCCACCGATAACTGGTGTACCGACACCTGGTGTTTCTGTTGGATCAAGCGCGTCAAGGTCAAGGCTTAAATGTACACCATCAGTTTTTGGTTTTAAGTAAGAAATTGTCTCATTCATCACAGCCGGCATACCCATCCGGTCTATTTCTTGCATCGTATATACTTTTATACCTTTATCCTTGATGAGTTCCTTTTCTCCTTCGTCTAAAGAACGAGCGCCGATAATAACTATATTTTCCGGCTTTATCTTAGGTTGATCATCTAAAATATTTATAAGTTTCTCGTCACCAATACCTAAATTAACCGCTAAAGACATACCGTGGATGTTGCCAGACGGTGATGTCTCTTCAGAATTTAAATCACCATGGGCATCATACCAAATAACGCCTAAATTGTTATAATGCCTAGCAATGCCAGCGATGCTTCCGATCGCAATACTATGATCACCGCCTAACACTAAAGGAAAATGACCTTGTGCGACTTCTTGATCGATCATCTGTGCAAGCTTCTCGTTAACACTTGCCACTTGAGTGAGATTATGTAATTTGTTTTCCGCATCTTCCTCATCACCATGATAAGAAATGATAATATCTTCTAAATCTTTAACGGTGTAGTTTAATTGCTTTAACATATCAATAACGCCTGCATAACGAATCGCACTTGGCCCCATATCAACGCCTCGTCTGTTTTGTCCTAAATCCATTGGTACACCAATAATCGAAATGTTTTTTGCCATATTTGTTTCCTCCTTCACGTATTATCTTATCCGAAACAAATATGGTGATTCAACTCGACAAAATTTTGCATATATATGCAAAATTTGCGTTTAAAAGGTTTATAGATTAAGGTGTTTATGACAGAATCATGTATAAAAAATCAGATCCTAAAAAAGATCTGATTTTTTATACATGATTCTTTATTTTTGCACCGCTTTCTGAAATGGATAATTGTAATGGTTTAATACCAGATTGTTTCCATTTTTCTTTTAAAGCAATAGCTTCTTCTTTCGTAGGAATGAAGGCGATCCCGCAGTCTCCACCACCAGCACCCGCTGGTTTACCAGCACCATTTGCCTGCTCTGCCAAGTCACATAAAACTTTTAATAATGATGTTTCAATTGGTGCCTGAGCGGCTTTACCTACACCTGCAAGAGATATACGATTAAGCTTGATTCCTTCAACTAATTGTGATAAATCCTTTTTTTTAAGCCCTTGAATAAAAGCATTGACAGCTTCTTTACTCGTCGATAGAAATTGCTCGTACATTTTTTCATTTTCAGATTTAAGCGCTAAAATTTGATCTACAAGGCTTTTGGTTGATGCAGGGTGTCCCGTCCAACCAACTAAAAAGTGGACAAATTGTTTTGGAAACGACAAAGGTTCAATCGACAAATAAGGCCAATCCTGATCGACAAGCGTTGTTAAATGCATAGTATGTTTATACGCTTCTTTCAACCAGTCCGCCTGAAAAGAAGCATACTTGATAATGCCACCATATGTCGATGCGGCTATATCTGCCCCTGAGCCATTACCTTGTGTTTTAATATGTGAAATAGCCGCTAATTTAAATATCGTTCTCTTTGATGCATATGTTGGCAAAAACTTTCGTAAAATGATAGAAATAACTGCTGTGACAACAGCAGCGCTTGATCCAAGGCCATATTTAACACCGGATTTATCTTCTAGATTGCTTTTAATCGATAGTGAAAATGGCTGGAGAGACACATGATGCTCCTTTAAATATTGCAGGGCAATCATCATAGCATCTTTTACAAAGCGTGTGCGAGCATCTGCGTTTTCGATATGGACATCGTTTTGTTCGTAAGTCCATGAGAGATTCCGTAAATTAAAATTTTCTAATGTCAATTGACATGTAGAGCTATTTTCTACAGTCGCATATACAAAGCGGTTTACAGCCGTAACGACAGCATGATAATAAGGTTCTAAAACAGAGAACTCGCCGGCAACCATTAACTTCCCAGGCACTTTAACTGTAAGTGGTGTCTTAGGCAACATACGTCAACCCCTATTTATAGGATATACCAGAGCCAGTTCGACTTAAAATGACATCTGCAACGCCTTTTGTTTCCCGCAACATTTTTTCTACTTTTTCTTCATGTTGTGGTAAGTATAAAACTTTAACGTTTGGACCGGCATCAATCGTAAAAAATGCTGGAATACCCTGTGTTCGAAGTTCTAAAACGGTTTCCATCACTGCCATTGTTGAAGCATTCCAATATGTAAATGGAGGTTGCGCCCCCAATGTTGTCGCATGCATCTTCAAGCAATTTGCTTCAGTAATACGACCAACTTTTTCAAAATCCTTTGATATAATGCCTTGTTTCATTTCCTCTAAGTCACGAGGGATACTATCAAGCCATCCCTGATAAAATACGGATGTATCAACAGTCCGTTTCATACCCTCACGGCTTGAAATATCTTTTTCATCTGCTGTTAAAACTGCTGCAGCTACACGAATATCCCAGTGGTTTTCATTTGCAATTTGTACAGCATAAGAATCCGATCCATCCGTTTTAGTTCCTTTGTGCCACTCAACAAAACCACCATAAATAGAACGACATGCAGAGCCAGAACCTTGACGCGTTAGGCGTGATAATTCTTCATGACTTATATTTAAATCAAGCGCTCGCGTTGCAGCTGCAGCAAGCGCTGCAAAACCGGAAGCGGATGATGCAAAACCTGCTGCTGTCGGGACCTTATTAAACGATTCGACATGTGCATATAGCTGTCGTTGCGCATAGGAACGAACAACGTCTAAAAATGTTGTCACACGTTTATATGGCACACCGGTTATCCACTGATCATTTAAATAAAATTCATCTTGCTTTAAATCATCTTGAAATGTAACACTTGTCGTCGTGTAAAAACCGTCTAATGTTATAGATAAACTGTTGTTTGTCGGTAATATAAGCGCATCATGTCGCTTACCCCAATATTTTATAAGTGCGATATTCGTATGTGCGAGCGCTGTTGCCTGCATGTTTTATCTCCTTCTACCTAAGTGATGATAAATGTTTTATATCGTTAGCCTTTTTTCTTTAAGACAAATGGCCAAACAGCTTGTGCACCTAGACGCTTTAATTTTTCCGTCAGCTGCCTTGAATGCATTTCATTGCGAGCTAACGCAACAATACACCCACCATTACCGCCACCTGTTAACTTCGCACCTAAGGCACCTTCTTGTAAGGCATATTGAATGAGACGATTTAAGCCCGCATCGCTGACACCGAGGGCTTCTAATTCTTTTTGTGCTTCATTTAACAAATGGCCTAACACTTGCTTACTTGCTTTTTCTAAAGCATTTCGTGCTTGATGTGTAATCTCTCCAAGACGCTCTAAGTTTGTTTGGATTTTCTTTGGTGCTGACTTTAACAATTTTGCGATAGATGCGACTGCCGATCGTGTATCAGCCATTCGACCAGTGTCTGCGACAATGAAGTAAAAGTCTGATTGTGGCTTAATCAAGTCAAAAGGCTTTTCTTTTTCATACCATATAGGACTTTCAGACGTTATAGTAAGTGGATCAATACCGCTCGGTACACCATGCGCATACGTTTCAGCAACATTCGCTAAACGAAGTAGTTCATCTTCTTCATAGTCTACATTCGCATAAGTGAACAAAGATTTAATAACAGCAATTGCTACCGAAGCACTAGACCCTAGACCTTTTCCAGGAGGTATAGATGACTTAATGCGAATAAGTAGATTTTTACAAGGGATCTCAAGCAATTTTAGTGTATCTTTAATACAAGTCACAATGCCTTCTAGATCTTTAGGGGCAGAGTCGATTGGTCCATGATAAAATGTACTATCAATCTTTACATCACCAGGAACATATTCAACAGTTGATTCAACGCCTATAAGTGGAAATGGTATAGCAATTGCAGGTTGACCGTGTACAACCGCATGCTCACCAACTAAAATTAATTTACTATGAGCCGTTCCTACCGCTATTTTTTCGGATGTTGTTACTTTTTCAGCATTCATTTTATATACTCTTTCATAAGTTCTTTTGCTTTACCTACACGGATTTCATTTGCTTCAATTAACTTTTGTGCAATAATATCAATCAACTCCCCCGATGCTCCGGCTGCCATAGCAACAGATCGTGAATGTAACTCCATATGTCCGCGCTGAATTCCTTCTGTTGCTAACGCCTTTAATGCTCCTAAATTTTGTGCAAGTCCTACGGCTACAATGACTTGAGCTAACTCTTTTGCTGATTTTACATCTAGTATTTTATGAACAATTTTTGATATAGGATTGATGTGAATTGATCCACCAACTGTCCCAACTGACATTGGTAATTCCAATTCTCCAACAAGATTACCTTCATCATCAACAGACCATGTCGTCATCGAACCATAATGACCATCTCGAGCAGCATATGCATGAGCACCTGCCTCTACTGCGCGCCAATCATTACCTGTTGCAATAACGACAGGATCTATACCATTCATAATTCCTTTATTATGAGTGACAGCTCGGTATGGATCAGAATCTGCAAATTCGAAGGCATATATAATACCATCGCGCACAGCTTCACCAGAAAACTCATCTGAAGCTAATAAATGTGGTGGGATAACACAACGAGCACGTGCGAGACATCGATCCGCAAAATTGGATAGAATACGTAAATATACCTTCCCTTTTGTTAAACGCTCGACTTCAGGTGCTAACGATTCAACCATCGTGTTGATAATGTTCGCACCCATGGCGTCACACGTATTTATATATATATGCAACACTAACATTTGCGTATATTTAGAGCTTGTTTCTTCATTTAAAATCCTTACATCTAAGTTTTCAGCACCGCCTCCACGGGCGACTAAACTTGGATATGCATCATTGGCACTCTTGATAAGAGCTTCTTTCTCTTTTAAAATCGTTTCTTTTGCTTCGTGAATATTTGGACAACCTACTACCTGGATTTGACCGATCATAACACGTTCTGAAGCTTCTGTTTCAAAGCCACCAGCACTACGAACGATTTTCGCCATATAGCTCGCCGATGCAATGACGGACGGTTCTTCTATAGCCATTGGGACAATGTATTCCTTATCATTAATTAAAAAATTAAGGCCTAAACCGAGTGGAAGAGAAAACGTACCTATCGCGTTTTCAACCATTTTATCAGCTTTCTCAATGGATAATGCATCTGATGTGTATAAATATTTTTTCTCTTCATCCGTCAAATTATGCATCTTCGCAACTAATTGCCTACGCTCATCAACACTCATGTTATAAAAACCAGGGATTCTAGAAGTTTTCATACTATCCCATCCTTTAGTATATCGTTATAAAATACACATTTACTATGAAGGATTACACTTAAAATACATCATTAGTTTATAGTGCTAGGGCTTTAAACAATATTTAGCCTGCTCCTATCTATTATATAGAAAAATAAATAAAATGATAATACTATCTGTCATTTTACCATATATAAATGTATGTGAAACGACTGTATATATTATGTGAAAAAAAGTAGTAAAAAGCAAATAAACAAGGTTGCAGACACGTTCACACCTTGTTTAATATTGCGAAAATTTTAGTGATGAAATTGTAATTTCATGTTCGAGAACCACTTTCTATTCAATAGGATATGAGCCATGGAGGAATCGAACCTCCGACCCTCTGATTAAAAGTCAGATGCTCTACCGACTGAGCTAATGGCTCATGATAAAAGACCTCTTAATAAAAAATAGGTAGTATAACTTTATGCGAGGCTATACGACATATTAAATGGTTACAATGGAACCATGCGCAAAGCGAATAATGGACAAAAAAATACTGGGCTACTAGGATTCGAACCTAGGAATAGCGGACCCAAAACCCGCTGCCTTACCGCTTGGCTATAGCCCAATAAAAGTGATGATATAAATAAATATGATGGAGGGGGAGAGATTCGAACTCTCGAACCCAATGGGAGCGGATTTACAGTCCGCCGCGTTTAGCCACTTCGCTACCCCTCCATATTTTAAACGGTTATACGTTTTTTATACATATGACATAAAAAAATGCCGGCCAGAGGACTTGAACCCCCAACCTACTGATTACAAGTCAGTTGCTCTACCGATTGAGCTAGGCCGGCAAGTGTTAATTATATCATTACCTTTAACCATGTAAGGATAACGTTCTAAATTGTTTAAGTATTTATTTTTCGAATCATACATAAAGTGGTAAATAATTATTTGCTTTACAAAATAGAAAATGACCCGTACGGGATTCGAACCCGTGTTACCGCCGTGAAAGGGCGGTGTCTTAACCACTTGACCAACGGGCCATAATTTACATCGAACTAGCCGAATATTATTATATACATAGTATATATCTTTTGTAAAGGAAAAATTATTAATTTTATAAAATGTTTATAGCAATCTCGAGATGCCAAGTATAGATTATATATCTTTTTCATAAAAAAGCAAGCCCTTATCCATTTTTCTATCATTTTCGATTATTCGCATAAAGTTTTAATTCATTTTTTAAATAATAGATATGAGCTATAATGTACTAGAGAAGTTTAAATCGCCATTTAAAACGATCATAAGGAGGAATATTTTGAATAACTTATTAAAAGATAAAAATATTGTCGTTATGGGAGTTGCGAATCAAAGAAGCATCGCCTGGGGAATTACAAAATCATTACATAAAGCAGGTGCAAATTTAATATTTACAAATCGGCAAAAGCGATCATATAAAAAACTGACACAACTTCTTGAAAAACATCATATCGATGCTGAACTTATCGTAACATGCGATGTTTCCGATGATGAAAGCATTAAACAAGCATTTCAAGAAATTAAAGATAAAGTAGGCGTTATTCATGGCTTAGTACATTCTGTCGCATTTGCAAATCATCAAGAGTTGAAGGGAGAATATGCAGATACATCGCGTGAAGGTTTCTTACTCGCTCATAATATTAGCGCTTATTCCTTAGTTGCTGTCACAAGAGAAGCGAAAAGACTTATGACAGAAGGTGGAAGTATCGTCACCCAAACTTATCTCGGCTCAGAACGTGTTGTGAAAAATTACAACGTCATGGGTGTTGCCAAATCATCTTTAGAAACGAGTGTAAAATATTTAGCTGAAGATGTTGGAAAATATGGGATCCGCGTAAACGCTATATCCTCTGGACCAATTCGAACACTATCAGCCAAAGGTGTCGCTGGCTTCAATAACATCAATGCGGTTATTGAAGAAAAAGCACCTTTAAGACGAAACGTTGACCAAGATCAAGTGGGAGATGCAACTCTTTTCCTCTTAAGTCCGTTATCTAGGGGTGTAACAGGTGAAATACTTCACGTCGATTCCGGGTATCATATTATCGGCTAAAGCCTTAAAACGCTTGGACCATGAGGAACAAGCGTTTTTATTTATGTCTTTATAAATAATTCGAGGATCTGATTTTTCGAAATTGACCTGTGACCAATCAAATAAAGTATCTGGATCAGTCTTACATTAAGGCGCATACTCATCATCCCCGACAATATGCTCTCTACTTTTTTCTATACATGAGTACCATTCAATTAATTGTTGCAAAGCATCATATTGCTCATACGCAAATCCAATATCTTCCGCACTAATCAAATCATAAGTTAAACGATCTACCATCTCCGATTTTTCTTCCTTCGTTCCAACGGCTATCATTTCGATGTCGACTGAATAATCATTTATGCATTTTCATGTGACGAATCTTGTGTAAACGCCCTTTTCCTACATGAAAAACAACTTTATCTTCTAATACGAAATGATAAACTCTCCTTCTCTCCAATGAAATAATGAACGGAATATCCATGATTCCAAAAAATATTGTAAATATCATCAAAAATATAAAGATCCCTAGGCTAGTTTACAACATTGCTTATAAAATGAAGTACAATATATATTATTGTTTTTTCTCGTTTCGCTGAATTTTCTTCTGACAAAAAATCATCAATAATCGGTACATAAGGTGTCTTTTACAGTAGTGTTTCATTATCTTTTCCATTTTACATGTAACATCTTTAAAATTTTCCTCCTGATGCAAGACATTACATCTACTTTCAATGAATGCTCATATGTAATATCTTTAAACATATTCGAGCAACCGCTTATCATTATGATTATTCTGAAAATAATATATTTATCACTCTCACGAACGACCCGCTCCAATATATAGAAAAATGATCGAGACTAAGCATTTTATCGACGTTATTTGATCATTTTTTTAACAACATGATTGAGGCGACGGTAAAATGAAAATATAATGAGCATCATTGAAACTATTGTATGTAAAGTAATATCGTCACTGTTGATAGAGTAATTTGTCTGAAAATTTCGTTGATTGACATGAATTTGAAGGCGCTTTACAATGAGCTATAATTAATGAACACAAACGTTCATTAATTATAATAAAGTGTAAAGATTTAATTTTCGCATAACATTTTATTTTGAATAAGAAAGGACGCTATACATCATGAAAAGTAACATCAGCAAAGAAGAAATTGTCCAAAGTGTTCCACAAACAGGATTTTTTGGACAACCTAAAGGACTTCTCACATTATTTTTTACAGAGTTTTGGGAACGCTTTTCCTACTACGGTATGCGCGCATTACTACTTTACTATATGTATACGGAAGTCACAGACGGAGGCTTAGGCATTGATGAAAGTCTAGCTAGGTCTATCATGGCTATTTATGGGTCGCTCGTTTATATGTCAGGTGTTATTGGAGGATGGATTGCCGACCGAGTGTTTGGGATGCAGCAAACAGTTTTTTATGGGGGCGTCTTAATCATGCTCGGGCACATAGTACTTGCGCTACCAGCAGGTAAGATAGCTCTTTTCGTCTCAATGTTTCTCATCGTTATGGGAACAGGTCTCTTAAAACCAAACGTCTCCAATTTGGTCGGCGACTTGTATAGTCCTAATGATTTACGTAGGGATTCTGGCTTTAGTATTTTTTATATGGGGATTAACCTCGGTGCATTTATTGCCCCATTTATTGTTGGAACGTTAGGACAAACATATAATTATCACCTTGGCTTCGGTGCAGCAGCCATCGGTATGTTAATCGGTTTAATCGTTTTTGTCATCACACGCAAACAATATCTCGGTCTTGCTGGCTTGCAAGCACCTAACCCATTAAAAGACAAGGAAAAGAAAAAAGTATTTCGTAGGATCGGTATTGGAACAATTGTACTTGCCATTTTACTCATTGTTACGTCCACGGCCGGTATAATGACCATTGATCGATTTATTCTTATCGTAAGTATTCTCGGTGTTGTAATTCCAACGTTATACTTTATCATCATGTACAGAAGTCCTAAGACAACTGCCGATGAGAAATCTCGTCTAATTGCCTACATTCCACTGTTCATTGCTGCGATTATCTTTTGGTCAATTGCAGAACAAGGGGCAATTGTTTTAGCAGAATATGCCGATAAACGCACACAATTAAGCTTTCTAGGTTTTGAATTGAAGTCATCTTGGTTCCAATCCTTAAATCCATTATATATTATTTTATTATCACCTTTATTTGCTGGGTTATGGATGAAATTAGGAAAGAGACAACCTTCGACGTCGAAAAAATTTTCTTATGGGCTTATCTTTGCAGGTTTATCGTTTCTCATCATGACACTTCCGCCATTCATTCAAGGAACAGAGCTCGTCAGCCCAATTTGGCTCGTTTTAAGTTTTCTTTTCGTCATATTTGGTGAATTATGCCTATCACCTGTAGGGTTATCAGCAACGACTAAACTTGCACCTGCAGCATTTTCAGCTCAAACGATGAGCTTATGGTTCTTATCAAATGCAGCTGCACAAGGCATTAATGCGCAAATTGTTAAATTCTTTTCCTTTGATCATGAAGTGTTATATTTCGGCGTGATCGGTTCCGTTGCCATCATATTCGGTATTATTTTATATTTATTATCTCCGACTATCCAAAAATATATGCGAGGCATTCATTAACATAAAAACATCAGTCCTAAGGGCTGATGTTTTTTATATTTATATAAAATGGTTCAACAAATTTTAAACTTGCCCACTACATTTTGTAACGTCTCGCATAATTTGATACTAAAATGATAGAAAGGATGGAAGCAAATGAGTTCTGGAAACAACAATCCGTTTGAAAGATTTAATGTTGATCTAACACCGATTCGTAATTTCGCTCAGGAAATGGATGCTTTTTTTAACGATTCCTTTCGACAAATGCGGTCTTTTTTTAACCCGCTCCCATTCTGGATTGATATTCAAGACACTCATTCAGAATTCATTATAACTGCTAAATTACCAGGTTATTCGCGCGATCAAATTAAAATTGAATTTTTCGGCCAGCGCCTGAGAATTGCCGTTAAAGAAACAAATATTATTGATGAACAAAATGATTATGAAGATTATTACAGTCATCATCATACTCAACGAAACATGGAACGTGTTATGACTTTACCTGATGAAATTGACAAAGAAGAGACAAAGGCTTCTTTTATAAATGGTCTACTAACGTTAGAAATTCCTAAAAAAGATACAGAGAAAATATCTATTGATATCGAATAAAGTAAGCATTGCTTGATATGATTGTTTAAATGACGTTGATCGTAAGGAAAAAACCGGTCTGTTTTGGTATAAGACCGGTTTTTTAATTGAAATATTAATTTAATACTTATGAGATTTATTTATAAACTTCGTGATTAATGGGCTAAACTGACCGTACAATTTATTAATTTGTTCGACAGTCCCTGTTATTTTTTCAAAATCAATATTTCCTTCAGACGTTTTAAACATCGATAATATCCCTTGATGTTTCTTCGGTTGCTTCGGCATTGGCGGTTGCATAAACATATGATTTGTTATCGGATGAGGTGGTCTCATAGGCCTTGGTGATTGTGGACCATGAGGAAACATTAAACGAACACCTCCTTTTTTATAGACCTTTTGCTACATCTTATTCAGCAAATTAACTTATGAAAGGTTAATTGTCCCTATCATAAGCGACATTTTTCTTAGAATCCTAAAATTCCTAAAAAAACTTCAGAAAGTTAGGAGAATGTCCTTTGCAACATATGACAAACTGCATATATTATTAACAAATAAATAGAAAATTTTGCTTTCATTGCGCTAAGCGTCGTAGATATTTTGTTAACTAAAATGTTAAATAGGAGGATTTATTTATGTCAGGTTATGGATATGAGTATGGTGGCGGATATGGCGGTTCTGGATTTTCAGGTGGCGGATATCCTTGGTATGGTGGAGGATACGGCACTGGTGGCGGATTCGCTTTAATCGTCGTATTATTCATCTTACTCATTATAGTCGGCGCCGCTTGGTTATAAACTATTTAGAAGAAGTGGGGAAATATTTATTTCCTCACTTCTATAACGTTGGACAAGCTTTTATTAAGTTATTTAATATCATTCCACGATTAACGCTTCCGCTTACAGTACTGCTTATACAACTGATTGCTAAATACAGCAACACCAGTTACTAGAATTCCTTGAATAATCGCATGAGTACTAAACTCTAGCAAAGCAATTGTAAAAACGATTCCTAATGGTAAAAGCATGTAAGGGATTAACCAATCCGTCAACTTAGGCGTATTTTTAAAAATAGCACCAAAAATTAATAAAACAGGAACAACAATGAAGGCGTCTTTTATTAAATAATCATTGATGAGTTCTATCATTTAAAACACCTCCCGCTGTATTTTATGTATAACATTAACTCTTTGCTAAAGATATTCATCTATTATGTGGATTAATAGGTGAATAGAAATGTATATGAACGATCAGGAAGTACCTTAATAGAAGGATAACCGATCAAGAGCTGCGGATAATCGATCAGAAAATGAACTTAAACGATCGGAGGTAGAGCATAACAAATCAAAAAGAGACTGAGTTTTGTCCCAGCCTCTTAAAATTAACATTTACTTATGCAACTTTCCGTTCTTTTTGTAATGATATGAAAGCTGAACCTAACGCTAAAATGACAAACAATACACCGATGAAAGCATTTTGCTTAACAGATAATAAATCAGCAATGATGCTGCCGATAAACGTTCCAAAAGCAATCCCTAAATGTAATGCCGCATTGTTCAAACTTTGTTGGATGTCAGATGTCTCCGGTGCGACCTTGATTAAATGACTTTGAACGGGTGGTGTAATCGCCCAGCTAAGCACACCCCAAATGACTAAAACGAGCCAGAAAAATACAAATGATACAAATGGCATCACTAAAAGACAAACACCTAATAAGGCGATTACTGTTAACAACGTTCGCCTTACACCAAATTTATCTGCCGACACACCGCCAAGGCCACCGCCAGTCACTGCAGCCACACCATATACAAAATAAACGATAGTAATCCATGTACCATCAAAGTCCATAGTTGTTTTTACAAAAGGCGTCAAATAACCATACAATGTAAAATGACCAGCTAAGAAGAAGAAAGTAATTAATTGTGCAAAAATGATCTTCTTATCATTTAATGATTTTAATTGCTTCCGAAGTGACATCGGAGGCTGGGTTGGCACTTGACCAAAAAATAAGTGAACACTGACAACTAAAACAATTGTTAAAATCGCTACAAGAATAAATGGACTTCTCCATCCAAACATATGTCCCAAACTAACACCAATCGGCAATCCTAAAACGACTGAGCCACTAATACCCATAATAACAAGTCCCAGTGCTCGGCCACGATATTCTGGTTCGGAAATGTATGAGGCAAGCGTCAAACAGAGCACAACGAGCAAAGCACCACTAGCTGCCGAAATAATACGTGATAACAATAAAAGACTATATGTCGTGCTGGAAATAGCGACAATATTTCCTACAAAAAAGACAAACAAGGCAACTAATGTCACACGTTTTCGATCTATCTTTCCCGTCATATATAAAAGGATTGGACCACTTATACCGAAGACGAGCGCAAAAAATGTAATTAGTAATCCAGCTCGGCCGATGCTCACATTTAAATCTGCCGCGATTAAATCAAGAATACCACCAATAATTAATTCGACCATCCCAACGACAAATGAAATTGCCGTTAATAAGTAAACACGTTTATCCAAATTAAACATCCCTCCATACGTATACGAGTGTCATAAAATCAATATTACACTATGCTACACGAACTATTGGATAATCAAGCTTGATGTAATTACTAAAATAATCTGTATATTTAGGTTAACTTATATTTGCCTCTTAAACTTAGTTCGCTCATTTTTAAAATAGCCTTTCTTCACAAAGAAATTATAACATACTTTATACTAGGTCTTATTACCTAATATATAATAATCATTGCATTAACTGATATTTTTAACAGGAACTTTTATACAAATTTCATCTCACTATATAGGTAAAAACACACAAGTTTTATAAAATGGGAACCGTTATATTGACTTTTAACAACGGTTAAATGTAACATTGTTTTCTGGTAGTTCTAAATACCTAAACATGTAAAAGAAATTATGAATATTTATAGGAGGATTTATAAGTGATAATCTATTTTCGAAGCACTTTTTCACCTTAAAGACGGTTTCACATAAATTAAATATCATCTAAACATATTTAACGACATTTACCTTAAAATTCATCGATAAAATTTAACAATATCATATATTATGCAAAAAAGGAGTGAAATATTGTTGAAAGAATATAAGCGCAATCATAGGAAAAAAGGTGTGTTTAACTTTCGTGAGTTATGTAAAAATTCTTTGCAAAATAAAATCTTAATCCCATTTTTAATACTTATAATTGTCACTGGTAGTATAATATTTATTATCAATTACATATTTAGCGTGCAAAACACAACAGATGAACTTTCCAAAAATGTAGAAAGTCAAATGGTTGCTATGAATGATTCTTTTGAGATATTCTTTGAAAATATCACAAGTATTATGGACCGCTTTACCAATCACGATTTATTAACTAATTATGATGTAGCAGATAAACAAAATCTTGAACAAATGTTAAAAGAAACACAGGAAGCAACACCATCTATTGACTTATTTTACACAGGTACAGCTGAAGGGAAAATGATCGAATATCCAGACCGTTCAACAGAAAGAAGTAGTGATTATAATGTTCAAGAAAGAACGTGGTATCAAAATGCCATCAACGCGAATGGAAACATCGTTTATTCTGAACCGTATCCTTCCCCGTCTACAGGTAATCTCATCGTCACTGTCTCAAAAGCATATTATAATGATGATGAACTAGCAGGGGTTATGGGTGCTGATATTCTTGTAGATACGCTCATTGACATAGTTGATCAAGCTACAATTGGTGAATCCGGTTATGCATTTATTTTAGATGAGACTGGTACATATATCGCTCACCCAGAGGATGACTATATTGGTCAAGATGTGTCAAACGAAGATTTTTACATAGAAATGGAAAATGACGGTGAGCAAGGCTTAATTGAATCACAAATTAATGGTGAAGATAATATCATTGGATTTGCTAAAAATCCAACGACAGGCTGGATCATTGGCGGCGAAGTTCATAAAAAAGATTTTCAAAAGCAAGCACAAACAATAGTTTTACCGATTGCAACTATTTTAATCATCGTTTTACTAATAGCTATCTTTATATCAATTATTACGACGAGAAAAATTACAAAACCGATTCAAAATGTTATGAAGCAGATGAAAAACATCGCAAATGGCGATTTAAGCCAATCATCTTTACGAACTACATCTAATGATGAAATCGGTCAATTAATTCATGCAACAAATAATATGAAAAAAAGTATGCGAAACATCCTTCATAAAATTCACAAAGCAGCAGAGACAGTCAACAATCAAAGCGAGGAGCTCACACAATTAGCAAAAGAAGTCGGTGAAGGATCAGAACAAATATCTTCCGTGATGCAGGAACTGGCATCTGGATCTGAAACACAAGCAAATAGAGCTAGTGATATTGTATCAACCATGCAACAGTTTACAACCGATCTTGACGAAGCAAATGACAGTGGAGATGAAGTCCGAAAAACATCAATCAATGTATTAGAAACTACAAATGAAGGTAATCAATTAATGGCATCTTCTAAAGCCCAAATGCTTAAAATTGATCATATTGTCCAGGATGCTGTCCATAAAGTAAAAGCCTTAGACGCACAAGCTCAAGAAATATCTAAATTAGTGTCCGTTATCCAAGATATTGCTGAACAAACGAATCTACTCGCATTAAATGCAGCAATAGAAGCAGCAAGAGCAGGTGAACATGGAGATGGTTTTTCTGTCGTTGCAGATGAAGTAAGAAAGCTTGCAGAACAAGTAGCAAACTCGATCACGAATATTACAGATATTGTATCTAGTATCCAAAATGAATCTAGTCATGTCACGAAATCGCTACAAAATGGCTATGAGGAAGTTGAACAAGGCACAAAACAAATTGAAACGACAAGTGAAAAGTTTGAAGAAATTAATCAGGCAATCCATACAATGGTCCAAAATATTGAAACAACATCAGAAAGATTAGCTTCTATTGGTGAAAATAGTCAACAAATCAATAGTGCCATTGAAGAAGTAGCATCTATATCTGAAGAATCAGCATCGGGCATCGAAGAAACTTCCGCCTCATCCGAACAAATAAACGCTTCTATGAAAGAAATATCGGAAAGTTCAACAGCTCTTGCTAAAATGGCTGAAGAATTAAATGAGCTCGTCAACCAGTTTAAATTGTCATGAAAAAAAGCGGGTGGACACCCGCTTTTTATGAATGAATAAAGAGCAGCTACTCATGTATACATTTAATCTAAGTCTCTTACCTGAAATGGTGGTAAATATCGTTTCAGTCTTTCTCGGTACTGCTCAAATTGTGATGGTAACTTTAATTGTTGGCCCATCGTCTCCTTTGATTCATCATGGGAAAATCCAGGCGTATCTGTAGCCATCTCAAATAAAATACCACCATGTTCCTGAAAATAAATCGACTTAAAATAATTTCTATCTAAAACAGGTGTGACATGATATCCTTTGGCTACAAGTTTTTTGCGCCATTGTAATTGATCATGTTCGTCAATGGCTCGCCAAGCGATATGATGAACAGTTCCTACTCCCATTTGACCTTTTTTAATTGACGTCGTTTTAAGATCAATAATGTTTCCTATGTTTGCAGATGAACGTAAGCGAATAAATTCACCATCTTCTTCGATGAACTTAAGTCCCATAACCTTTTCTAACAATGCAGCTGTTTTGTCTGGGTACCTTGAAAATAATACAGCACCATTAAACCCTTTAATACCTACTTCAGGTGTTACATCACCAAATGTCCATGAATTGATCTCTCCTTCCTCTCGTTCGACGATTTCTAATTGCAGACCGTGGGGATCATTAAACTGTAAATAAGTGTCACCAAATCGTTTTGTCGTCACATACGGTATATCAAATTTTCCTAACCTTCGCTTCCAAAACGAAAGGGACCCTTTTGGGACGACATAAGAAGTTATACCAACTTGACCAGTACCGATTTTTCCTTGAGGCGCACGTGTCCATGGGAAAAATGTAACAATCGTTCCTGGTTTTCCACTTCTATCACCAAAATATAAATGGTAAGTACTAGGATCATCAAAATTGACCGTTTGCTTCACTAAACGTAAGCCTAAAATGCCTGCATAAAAATCGACATTTTCTTGTGGATGCCCGACGATCGCTGTTATATGATGGATACCACTTGTTTTTGTCATCTAATGATGTCACTCCTATCGAAAAATCATTTAAGCAAAAGTATGTGTGATAGGCTAGATGAGTTTATATGAATCGTATTTACATCAATGCTACTTTTAAATTTTTTCCGGTTAGTCTTGTTCATCGTACCTAAATTTTATCTCAAATTCGATCCTTTAGTGAAAATAAAAAGTTTAATCAACATCATTATACATACACTTTTATTGAAGAAATCTACTGAATTTTATATGAAGATATATATGATATGTAAGTATTCAATTCATTTAATACTTCCTAAAATTCCAACTAACATGTTTTCTATTTAAAAGATCAGTTTTCATATTCCAATTCCTTATTGGTCATTTCCTGATTGGCTTAATTTGGTGAAATACATTATAAATGTCATATCCGCATTTAAAACCTGTTACAAAGTATATATCCTTTGTCATCATCACATTTCCTTCCGTCCCCAAAAAAGATTGCGCCGTCCAACTCATGTGACTTTCATCTTTTTTTACACGACTGCATCAAACAAGGTCGGAAGATACCCAAAACTAAAAAAGGCATATCTACATTTTTAAAAAGAGTACCTACATTTACAAACAAATGTTGCTGATGATCTTTCCATGTACATATCAATCGTCTGAATTCAACCGAAGGAATTTGAGTATTGCGACTTCTAAAGTTACTCGTACATTTAAAAAAAACACTACGAATAATAATAATAATTTACTCACTAAGGTCAGACTTTTTATAAATATTATTCTAAAGCGAATCATAAAGAAATTCACTACTAAAATGTTAAACGTAGCGAGGGAAATGGATATAGTAGAACAAAATTCCCTAAACCAAGAGTGAATTCGATCAAACATTAAGTACGAAGAAATCACAAACGAGAATGAATCAAATAAGGAAAACAGATTTTTTAAAAGTAGATGATTTAATCTTTATGACAATGAAGCGAACTCGCTCTTTCGTTCGATTAATAAATCTGTATAATTCTACAAATATCATGTCATTGTCATAATAAATCATCTAAAAGATGAGGTGAATATGACTAGGAAAATCTACAATTACAATAGCTATTTTAGACAGACTAATATACATATACCGTGTAAAAATTATTCATCTAAATGGAGAAAACTACCATATGAAGTATAGAAGGACTATTTTTCGAGGCTAAAGTGTAATAAATTAATTGGTGCAATCCGTTCAATTTTACTTGACGGTTACAAGTGTCCTATTGTTATGGAAAAACCATTATAATTTATTCTCCTAACAACTCGAAATTAACGAACTAATACCTAGAAAAAGTATTCTTATTAGCGTAGTATATGTAATGATTTTCTAAAGGATATGAACTTTCTTTGTTTTTTTATTTTATAAAAATAACTCACAAGAACAGTTGTGACAAAAAGGAATATTAAAAAGGATATGTATAGTAAAACATCTGCTCAAAGAGTCAAGGCCATATCCTTCCCTTTTATATTTTATGAAAAAAATCTAGTCCGATTATTAAGCATGCTCTACCTAAATCTTAAGTTGATTTCAACCTATCACATCATAATGCGTTTTCATAAGTTTACAGTTTTATATCTGAGAAGGTATGACCCCTTAGATACAAAACAGTTAAGTAATAAAATGACTTATTTTATTATATTTAAGTTCGAAAGGATAAAATTCCGACAATCTTTGACATAACATACCCCGATTGCGCCAGTCAAGTTTTCCTTTTTGTGCTAAACATAACCATTTTTGGATAAATAACCTGTTAGTTTCTACGCGGGATATTCCCCCAGTCTTACAGCACCAGGTACACACATTTTACATGTCCATAAACAAGAAATTTTACCTCCTACGTAAGCTATACAAACCAGCACAATTTATTAGGCTAACACAAGCAATGCCATTGGCTAAATAACCATATTTTGAAAAGGATGCATTCCAAGACAAAAGACCCACATCCAAGATAATCGTCCATAAGGGCGTGTAATGCTTTTTCATTTCGCTAGTAACGTTCAAAAAAAGTTGGATAAAATTTACCATCTCTTATTCTTGGAAGTTTCAAGTATAGTGTACCAATCTGGGTTGTTCACCCTCTATCTCTATAACCATTACGTTGACTTAGGAATTCACTGAATGCTGCGTTGATTTTCAATTAGTTAATGAGAATCGCATTAAGATTTTTTTAGATAAATCGTCTTTAATAGATTTTTCAATTAAATTTTGAAATTCTTTCATTTTAAGTATAAACACGCTATGAGTCATATGATCTGCCTCTTGTTTATGTTTTGTGATTAAAAACATTGTATCGTAAAGGCAGTCATATGATCCATTCTTTTTACACAATTATATGGAATTTATATATAGAATTCAGATTATTAATCTATATCTAGTCTATAAGTACATAAGGTACCTCTATTTACGTTTTTCAACCTCTATTGGTTGTTTGGGGACATGTTTAAAAATATCACCACTTTCAAAAAACTCATTGACTCTACGTATCCAATCATAATATTCAGTCCATTTTTGAAGCTCCATTATTAACTCGTTCATTGCATATTCCTCTCTCTTCGTTAATACTGATCCTTGTTTTAATCTTTCTATATTTTTCATGACCTGTTGTTCAAATTTACGGCTGCGATTAATTGCTTTTTGCCATGTTGATGTAAAAAGAGAGATAAATGTCTCATAATAATCTTCTTGCACCTGATATAAGTCTTTACGAACTCCTTTTTTAAATATTCGTTTAGCTATATGCATATCGATCATTTCTCTGACAATTTGACTCATTCTTGTTTTACTCATCCCGGTCTCAACAGTAAGTTCATCTAATGTCATTGGTTCTCTATTCATATATATAATTCCAAGCACACGGCCAACAGTTGTTGTTACACCAAATGCATTCATATTATCTGTTATTTTTTCTATAAATTGTGTTTTTATATTTTCTATAAGTTCATCTTGCGTCGAATTGCTTAACCCTTGCCTTATTTCTTCATTCATATCATCACACTCCATATTCGGTGTAAAGTAATTAAGTCGATAATCATACATTACCTCAAAAAATCAGAGTCAGCCAATTTAGTAACATTCTTGTACTAATATAAGATGATTAAATACTATAAAATAGATACTTACTCAGTTAAATAAGAAACTTTATCTAAAGTAAAATATATTTTTGAGTAAAATCATAACGTTTTACACCTTATGTTATATTAATCCTTCAAATCCAAACCCTACCGAAGACTAGAAAGAAACTACTTTAAAATATTTGTAAATAGTCTTTATTAATATTTATTCTCTTTCCATGGATGTAATTTAGCGTCGACCCAATAATCACCGTAAGCTGAATTCGGGAGAATAATAAATTTATCACCAAAATGATTTGCTTTTTTCATAACGATTTTATGCTGCTTTTCCACTGAATCTTGAATAAATTCAGATGATAAGTCGTAAAGGCTGTTACCTATCAGCATTACTATTTCGAAGTCTTTCCTTATTTTTTGTCGTCGCTCTTTTTTTGTACCCATGTCTCCTAATAGCAAAACATTGTTGCTCGAAACCTGAGGAAGGTTCAATTTATTTAAATTCTCGATAGTCAATTCCAAATTTTTCTGCAATCTGTTAGACACATAAAAAATAGTTACATTATTATAATTAGCATAGTCTAAAAATTCTTTAGAACCAGGAATTAATTCTGCTTCCGCCGCATTGACCCACTCCTCCCATTTCTCTCCCCACTCTGTAAAATCAAAGCCTTGAGTTAAGCCCATCGCAACTAAAGGTATATTATTTAACACCGTTTCATCTAAATCGATAACTATAGCCGGCTGTTTACTCCCTTCATTTTGTTGAAGAAAATGTTTCAACCTTTGTTTTGCAACATTGTATGCTTGTATTTGCAATGCATGTATCTCTGCACTTCTTTGTTGAAACCGAACGGCCATTTCATATGCCGTCATATCACTAAATTTATCCATATTTATCCCCCCATTGTACTGCCTCCAATATTTTAAATATAATGTAATTTTTTAGGAAATGTAATTCCAATACTCTCTCCTCCTGTAAAAAGAATCATATCTTCCTTATTCATTTCATCAACGATAATTTTAATTCCATTTACCTGAATAAAATAGCGTATAAAATTACCGTTATATACTACTTTATCTACAATTCCTTTAACAGGACTCCCTAAATCAATCTTTAATCGCTCAGGTCGTATAACAGTTGTTATTTGATCGAAATTCTTTTTACCAATAGGTTTTTCAATAGGAAACTTAATTTTCCCATTGTTGAAGTAATATACATTGTTTTTCTTATCAACGTACCCCTCAATAATATTTGTACTTCCAACAAACTTAGCAACAAATTCGTTTTTAGGGTAATTATAAATTATGTGTGGTTTACCTACTTGTTGTATTTGTCCATTGTTTAATACGACAACACGATCCGAAATACTTAATGCTTCCTCTTGGTCATGGGTGACAAAAATAACTGTTAAATTTAAATCTTCCTTAAGTTGCCGAATTTCTTCACGCATCATTGATCGAAGATTGGCATCAAGATTAGATAACGGTTCATCTAATAGAAGAACTTTAGGTTGTAAGACTAAACAACGAGCAATTGCTACACGTTGTTGCTGTCCGCCACTTAACTCACTTGGCTTTCTATCAATATATTTTTCTAGTTGAGTTTGATATAAAACCTTTTTAATACGTTCTATCTTTTCCCCTTTATTAATTTTTTGGATATTTAAACCATATTCAATGTTTTGATATACAGTCATGTGAGGAAATAATGCATAGTCTTGAAAAACCATCCCTGTCGGGCGCCTCTCTGGAGGTAAATCATCAATATTCTCATGATCTACGATAACTTTACCTGAATCCTGCCTATGAAACCCTCCTATAATCCGGAGTAGAGTAGTCTTACCACACCCACTTGGCCCTATAAAGGATACAAGCTCTCCTTGATGAATTTGAACAGAAATATCATTCACTGCTTTAACTTCTCCAAAGGATTTATGTAAGTTTCTTAAAGTCAGAAAGCTATCCTTCTGTAACAAAATAATACTCACTCCTTTTAATATTATTTTTAAACAGTTTTAATACCTGTTCTTTTTTCTATCCATTTCAACAAGCCCATACAAACCATCACAATTACAATTAATACGAATGATATAGCAGAAGCCATCCCAATTTTGGCATGCTGTGCTAAATTTAATATATAAATTGATGCAAGATTAGTACCCGGTGAAATAAGAAAAATAACCGAACTTATAGAAACCATCGATGTCATAAATGTATATACAAATCCCGCTATAAAGGCTGGACTTAATAGTGGAAGCACAACTTTAAAAAACGTTTTATAGGGCCCGCCCCCCAAATCATTAGAAGCTTCTTCCATAGACATATCTATTTGATGCATTTTGCTTATACCTGCCTCAAGACCTACACCGATTTTTCGAAATGTCATATTCAAAACCAATAAAAGAACGGTCCCTGTTAAGAAAAACGGTGGCCCATTGAATATTAATATATACCCAATCCCCATCACTGTTCCTGGAACAGCTAACCCAAATAACGTAAGGAATTCAAAAAGTTTCTTACCCGGCATCGTTTTTCTAGCAAACAAATATCCCTGTAAAATACCTAATCCTGATGCAAGAATAGCCGAAAGAAGCGAAACAATTATACTTAAATACAAAGTCTTCCATCCAGTTTGATCCGCAAAATGCTCTAAAGTAAATGCATTATTGACTCCGAGAATCTTTACAAATGCACCTAAAATGACCATTGTAAACATCATAACAATAAAAAGAGAAAATAAAGTTGTTATAGCAAAAACAATGGGTTTCACTGTCTTTGATAATGAGATGCTTTTTTCGCCAGATATACCACTAATTGTCTCTAGATTAGTATCTTTTAAAACATAAGTTTGAAAAATAAAGACTATAAAACTAGGTATGATTAAAAATACTCCTAAAACAGCAGCCATTTCCATATTTTGTTGACCTACTACCTGTAAGTAAATTTCCGAAGCTAAAAAAGGTGTACCTCCGCCTATTACTAAAGGATTTGAAAAATCCGCTAGGCTCATGACGAAAACTAATAAAAAGGCCTTTATAATACCTGAGCTTGCCAAAGGGAAAGTTATTTTACCAAAAGTCTTCCACTGATTAGCCCCAAGATCACTAGAAGCATGTTCTAAATTTGGGTCCATATTACGCAACGTACTTTCTATCATCATATAACCCACCGGGAAATAAGCTAATATTTGAGCAATGATCACACCCCAATATCCATATATACTGAAATGAAAACTAAACCAATCACCAAGCAAATTATTAACAATACCATTTCTTCCAAACAAGGCGATTAAAGACAAAGAAAATATAAATGGAGGCGCAACTAGTGGAAGAAGTGATATTCCCCGATAAAACCTTGTTAATGGTCCCGTGGATCTTGTTACACAGATCCCGACAACGATACTTAAAATTGTAATGATAATAGTCGTTATTAAAGCGGAACTTATACTATTTAATAAAGACTTCATAAAATACGATGTCGAAAAAAACTGTAAATAGTAATCTAATGTTAAAGTGCCCGTACCTATGCCTAAACTACGCAAAAGAACGGCTACAACAGGTGCAACAATAAATAATAAGATACTTAAAATTAAAGTTAGTGATAAAATAGCGAACCCAGGTTCAGACCAAAACCGTTTCCAATGAATCTGAAAGGAGCTGTATGACTTTTCATCATATAATGAAACACTCAAATCTTTCACCTCTTATTCAAAAAATATAAGGGCTACAGATAAATTGGATATTTATTCCATATTTTCTATACATTACACAAACTGACATTTAAACTCCTATAAATAAATATGGTTTTTTTAATTGATGATTTAAAGTGGGATTTATTCAGCGACTCTTATAGAATTTCTCAACATCTATCTTCCAGCATAATAAAAGGATTATTCAGAAAACCCTTCTCTCCATTTTTCCATTATATTATCTTGTTCATCACTAGCTTTTTCAGCATCATAATCTATAAAATTTTCTTCAATATTTGAATCATCCGTTATTCCTGGTCTTGTCACCATAGAACGCTCTTGAGCTACTATTTCCATAAACTCTTCAGTGCCCATATAATCTAAAACCTTTTTTGCCTTATCAGGTTGTTTTGCATCTTTGAAAATCCACGAAACATCAAGATTATATCCAACCCCTTCAGAGGGAATAATACTTTCAACAGGATAACCTTCGTCAATAAATCCCTTTATAGGTTCGTCCCAATCAATACCGATAGCATATTCTCCTTGAGCTACTTTTAATGATGCATCTGAACCCGATTTTGTATATTGACCAACGTTATTATCTAATTTTTCCAAATACCTCCACCCTTCTTCTTCTCCAAATGTCTGTAAAATAGAAGACACAAATAAATATGCCGTTCCAGCCGTACCAGGGTCTGGCAAAATAATTTCTCCTTCATATTGAGGTTCTAATAGGTCCATCCATGATTTTGGTACATCTAAGCCCTTTTCTTCAAATATATCTTTATTAATAATTAGCATATTATACCAAAACGATGTACCAAACCATTTGTTATTAGGATCTTTATATTCATCAGGTATATCTTCCCAATGATCAGATTCATATTCCATTAAGTAATCTTCTCTCTTAGCTTTTAAAGCATTGCCTTCCATCATACCAATTTGCATATCTGCTCCAATATTTGGAGCTTCGGATTGAATTCTATTCCACGCCTCACCAGTTGATAAAGTAAGAACATCTAATTTTATTCCTGTGCCTTCTTCAATTGCTTTTACAAACTCATCCATCTCTTCTTGATTATTTGTCGAGTAAACTTTCAAAGGTTCATTATCTGATCCACCACACGCAACAATAATAAGGCTAAAAATTGAAATATTAATCAATAACAAACACTTCCTCAACTAAACGTTCCCCTCCTATTAAGACATAATAATTTCTAATACTTATTAAATAATTATGGTTTCATATCAATTGTGTAAAATTTTGTTAGGAATTTATTAATCTACTAAACTTAATATTTACTCTAATTGCTAAATTCTAGACTTTTATAAATAACTATCAACTAATATCAATTCTCCTATGAAATTAATAACATCTATTAACCTTAAGACTTAAGTATTAACTACCACCTCCCTAATACTAATACTGTGAATAATGGTAATATTTAAGTTATAAGTGTTACTTCTGTCGCAATATGAAATCTGAATTGTCTATAAGTATAAACAAGAGAGACTAATAAATAAACGTCTATTTTAACTCATATAATATTAAAAATAAATAAAATTTTTATTATATAATGTTTATTTAGTTAAAACATAGAATTCCTGAGATTATCTCCTGATAATGTCTTAATATGTCATGTGTCTATTTATTTGTTTAATTTTTTTAATATAGGAATCATTAAATGTCATAAAATTTTATGAGAGAAATATTGTTAGAATAAATTTGAAAAACCGGAATTGTCACTGCAAAATTTAATAATCTAATAACAAAAATTTTGTCAGGTGGCGTGTTAGAGACATTGGAAAATTATGATACTAAAGGGAAACATATAAGCGTTTATCAGGTTCCCAGCGCTTTTGAAATTCCTCTAATCTCCCAACAAGTTGCGAAAAAAGATTACAATACTATATTGCTCTAGGGGGGGACCGTCATCAAAGGAGAAACATCACATTTTAATTATATAAGTCATAACCGCTATAACTAGAAAACCCGGTTATTTTCGGCATTTTAGCGACTAATACTGTTGAACAAGCTTTAGAAATAAAAGGAACGACAACAGAGAATAAAGAAAGGGATTAATACTGCGATTCATGCAATCGAGATGGCTAATTTATTGAAGGATTTAAAATTAGTGAGAGACTAAAAAAATCAATAAAAATATTTTAATACGGAAAAATATCCTGTATATATTATTTTAGTTTGCTAATTATTACGAAAATTCCAACTAACATGTTTTCTATTTAAAAGATCAGTTTTCATATTCCAATTCCTTATTGGTCATTTCCTGATTGGCTTAATTTGGTGAAATACATTATAAATGTCATATCCGCATTTAAAACCTGTTACAAAGTATATATCCTTTGTCATCATCACATTTCCTTCCGTCCCCAAAAAAGATTGCGCCGTCCAACTCATGTGACTTTCATCTTTTTTTACACGACTGCATCAAACAAGGTCGGAAGATACCCAAAACTAAAAAAGGCATATCTACATTTTTAAAAAGAGTACCTACATTTACAAACAAATATTGCTGATGATCCTTCCTATATGCATATCAAACGAATTCTCACTATACAAGGGCATTTATAAAGTATTTATCAATAAAATACTTAACAAATGTCAGCAATGACAAAGTTTCGGACATGAAACTGTATCATTACTTTTATGATAACGAGTGCTATGATAAAATACATTCAATCTATGCGTCTTACGGAGAAAGTAAAGCAAACTATTTTTCTATAATTTTTGCGTTCCCACTTTTATGCTTATGCAATTAAAGAAGGTGACCATAATGTAATCGCTAATTAATTTAACGTTGAATATGGTTTTACACTCAGAAGATTTGAAGTATATCGAAAGAAGAATTAGCATAATGGAGAAAGGTTGGCGTGAAGCCAATCTTGAATTAGCACGTTTTATCGCTAAAGTTAATGATGATAACTATTATGAGCCAGAAAAGATAAGTTTCACGGACTTTGTCAACAAGCATTGGCTGCCAAAATGCGCAACAAAACGTTTAGCTCATGCAACGCTTGAAACACATATAAGGGTATTTAGAATTAAGAATTTTACCCGCATTCCAATACTTTAACTTAGATCAAATCAAACCTATACACATAATTGATTTTTCAGATAACTTAAGCGAAAAAGGGATGCGTGCAGATGGACAATCCGGAACATTATCTGGTAGTACCATTTTTTATCATTGTAGGATCCTCAATAATATATTCAACTTTGCTGTTGAGATTGGCTTTTTGAAAAAAATCCATTGCAGAAGGTACAAAAGCCAAAAGTAGATCACAAAGAATCAGATGTTTATACTCTTGAAGAAACGATAAAATTGTTGGAAGCTTTAGAATCAGAAACAGATGTGTTGCACTGGCAGGTAATTTTTAAACTAGCTATTACAACAGGTATGCGCCGATCCGAGCTTTTCGGATTGGAATTTAAACATATAGACCTAGAAAACAAAATTGCGCATATTAGACAGGCTTTAACATATTCAAAACATAAAGGATATAAGATTCATGAAATCAAAAAGGGAAGTAGAAGTGCTAGAAAACGAGATATTATTTTGTCTGATGCTTTAATCGATCCAATACGGCAAATGAAAACTACAACGTAAAAAAGAGAGACTTGCCACAAAGCATTTATGGAAAGATGGAAAATATAATTTTCTTCTAGCAGATGAAAATGGAAAGCCATATAATCCAGAGTCAATGAAAAACTGATGGGTGCGTTTTATAAAACGACACAACTTAAAATATATAAATATACATGCACTACGACATACTGCTGCAACATCACTTATTAATTTAGGAGTACATCCAAAAATTATAAGTGAACGATTAGGACATGCCGATATAAAAACAACCATGAATATTTATGGACATGCTTTAAAACAAGCTGATGAAATTGCATCTACAAAATTAGATGATGCACTATTTAAAAACATTAAAATACAGTAAAAAACAACGAAAAATAGCGATTGGCCGTCAGAATGCCGGCAGAAAATATAAAATAAGAATATAACGATTGCTGACAAAATGCCAACAATCGCTATATATCAATATCTATGAAGTAAGCTTCCAAGCGGGTTCGAACCGCTGGCCTCTTCCTTACCATGGAAGCGCTCTACCTACTGAGCTATGGAAGCAAAATTAAAAGGCTCCACAGGTAGGATTCGAACCTACGACCGATCGGTTAACAGCCGATTGCTCTACCACTGAGCTACTGTGGAATTTAAAGATATTTAAATTAATTGTATATACTTTTCATGTGAAAGTCAAAAATTAAATATGAAAAAGCCTGGCAGCGTCCTACTCTCGCAGAGGCAAAGCCTCAACTACCATTGGCGCTGGAGAGCTTAACTTCTGTGTTCGGTATGGGAACAGGTGTGACCTCTCCGCTATCGCTGCCAGACAAATGTTTATAAGTTTTTA
>Ga0209487_1000214_pt1 | contig 52194 bp, 64 predicted proteins | sample Poulit2012_FD_187524 | JGI IMG/M metagenome (GOLD analysis project Ga0209487, IMG submission 187524) | Agricultural soil microbial communities from Georgia to study Nitrogen management - Poultry litter 2012 (SPAdes) (version 2) | ecosystem: Environmental > Terrestrial > Soil > Agricultural land... | reverse complement strand
TATTAACGTTTTGAGAATTGTCCCCTCTTACGTGCTTTACGACGACCATATTTTGTACGTTCAACCATTCGTGCGTCACGTGTAAGGTAACCTTCACGCTTAAGTGGGACACGGAAATCTGGGTTCGCTTCTAAAAGTGCACGGGAAATTCCGTGACGGATCGCTCCAGCCTGTCCAGTAAATCCTCCACCTTGTACATTAATAACTGCGTCATATGTTCCTTCTGTTTCCGTTGCAACAAAAGGTTGTTTTATTAAAATGAGTTGAGTTTCATATGGAAAATACTCTTCAGCATCTCGACCATTTACAACAATACGACCTGTTCCCGGTACGATACGTACACGAGCAACAGATGTTTTACGACGGCCTGTTCCTTGGTATTGTACTTGTGCCAATGTTTTTACCTCCCTTTAATTAACCACGAAGTTCATATTCTTCTGGTTGTTGTGCTTCATGTTTATGTTCTGGTCCTTTATATACGTGTAACTTTTTAATCATTTTACGACCTAGTTTATTTTTTGGAAGCATTCCTTCAACAGCGATTTCAACAACCCGCTCTGGGAATTTATCCATCATTTCAGCTGCATTTCGTACCTTCAACCCGCCAGGATAGTTTGAATGGCGATAATACAGTTTATCTGTTAATTTTTTACCTGAAAATTCAATTTTGTCTGCATTTATAACAACAACATAATCACCAGTGTCTACATGTGGTGTATATGTTGGTTTATGCTTTCCACGTAAAATTGTTGCAACTTCACTTGCAAGACGACCGAGACGCTTTCCTTCAGCATCGACTAATAGCCACTTGCGTTCAATGTTATTTTCATTAGCCATAAACGTACGCATGATTTTCCCTCCGTATCTTTCAAAATCTCAATTGTTATTCCTATATTTTAACACGAGTTAGTTCCGGGGCTAACTTGTGGTTAGAAATAAAACGCCATAGTCCATAATAGACTAAATTACCTTATCATGTCAAGCTATTTCATCTTTATTTTCATAGAAAACTTTCCATAAATATAACCCTTGAGCAGGGGCTGTATCTCCGACGATCGTCCGATCCTTTTTCTCTATTAATTGAGGAATTTCTTCAGGCTTAATTTTCCCACGCCCGATATCGATTAAAGCTCCGACTAAAATTCGTACCATATTGTATAAAAATCCATCTCCACGGAAAATAAATTCAAATTGGTTTCCATCTTGCTTGCAATCAACATGATACAAGGTACGGACTTTGCTTCCTTTAACAGTTGCTTTTGCTGAGGAAAAAGTTGTGAAATCATGAGTTCCTTTAAAATATTGACAGCCTGCTAATATAGCATCTAGATCTAAATTATCATTAATTTGATGGGTATAATTCGCTTTAAACACATCATGTTCATCGGTAATTACCACAAAATAGCGATATTCCTTTGCTATCGCATCAAACCGAACATGAAAGTCTTCAGGAACAAATTCAACCTCATGTACGTAAATATCATCGGGAAGTAAGCTGTTTAATGCCCGTTTCCAATCCACATTAATTAAATAGCCTTCCGGTGTAAAATGTATTGTTTGTGCTTTTGCGTGAACCCCTGTATCCGTCCTACCCGAACTATATACCCTTACATGTTTTCCTTTATGAACAGTCGCAATTGCCTTTTCAAGTTCTCCTTGAATCGTTCGTTGATTTGGTTGAATTTGATAACCTGAAAAGTTTGTTCCGTCATAACTAATTGTGCATTTTACCTTTCTCATGATGAATCCGTTCCTTTTTTTAACTTCTTAACATAAATAAACATATAATAACAAAAACAAAGACAAAAAATATAATATAGTCTAATGACTTTAACTGTAATTCTCGTAATCGTGAACGTCCTTCTCCACCCTGGTACCCGCGAGCTTCCATCGCCATCGCTAGCTCTTCAGCTCGTTGAAAAGCACTAATAAATAGGGGAATAAGTAAGGGAACAATCGCTTTAATTCTCTCTTTGATTGGTCCTGTTCGAAAATCTACTCCACGAGATGCTTGTGCTTTTGATATTTTGTCAGTTTCCTGGAGTAATGTCGGAATAAAACGCAACGATATCGACATCATCAATGCCAACTCATGTACAGGAAACTTAAATCGTTTTAATGGACCCAACATCGTTTCAATCGCATCTGTAAATTCAATTGGCGTTGTTGTAAATGTAAGCAGTGACGTCATCATGATGAGTAAGAAAAACCGTAGTGAAATTTCAAAACCACGAAGAACTCCACCGACATGAATTTTAAAGGAGAAAACTTCAACAAGCACGTTTCCGTCTTTTGTAAAAAGTAAATGAAGCAAAAATGTAAAGACAATTAAAAACCAAATCGGTAATAAACCTCGAATTATATATCGTATCGGAATTCTTGTAATGATAATCGCAAGCAATGTAAAACCTGTTAATAATGAATAACTATATAAATTATTGGCGAAAAAAACAAAAATAACGAAGAAAAAGATAATCGTAATTTTTGTCCGTGGATCTAAACGATGAATCATCGAGTTTCCAGGGATGTATTGACCTATGATAATATTCATCGTTGCTTTTCTCCTTGTATCGTTTTCTGTATCTGCTTGGCTACTTCCCTTAATGTTTGTCCTTCATATTTTATAGACTTATTAAACGTTTGATTGAACTGTTCAATAAAACGAAGAATATTTGGTTGATCAAGTCCAACTTGTTGGAGGGCTTCCTTTTGACTGAAAACTTCTAAAGGGGCTCCTTCCATATAAACTGTGCCTTGATTTAATATGATAACATGTTCCGCATATTTTAATGCATCTTCCATACTATGGGTGACGAGAATTGTCGTTAGGTTTTCTGCTTCGTGTAGTTGATGAAACATATCCATCATTTCCTCTTGTCCCCGTGGATCAAGTCCTGCTGTTGGCTCATCTAGGACTAATACCTTTGGCTTTGTCGCAAGAACTCCTGCAATCGCCACTCTCCTCATCTGACCTCCACTTAAATCAAAGGGTGAACGTTCTAATAAATCTAAAGACAAGCCTACTTTAGGTAATAATTCCTTTGTAGCCTGGTCTATTTCCTTTTCGGAAAACCCAAAGTTTTTTGGACCAAAAGCGATATCCTTTTCAACGGTTTCTTCAAAAAGTTGATGTTCAGGATATTGAAAAACGATACCTACTTTACTTCTTAATTGTTTCATATCTTCTGGCCGTTCTTCACTTGTCAATACATTGTCACCAATTGTTACCTTACCTGTGGTTGGTCGGATTAATCCGTTTAAATGTTGAATGAGTGTTGATTTTCCTGATCCAGTATGGCCGATGATGGCTACATATGTACCTGAAGGAATATGAAAGGATACATCTGATAGTGCTTGGTGGGCAAAGGGTGAATTCGGTTGATATGTATAACTGACATTTTCAAAAGTAATATCCATCTCAAAACTCCTTCAATTTATTTTTAAGTGAACGATTTTCTTATGACTGTTATTATAACATATATGGTTCCTTTAGCGTATAAGTACTCTCTTATTTTACATATAAAAATAAGTCTTCCTTATGTACATTTTTAGGAAGACTTATTTGAACAGTTCGCGCATTACATCGACTGATTTTGCGTATGTTTTAATTGTTCAAGAAGCTCTTTCGCTGTCATCGGCTCTTCAGTAATTGAAAGGCCAATCTTCCTTAATTCGTTCGTTAAATGATTAATAAATGGTACATCAAGGTCGATTTTCTGTAATTGCTCACTCATCGCATATAACTCTTTGGGTGTTGTTTCCTTCCATATTTCACCTTCATTTAAAACGAGTACCTTTTCAACATCGGCAATTTCATGGAGATCGTGCGTAATTGTTATTAGTGAAAGTGCCCTTTTCGCTTGTATGTCCATGACTGTTGATAAAATTTGTTTTCGACCGTGTGGGTCAAGCATAGAAGTTGCCTCATCTAAAATGAGAATTTTTGGTTCAATGGCTAACACACTAGCAATCGCGACTCGTTGTTTTTGTCCTCCGGATAACCGATGGGGTTCCGTTCGTTCATAATCTGCCATTCCAACGGCTTGTAATGTTTCCTTAATCCTTTTCTCCATAATAGAACGTTCCAGACCACGGTTTTCCATACCAAACGCAACATCATCTCTTACAGTCGTTCCTACGAATTGATTGTCAGGGTTTTGGAAAACGAGTCCGACATCTTTTCGAATATCCCAAATTGATTCTCCAGTTACTTTTATGCCGTTAATGTAGATATCACCTTCTGTAGGAAATAAAAGACCATTCATTAATTTTGCAATCGTTGATTTTCCTGAGCCATTATGGCCGATAATAGCTACTCGTTCCCCTTCTTTTATGGTAAAGGAAACATTTTTAAGAACAAAAGGTTTGTCTTCTCCATAAGCGAAGGATACATTGTTAAACCGTACGATGTTATTTTGTGTAGACATCTTTTTAACTCCTGTTATGTTATATTTTATCAACAAAAAAGGGCCTGGATTCACCTCATGTATTTTATGAGATTACGTCCCGCCCTTGTTGTATTAAACGAATTCAATAACAGCCATTTTTGCCCCATCGCCTCGGCGTGGTCCTAATTTAAGTACACGTGTATAACCACCTTGCCGGTCTTCATAACGTGGTGCAATATCATTAAACAATTTGTCTAATGCTTTTTCATCATCAGAGGATTTCTTATTGTATAAAAATGCTTCTGCCTGACGGCGTGCATGTAAATCGCCACGTTTGCCTAATGTGATCATTTTCTCAACGGATGAGCGTAACTCCTTTGCCTTTGCTTCTGTCGTCTCAATTCGTTCATTTAAAATGAGATCTGTTGTAAGGTTACGAAGAAGTGCTATACGTGAGTCTGTTGTTCGTCCTAACTTTCTTGCCACGGACATTCCCTCCCTTTTTCAGTCTTACAAGGTTTGACATTAGGGTTAGTCATCTTTTCGTAATTCTAATCCTAATTCTTCCATCTTAGATTTGATTTCACTTAATGATTTACGTCCTAAGTTTCGGACTTTCATCATATCTTCTTCTGATTTTGTTGTTAATTCCTGTACAGTGTTAATACCTGCTCGCTTTAAGCAGTTATATGAACGCACGGACAAGTCGAGTTCTTCGATTGTCATTTCTAGTACTTTTTCTTTTTGATCTTCTTCTTTTTCAACCATAATTTCAGCTTCTTGAGCTTTTTCAGTTAAATCAATGAATAAGTTTAAATGTTCATTAAATACTTTGGCACCTAAAGAAACTGCTTCTTCTGGTTTGAGACTTCCGTCCGTCCAAACGTTTAATGTTAATTTATCATAGTTTGCACTTTGCCCGACTCGTGTTTTATCTACTTCATAGGAAACACGAGAGACTGGTGTGAAAATGGAATCGATTGGAATGACGCCAATAGCATCATCTTCTTGTTTATTTTCCTCAGCTGGACGATATCCTCTACCTCGAACAGCGGTAATCTTCATATATAAACTTCCATTTTCATTTAAAGTTGCAATCGGTAAGTCAGGATTAAGTACTTCTACGTCACTATCAAAAGTAAGATCTGCAGCAGTAACTTCTCCTTCTCCTTGAACATCTAATTCTAAAGTTTTAACATCATCTGAATAAATTTTTAAAGCTAATTGTTTAAGATTTAACACAATCGTTGTTACATCTTCTTCTACTCCATCAATTGTTGAGAACTCGTGTAAAACACCGTCAATTTGAACCGATGTTACCGCAGCTCCTGGAAGTGATGAGAGCAAAATACGACGTAAGGAGTTTCCTAACGTTGTCCCGTAACCACGCTCAAGTGGTTGTACGACAAACTTACCAAAAGTAGCATCTTCACTTAATTCTTCAATTTCTACTACAGGTTTTTCAATTTCAATCATTTCCAAAGGCCTCCTTTAAAACGTCGAAACTTCGGTTACACATTTGTTAACCGAAATTTCCATATAGATATCAGCAATTTTCTATTGCTCTATCGTAATCTTTCGTATGCTATTGTCTTTTCTTATATATGTTAAAGTTCATTAGAAAACGAGTGTTCGTTTTCTTAAATTATATATGAAAACGATTCTTCTTTGAATCATTTATTTTCTTTAAACTTTAAGCTATCATAACCCATTATAGACAGGGTGACAAATTCTATACGGTCATTGTTTATACACGACGACGTTTTGGTGGACGGCAACCGTTATGTGGTACAGGTGTGGCATCTTGAATAGACTTAATATCAAGACCTGCTGCTTGTAATGATCGAATTGCAGCTTCTCGACCTGCACCTGGACCTTTAACAGTTACTTCTAATGATTGCATACCATGTTCTTGTGCATCTTTTGCTGCGGCTTCTGCTGCCATTTGTGCAGCAAACGGTGTTGACTTACGGGATCCTTTAAAGCCTAAAGCACCTGCACTACTCCATGATACAGTGTTTCCTTCTGTATCTGTAATTGTAACGATCGTATTGTTAAATGTTGAATGAATATGTGCAATACCGTTACTTACCGTTTTTCTCGCACGACGTCTGCGTGGCTTTACTTTTCTTTTTGCCATCGATTGATTACCTCCTTATTAATTAGTTTTAATTCTTAGCCTTACGTGGTCCTTTTCGTGTACGTGAGTTATTTTTCGTCTTCTGTCCTCTGACAGGTAATCCTCTACGATGACGAATTCCACGATAACTTCCGATTTCCGTTAATCGTTTAATATCCATTGCTGTCTCTCGACGAAGATCTCCTTCAATTGTATATTCGTTGACAGCTTGACGAATTTTTCCGAGTTCTCCTTCTGTTAAATCCCTTACTCGAGTATCTTCAGGAACTCCTGTTTTCTCGAGAATTTCTTGTGCTGTACTTTTTCCGATTCCATAAATAGCTGTTAAAGAAATAACGACTCGTTTATCTCTTGGAATATCAATACCTGCTATACGTGCCATTAGTTACATGCACCTCCTTAAAAATTATCCTTGAATTTGTTTATGCTTAGGATTTTCACAAATCACCATAACTTTTCCTCTACGGCGAATGATTTTACACTTTTCACACATTTTCTTAACAGATGCTCTTACTTTCAATCTTTATACCTCCTTTTAACGGAGCTTTTATTATTTATAACGATACGTAATTCGTCCTTTTGTTAAATCATATGGAGAAAGTTCTACAGTTACTTTATCTCCTGGTAATATTCGAATAAAATGCATTCTTATTTTACCTGATACATGGGCAAGAACTGTATGTCCGTTTTCTAATTCAACATGAAACATTGCATTAGGTAATGTTTCAGTTACAGTTCCTTCCATTTCAATCGCTTCTTCCTTTGTCATCAAGCTCTACTCCCTTCCTTATTATCAGTCACATGTTCGTTTACATACTTATCTATCGTAAATCTAAGCTTACCATTTGTAACCCGACCTGTTTCAAGAAGGCTATTTTGAATATCTGCAGAAATGTAGTCTAGCATTTCGAAATGAAGAATATTTTTCTTCTTCGGTTTATTAAACTTGCGCCCTTTCCCATCAGCTAACATAACAAATCGATCATCAATGATATCAACGATAATCATATAACGATCAGCTTCTCTTCCTTGGGTCACTCGTACGATTTGACCTAGTAGAGGCTTTTTATGAGTGCTACTCATGGTATTCACCTTCTCTGTAAGTCATTAAAATATGGAATGTAATTTAATCTACATTATAACGAGTATATAGGGCTTTTGCATCTAATTCGGGTACTTATGACGGTTTGTTAACTAACCTATCTTGAATATCAGCAAAAACGTTATCGATTTGTTGATTACCATCTACAGTTTTAAGTACTCCTTCGTGTGCATAAAAGTCTAATAAAGATTTTGTTTGTTCAATATTTACAGCTAAACGATTTTCGACAGTTTCTTTTTTATCGTCGTCCCGTTGGATTAACGGAGACGAATCGATATCACATATGCCTTCTTCTTTTGGAGGATTGTATGTGACGTGATAGGTTGCACCGCAACTTGGGCATACTCGACGACCTGTTAAACGTTCAATTAAAATTTCTTTTGGTACATCTACATGTATAGCGAAATCTATTTTATCTTCCTGATCTTCTAATGTTTCTTTTAACGCTTCTGCTTGTGCGATTGTTCTTGGAAATCCGTCTAATAAAAATCCATCTTTACAATCCTCTTGCTTCAAGCGATCTTTGACAATTCCAACGGTAACTTCATCAGGAACGAGATCACCTTTATCCATATATTCTTTTGCTTCTAAACCTAAAGGTGTTTCTTCTTTCATAGCTTGACGAAACATATCACCTGTTGATATATGGGGGATGTTATATGTTTCGCTAATTTTGTCTGCCTGTGTTCCTTTTCCTGCACCAGGCAAACCGATTAAAATAATATTCATTTTATCCCCTCGCTTTTTTGTGCAACTTTGACTTATTTAATAAAACCACGGTAATGTCGTTTTACTAATTGGCCTTCAAGTTGCTTCATTGTCTGCAAGGCGACACCTACTACGATGAGGAGTCCTGTTCCTCCAATTTGTATCGTCTCTGGAAGTGATGCTAATCGACCAAGCACCATCGGAAGTACAGAAACACTTGCTAAGAAAATCGATCCGACGAATGTTAAACGATAAAGGACCGTTGTGAAATACTCTTCTGTAATTCTTCCTGGACGTTTCCCTGGAACATAACCGCCTTGTTTCTGTAAGTTTTCGGCCATTTGTTCTGGATTTACTTGTACGAATGTATAAAAGTATGTGAATGCAATAATAAGCACGACATAAATTAACATTCCTACTGGTCTTGTATAATCAAAAATTGCCTCTACTGAATTGGCAAAATTGTTGTCGAAAAATCCAGCTATGGTTCGTGGCGCCATAATAAAGGCTACCGCAAAAATAACTGGAATAACTCCCGCTGCATTTACTTTAAGTGGTAAATGAGTGGAGTGACCACCAACTGGTGATCGATTCACCATTCTTTTTGCATATTGAATTGGAATTTTTCTTTCGGCTTGAATAATATAGATAACACCGACTGTAACGGCTACAACGACAAGTGCGATAAGTGCTACAATAACGATGTTAATGAATAGTTCATCGCCTGCATCCATTAAGTATGTTGCATATAATTGTTTGATTCCGTTTGGAACCCCTGCAACGATACCTGCAAAAATGATAATCGAAATTCCATTTCCGACTCCATGGGCTGTGATTTGCTCACCTAACCACATTAAAAATGCAGTTCCACTTGTTAAGACAATTGCAATGACGATAAATGTTGTAAATCCTGGATTAACGATTAACTGACCACCAGCCATTGCGTTAAATCCAATGGACATTGCAATTGCTTGAATGAAGGCAAGAACGATTGTTCCATAACGAGTTACTTGTGCAAGTTTTCGTCGCCCCATTTCTCCTTGACTTCTCCATTCTGCAAATGTCGGGACTACATCCATTTGTAAAAGCTGCATAATAATGGATGCCGTAATATAAGGCATAATTCCCATGGCAAAAATTGAAAAGTTCTGTAAGGCTCCTCCACCAAAGGTGTCCATAAAGCCAAAGACAGACTGTTGACTCATAAAGTCAATTGCTTCTTTATTCGTAAAAGGAACAGGTATAAATGTTCCTATTCGAAAAACAACTAACATAAGTAGCGTAAATATTATTTTGTTTCTAATATCTGCTACACGCATAAAATTGGAGATTGTTCGGAACATTAAATCACCTCAGTTTTTCCACCCGCTGCTTCAATCGCCTCTTTGGCTGCAACAGAGAATTTTTGAGCTTTAACGGTTAATGATTTTTCTAATTCACCTTTAGCTAAAACTTTAACACCGTCTTTTTGATTGTTAATTACCCGTTCCTTAAGTAATAATTCTGGTGTTACTTCTGTGCCATCTTCAAATTGATTGAGTGTTTCTAAGTTTACAATTGCGTAATTTTTTCTGTTTACGTTTGTAAATCCTCGCTTTGGTAAACGTTTAAAAAGTGGAGTTTGACCTCCCTCGAATCCTACACGTACTTTTGAACGAGCTTTTTGCCCTTTCTGTCCCCGGCCTGATGTTTTCCCTGAACCGGATGACATTCCACGCCCGACTCGTTTTCTTTTCTTGCGAGTACTTTGTAATTCATGAAGTTTCACTTTTGGCACCTCCTCTTTTGCTATTTATCGATTAGTCTATTTCTTTAACTGTTACTAAATGGGATACGATATTCACCATACCACGAACTGATGGCGAATCTTCCTTAACAACGACATCATTAACACTTCTTAATCCTAAGCTGTTAATTGTATTTCGCTGTTTCTTATTTGCTCCGATCATACTTCGTTTGAGGGTAATTTCTAAGTTTTTAGACATCGTAGACAACCCTCCTTATCCTAACAGTTCTTCTACACTGATTCCGCGTAGTTTTGCTACATCTTCTGCTGTTCGTAAATTCTTAAGTCCTGTAATTGTAGCGCGAACCATGTTAATTGGTGTGTTTGCACCTAATGATTTCGTTAAAATATCATCAATACCTGCTAATTCTAGAACCGCACGGACTGGTCCTCCAGAGATAACCCCTGTACCTTCAGCTGCTGGTTTCATTAAAACATTTCCTGAACCGAATCTTCCGTGGATTTCATGTGGAATTGTCGTTCCTACAATAGGAACTTTGATCAAGTTATCTTTTGCGTTCTCTACTGCTTTCTGGATAGCTTCTGGAACTTCAAGGGCTTTTCCTGTACCAAATCCAACATGACCATTTCTATCTCCAACAACGACGAGTGCTGAAAAACGGAAGCGACGTCCACCTTTAACAACCTTTGCGACTCGGTTAATTGTAACGACACGTTCTTCTAATTCTAATTTGTTTGGATCAATCATTTTATTCACTTAAAATCTTCCCTCCTCTAATTAAAATTTAAGTCCTGCTTCTCGAGCTGCCTCTGCTAAAGCTTTCACACGTCCATGGAAAAGATATCCTCCACGATCAAAAACTACCTTTTCGATATCTTTTTCTTTAGCCCGTTCGGCCACTAATTCTCCAACTTTCCCTGCAGCTTCAACATTAGATGTTGCATCAAGGGATAATTCTTTATCATTTGTAGAAGCGCTCGCTAGCGTTACTCCGTTTAAATCATCGATAAGTTGTGCGTAAATATGTTTATTGGAACGATATACGTTTAAACGAGGCCGGTCTGGCGTTCCCATCACACGACTTCTGACACGACCGTGTCTCTTTCTACGTGCATCATTTCGTGTTTGCTTCGTGATCATTTAAGTCACTCCTTTCAACTTGCTAGCCGTTTAGTTAGCTGTCTTTCCTTCCTTACGACGGACATATTCGTCTTTATAACGGATTCCTTTTCCTTTATAAGGTTCAGGTGAACGGACCGCTCTAATTCTTGCGGCAACAGTTCCAACTAACTCTTTATCTATTCCTTTGACAATAATTTCAGTGTTTTGCGGAACTTCAATTTCAATACCTTCTGGCTGCTCAATCTCTACTTGGTGGGAATATCCTGCGTTAATAACAAGGTTTTTGCCCTGCTTTTGTGCTCGATATCCTACACCTACGATTTCGAGATGTTTTTCATATTCTTTTTGAACGCCTTCAATCATATTTGAAATGAGGCTTCTTGTTGTACCATGTAGTGCTTTCTGTTTGTTTGAATCGTCATGTCGTTTCACAACGACTTCATTTTCGTCTATAGTTACAGTAATTTCATCGCTTACTGTTTGATTTAGTTCTCCCTTTGGTCCCTTTACTGTTACAATATTTCCTTCTTTTTTAACTTCTACGTTTTCTGGGATTTCAATCGGGTTAAATCCAATTCGAGACATTACGTGCACCTCCCTAATTGCTAAATGTACTTCTTACCAAATATAAGCTAAAATTTCGCCACCAACAGATTGTGCTCTTGCTTCTTTATCTGAAAGTACTCCTTTCGATGTAGAAACAATTGCCGTTCCTAATCCGTTTAATACTCGTGGCACTTCATGGGCTTTCGCATATACACGAAGTCCTGGTTTACTAATACGTTTTAAACCTCTAATAACTTGTTCGTTGTTTGCTCCGTACTTTAAATAAAGTCGTAAAATTCCTTGCTTGTCATCTTCAATGAATTCATAATCTCGAATATATCCTTCACGCTTTAAAATGTCTGCGATATCTCTTTTCAATTTTGACGCAGGGATTTCTAATTGCTCATGGCGAACCATGTTAGCGTTTCTAATACGTGTAAGCATATCTGCAATCGGATCTGTCATTACCATTCCTAAAATACCTCCTTCCCACTTTTAAGGGTTACCAGCTAGCTTTTCTTACGCCTGGAATTTGTCCTTTATGTGCAAGCTCTCTAAAACAAATTCGGCATAGTTTAAATTTACGGATAACAGACTTTGGTCGTCCACATCGTTTACAACGTGTATATTCACGAACTGCATACTTTTGTTTGCGTTTTTGCTTTGCAACTAATGATTTTTTGGCCACAAACTTACCTCCTTTTATTTATATAAAACTTATCTTTGAAAAGGCATGCCTAATTCTGACAATAGTTCAAAAGCTTCTTCGTCAGTATTAGCTGTAGTAACGATTACGATGTCCATACCGCGAACTTTATTTACCTTGTCATATTCTATTTCTGGGAAAATAAGTTGCTCTTTAATTCCTAATGTATAATTTCCACGTCCGTCAAAAGCTTTTCTTGAAACTCCACGAAAATCACGTACTCGTGGTAATGAAACAGCAATTAACTTTTGTAAAAATTCATACATTCTTTCGCCACGTAATGTTACCTTTGCACCTACTGGCATTCCTTCTCGTAAACGAAATCCAGCTATAGATTTTTTCGCTCGTGTAATTACAGGTCTTTGCCCTGCGATTAATGCTAATTCTTCAACAGCACTATCTAAAGCTTTTGCGTTTTGAACGGCGTCACCTACACCCATGTTTATCACAATCTTTTCAATTTCTGGTACTTCCATAACTGAATTATATTCAAATTTATCCATTAATGATGGTGTAACATCTTCTTTATACTTTCGTACTAATTCGTTCATCACTATGTCCTCCTTTCGTCGCTAAATTACTTATCTAATACCTCACCGGATTTTTTAGCGATGCGGACCTTTTTCCCGTCACGTACTTCATAACCAACACGTGTTGGTTCACCGGTTTTAGGATCAATTGGTAATACATTTGATATGTGAATTGGTGCTTCCTGATTTAATATTCCACCTTGTGGATTTTCTTGTGAAGGTGTTGCATGGATACGTACCATGTTTATTCCTTCGACGAGCACTTGTTCTTTTTTCGGATTAACTTCTAATACAACACCGTGTTTTCCACGATCTTTTCCTGTTAAAACAGCAACTTTATCTCCTTGCTTTACATGCATGCTTGCGCACCTCCCTACAGTGCTTATCATTCTATAATACTTCTGGAGCTAGAGATACGATTCTCATGAAATTTTCATCACGTAATTCTCGTGCAACTGGTCCGAAAATCCTTGTTCCTCTTGGACTTTTATCATCACGAATAATTACGGCTGCATTTTCATCAAACCGAATATATGAGCCATCTTTTCGGCGAACTCCTGATTTTGTACGTACGATAACCGCGCGGACAACATCACCTTTTTTGACAACGCCACCTGGTGTTGCTTCTTTTACTGAGCAAACGATGACATCACCAATGTTCGCCGATTTATGGCCGGAACCTCCTAATACTTTAATCGTTTCTACAACACGTGCACCAGAGTTGTCGGCTACTTTTAAACGAGACTCTTGTTGAATCATACTCTTGTGACCTCCCTTCGGATCTTCCCGAGCAAACTTTAATTAAATAATAATTGCTTCTTCAACGACTTCGACAAGTCTGAAACGTTTAGTTTTAGATAATGGGCGAGTTTCCATGATACGGACGATATCGCCTTCTTTTGCTTGGTTATGTTCATCATGTGTTGTGAACTTTTTTGAATGTGTAACTCGTTTTTTGTAAAGTCGATGGGTTTTGTATGTTTCAACAAGAACAGTAATTGTTTTATCGTTTTTAGCTGAAACTACTCGCCCAACATATTCTTTACGGCTATTACGCTCACTCATGCTTTAGTGAACCTCCTCTCGAAGTATCTAGTTATTTATTTCTAATTCACGTTCACGTGCAATTGTTTTCATACGCGCAATGGTTCTTCTTACTTCTTTAATACGTGCTGTGTTTTCTAGTTGACCTGTAGCAAGTTGAAAACGTAGGTTAAATAGTTCATCTCTTAGTGACTTAACATTTTGTTCAATTTCGGCAGTGGTTAATTCTCTTATTTCTTTAACCTTCATTGCTTTCACCACCAATTTCTTCTCGTCTTACAAACTTAGTTTTAATCGGCAATTTATGTGAAGCAAGACGTAAAGCTTCCCTTGCTACTTCTTCTTCAACTCCAGCTACTTCAAACAAAATCCTTCCTGGTTTTACAACTGCTACCCAACCTTCTAAGGCACCTTTTCCAGAACCCATTCGTACTTCTAATGGTTTTGCAGTATAAGGTTTATCTGGGAAAATTCTAATCCAAACTCTTCCACCACGCTTCATGAATCTGGTCATAGCGATACGTGCTGCTTCAATTTGACGACTGGTAATCCAAGATGATTCTAATGCTTGGAGTCCATAATCACCGAAGGCAACAGTAGTACCTCTTGTTGCTCTACCTTTCATACGTCCACGTTGATGTCTACGATATTTTACACGTCTAGGCATTAACATAATGAATTGCCCCCTTCCTTTTTAATTTTCTTCTGGTCGATCTGGAAGGACCTCGCCACGATAAATCCATACTTTAACGCCGATTTTACCAAATGTTGTATCTGCTTCTGCATTTGCATAATCAATATCGGCACGTAATGTATGAAGTGGAACTGTCCCTTCACTGTAATGTTCTGTTCGAGCCATGTCAGCTCCGCCGAGTCGTCCGGAAACTTGTGTTCGAACTCCTTTTGCACCTGCGCGCATAGCTCTTTGAATAGCTTGCTTTTGTGCTCTTCTAAAGGAAATTCTACTTTCAAGTTGACGAGCAATGTTTTCGGCAACTAATTTTGCATCTAAATCAACTTTCTTTACTTCTACGATATTAATGTGCACTCGTTTTCCAGTTAATTTGTTTAAGGCTTCTCGTAAAGCTTCTACTTCTGATCCACCTTTTCCAATAACCATTCCTGGTTTACCTGTATGAATTGTAATGTTTACTCGGTTTGCAGCTCGCTCGATATGAATCGATGATACTGCAGCTGTTGCTAATCGTTCTTTAAGATATTCTCTAATTTTAATATCTTCATGTAAAAGCTCTGCATAATCTTCATCAGCATACCATTTTGATTCCCAATCACGAATGACTCCTACACGAAGACCTATTGGGTTAATTTTTTGACCCACAGACTATCCCTCCTTCTTCTCTGTTAAAACTACTGTAATATGACTTGTACGTTTGTTTATTGCTGTTGCACGCCCTTGTGCTCTTGGGCGGAATCGTTTTAATGTTGGTCCCTCATCGACATATGCTTCTGTCACCATAAGATCCTCTGCGTCCATCTCATAGTTATGTTCTGCATTTGCAATCGCAGAATTAATGAGCTTCTCAAGAACTGGTGATGCACTTCGATGAGTATGTTTTAAAATCGCAATTGCTTCTCCTACGTCTTTCCCTCGGATCAAATCTACAACTAATCTTGCCTTACGAGGAGCAATACGAACTGTCTTTGCGACGGCTTTAGATTGCATGTAGCTTGCCTCCTCTCATTAACCTTGTATTGTTGTTTGTTCTGCACTACCGTGTCCTCTAAATGTTCGAGTCGGTGCGAATTCACCTAATTTATGTCCGACCATATCCTCAGTAATATATACTGGTACATGTTTTCTTCCGTCATGGACGGCGATTGTATGTCCTACGAAGGATGGAAAGATTGTCGAACGTCGAGACCATGTTCGGATGACTCGTTGTTCGTTCTTTTCGTTTAACTCATCAATTTTCTTTAATAGATGATCATCAGCGAAAGGCCCTTTTTTTAAACTACGTCCCATGAATTAACCTCCTTTTCGGATGTGTAAACAATCTTAATAATTTACTTATTACGACGTCTACGCTCTCGCACAATATATTTATTTGATTTCTTGTTCTTACTACGTGTCTTGTAACCAAGTGTCTTCTTACCCCATGGGGATACAGGTGATACTAATCCAATTGAGGATGCACCTTCTCCTCCACCGTGTGGGTGATCAACTGGATTCATGACTACTCCACGTACGCTAGGTCTCTTACCTAACCAACGTGAACGTCCAGCTTTACCCATCACTACGAGTTCATGTTCAATGTTACCGACCTGACCTATAGTTGCTCGGCATGTCGTTAAGATTAAACGAACTTCTCCTGAAGAAAGTTGAACTAATGTATACTTTCCTTCTCGTCCTAAGATTTGTGCTTGGGATCCTGCTGATCGAGCCAGCTGACCTCCTCGACCTGGTTTCAACTCCACATTATGAACGGTTGTTCCAACGGGAATGTTTCCAAGTGGAAGTGCGTTACCGACACGAATGTCTGCATCTTCTCCAGACTCAACGATTTGCCCAACTTCTAATCCCTTAGGAGCTAGGATGTATCGTTTTTCTCCGTCTGCATAATTGATTAAAGCGATGTTTGCTGTACGATTCGGATCGTATTCAATCGTAGCAACGTGCCCTGGTATTCCATCTTTGTTTCGTTTAAAATCGATAACTCGATACTTTCGTTTGTGACCACCACCTTGATGACGTGTCGTAATACGACCTTGGTGGTTACGTCCGGCACGTTTTGACTTTCCTTTAATTAATGTTTTTTCCGGACTACTTGTTGTAATATCAGAAAAATCTAGTACTGTTCGGTTTCGACTTGCGTTTGATGTTGGTTTAAATCTTTTAATAGCCATTTTTTATCCCTCCCTTGTTATTTTATACTTCAAAGAAGTCTAAGTCTTTACTATCTTCGGAAAGTTGGACGATAGCTTTTTTGCGATTTGGTCGATAACCTTCATGTTCTCCCATACGTCTAAACTTCCCTTTAACATTTATTGTGTTTACTTTTATTACTTCTACATCAAAAGCTTCTTCTACTGCTGATTTAATTTGTGTCTTATTCGCTTTTGGATCAACTTCAAATGTATATTTTTTATCCATCATTAAATCTGCAGAGTGCTCTGTAATTACTGGACGTTTAATAATACTTTTTAAATCCGCCACTATGCAAGCACCTCCCCTGCTTCTTCAGCTGCATCTTTCGTTAAGATGAGCTTGTCATGCATGAGCAAGTCTAAAACATTTAATTGATCTACTGTAATAACTTTTACATTTTGTAAGTTGTTTGCTGAGCGTGATGTGTTTTCATCTTCTTCAGCTAATACAACTAAAACTTTCTCTTCAATATTTAATGCATCTAACATTGAAACGAAGTCTTTTGTCTTAGGTGCTTCAAAGGCGATGTCTTCTAATACGAGAACATCCTCTGATTGTACCTTCAATGATAATGCGGATTGAAGTGCTAATCGGCGGACCTTTTTAGGCATTTTGTAACCGTAACTTCTTGGTGTTGGACCGAATGTAACTCCTCCACCTACCCAAATTGGTGAACGAATAGAACCATGTCGAGCTTGTCCTGTACCTTTCTGTCTCCAAGGTTTTTTTCCACCACCTCGAACTTCTCCGCGGTTTTTAACAGCGTGTGTTCCTTGTCGCTGGGAAGCACGCTGTAAATTCACTGCTTCAGTGACAACATGTTTGTTTGGCTCAATCCCAAATACAGCTTCATTTAACTCCAAATCACCTGTTTGGGAACCATCTTGTTTAAATACTGATACTGTAGGCATGACATATCCTCCCTTCGTCTATCAATTAATTTCCTTTTCTAGCACTTTTAATCGTTACGAACGATTTTTTTGCACCAGGAATGTTTCCTTTTATTAAAATTGCATTTCTCTCAACGTCTACTTTTACCACTTCTAGATTTTGAATAGTTACCTGCTCTCCACCCATTCGACCTGGTAGTTTAGTTCCTTTAAAAACACGACCTGGATCGACTGCACCTAATGAACCTGGTGAGCGGTGGAATCTTGACCCGTGAGAACTTGGCCCTTTTGCATAACCATGTCTCTTAACGGCTCCTTGATATCCTTTTCCTTTTGAAGTACCTGTTACGTCTACTTTCTCTCCGACTTCAAATACTTCTACACTAACTTCTTGACCGACTTCATATTCGTCAACGTTAGCGTCACGGATTTCACGAACGTAGCGCTTAGGATTTGTGTTTGCTTTTTCAGCATGACCTTCCTCAGGCTTCGTTCTTTGTACTTCTTTCTTATCTGCAACCCCTAACTGAATAGCTGCATAGCCATCACTTTCTTTTGTCTTTACTTGTAAAACAACATTCGGCTCTGCTTCAACGACTGTTACAGGGACAGCCTCTCCATCCTCTGTAAACACTTGAGTCATGCCGATTTTTCGACCTAAGATTCCTTTCGTCATCCGTTGCACCTCCTATTTTTTCTTAACTTTTATAGTTTAATTTCAATATCCACACCAGATGGCAAGTCAAGCCTCATTAAAGAATCGACTGTTTGTGGTGTAGGATCGACGATATCAATTAATCGTTTATGTGTTCGCATTTCGAACTGCTCTCGCGCATCTTTATAAATATGCACAGAACGTAAAACAGTAAATACTTGCCTTTCCGTTGGTAACGGTACTGGTCCTGATACACTTGCACCAGAACGTTTTGCTGTTTCAATAATCTTCTCAGCAGATTGATCTAAAATGTTATGATCATATGCTTTTAAACGAATTCTGATCTTTTCTTTCGCCATTACTTTACCTCCCTTGCGCCTATATTTTAACAGACTTCTCCACGAAAATTTCTTGGACACTCGCCATGGCAAAGGGGCCGGGTGTTCCAACAACCTTTCGCTTCATCGCCATTTAAAGTCAACATTCTCATTATACAGAGAGAATGGCTTTTTTGCAATCATTTCTAACAGGCTTTTCTGTTATGTTTAGATCGCACAATTACGCATTATACTAAGAAAGTTAGATAAATGCAAGGATTATTTGCATTTTAGCCAAAATTAGTTGGGTTTATTAGTTTTGTATTTTCATGATAGAAAGTTTAAGTAAAGTTCATATTCTATAGTTATAAAAAGATTGCCTGTATTCTTTTAAGTTATAATATTTTTCGGTTAAAAAAAGTAATAAATATCTTATTATATTTATTAGATAAATTGTATTTAGTTTTAAGATAAAAAAACAGATAACTACGCTTTTGTAGTTATCTGTTTTTAATCTCATTTTCGAATAAAGGAATTATTCGTGGATGACAGAGACAACACCTGAACCAACTGTTCTTCCACCTTCACGAATGGAGAAACGTGTTCCTTCTTCAATCGCGATTGGTGAAATTAACTCAACGTCAAGTTCTACGTTATCTCCTGGCATAACCATATCTACACCTTCTGGTAATTCGATAACTCCTGTTACGTCTGTTGTTCTGAAGTAAAACTGTGGACGGTAGTTACCGAAGAATGGTGTGTGTCGTCCACCTTCTTCTTTTGAAAGAACGTAGATTTCAGCTTGAAACTTCGTATGTGGGGTAATTGAACCCGGCTCTGCTAAAACTTGGCCACGACTTACCTCTTCACGTGTAACTCCACGAAGTAATGCACCAATGTTATCTCCTGCTTCTGCATACTCAAGAAGCTTTCGGAACATTTCTACACCTGTTACTGTTGTCTTTGTAGCATCGTCAGAAAGTCCGATGATTTCTACTTCGTCACCAACTTTTACTTGACCTCGCTCAACACGTCCTGTTGCAACTGTTCCACGTCCTGTAATTGTAAAGACGTCTTCAACAGGCATCATGAATGGCTTATCTGTTTCACGATCTGGTGTTGGGATATACTCATCAACAGCTTCCATTAATTCAATAATCTTCTGCTCATACTCTTCGTCACCTTCAAGTGCTTTAAGAGCTGAACCTGTGATAACTGGTACATCATCACCAGGGAAGTCATATTCGTTTAAGAGTTCACGAACTTCCATTTCTACAAGCTCAATTAGTTCTTCGTCATCTACCATATCAACTTTGTTGAGGAATACAACAAATGCTGGTACTCCAACGTTTCGGGAAAGAAGGATGTGCTCACGTGTTTGTGGCATTGGTCCGTCTGCTGCGGATACTACTAAAATAGCACCATCCATTTGTGCAGCTCCCGTAATCATATTTTTAACATAGTCAGCGTGCCCTGGGCAGTCTACGTGTGCATAGTGACGGTTATCTGTTTCATACTCTACGTGTGATGTAGCAATTGTGATTCCACGCTCTTGCTCTTCAGGTGCACCGTCAATTTGCTCATAACCCATTGCACCTTCTGTTCCTTGTACTTTGTGCATTACTGTTGTAATTGCAGCTGTTAATGTTGTTTTACCATGGTCAACGTGTCCTAAAGTTCCGATATTAACGTGTTCTTTAGTACGATCAAAAGTTTCTCTACTCATTTATAGTTCCTCCTTAATTTTTACTCTAATTTTGAATTTTATAGTAAGCCAATAATGATTATTAGCTTATATTAATTGTTATACGTGAGAATGAAGAAAAAATCAATTATTCTCCTGCATTTTGTTTAATAATTTCTTCAGCAATACTTTCTGGCACTTCTGCGTAGTGATCGAAGAACATTGTATATGTTCCACGTCCTTGTGTGTTCGAACGTAATGCTGTAGCATATCCGAACATTTCTGCAAGTGGGACATAAGCCTTAATAAGCTGTGCATTTCCACGTGCTTCCATGCCGTCTACTCGGCCACGACGGGATGTTACATCACCCATAACGTCTCCCATATACTCTTCAGGTACAACGATCTCTACTTCCATCATTGGTTCTAACAATACTGGTTGACATTTGTTTTTCGCTTCTCTTAAGGACATAGAACCAGCAATTTTAAACGCCATTTCGTTAGAGTCAACATCGTGATATGAACCATCATATAATGTTGCTTTAACATCAATTAATGGATAACCAGCAAGTACACCATTCTCCATTGCTTCTTTAATTCCTTGTTCTACTGATGGAATGTATTCACGCGGTACAACCCCTCCGACGATTTTATCGACGAACTCAAAGCCTGCACCTTCTTCGTTTGGTTCATACTTAACGAATACGTGTCCATACTGTCCACGTCCACCAGACTGCCTAATGAACTTACCTTCAGCTTCTGCTGATGCACGGAATGTTTCACGGTATGCTACTTGAGGTGCTCCGACATTTGCTTCTACTCTGAACTCACGCTTCAAGCGGTCAACGATTACATCTAAATGTAATTCACCCATTCCGCTAATAATCGTTTGTCCAGTTTCTTCGTTTGTTTCAGTTACAAATGTTGGATCTTCCTCGGCTAAGCGGGATAAGGCTTGCCCCATTCGATCCTGGTCTGCCTTTGTTTTTGGTTCTATCGCAACAGAGATAACTGGCTCTGGGAAATCCATTGATTCTAAAATAACTGGATGATCTGGATCGCAAAGTGTTTCTCCTGTTGCTGTATTTCTTAATCCTACTGCTGCTGCAATTTCACCACAGTGGATCGTTGAAATCTCTTCTCGTGAGTTTGCGTGCATCTGTAAGATACGTCCGACTCGCTCACGCTCATTTTTTACTGTGTTTTGTACATAGGAACCTGCATCTAATGTTCCAGAATATACACGGAAGAAAGTTAATTTTCCTACATACGGATCAGACATTACTTTAAAGGCTAAAGCTGAAAATGGCTGATCGTCTGCAGAGATTCGTTTTACCTCTTCTTCTGTTCCTGGAACGATTCCTTCAATTGGTGGAATGTCTGTAGGAGCTGGTAAATAATCAACAACTCCATCTAATAATAGACGAACACCTTTGTTTTGGAAAGCAGATCCTGCAAACACTGGATAAAATTCAACATCTAATGTTGCTTGACGAATGCCTGCTTTTAATTCGTCAATTGTAATTTCTTCACCTTCTAAATACTTAAGCATTAAATCATCGTCTAATTCAGCGACTGCTTCTACTAAGTCATCACGGAGTTGTTGCGCTTGATCTTGTAACTCTTCCGGAATTTCTCTTTCTTCTGGATCCGCTAATGGATCGTCACTATAGTAATATGCCTTCATTGTTAATAGATCGATGATCCCTTCAAACTCATCTTCTGCTCCGATTGGAAACTGAACAGGATGAGCATTAGCGCCTAACCTTTCTTTAATTGTGCTTGTTGCATATAGAAAATCCGCACCTATTTTATCCATTTTATTAATAAGTACAATTCTAGGTACTCCATATGTTGTTGCTTGGCGCCATACTGTTTCTGTTTGTGGCTCTACTCCTGACTGTGCGTCAAGTACAGTTACTGCACCATCAAGTACGCGGAGTGACCTTTCAACTTCAACAGTAAAGTCTACGTGACCTGGTGTATCAATGATGTTGATTCGATGACCTTTCCACTGAGCAGTTGTTGCAGCAGATGTAATTGTAATTCCACGCTCCTGCTCCTGCTCCATCCAGTCCATCTCTGATGCACCTTCGTGTGTTTCACCAACTTTATGAATACGTCCTGTATAGAAAAGAATACGTTCGGTTGTTGTCGTTTTTCCAGCATCAATGTGTGCCATAATTCCGATATTACGTGTCTTTTCCAGGGAGAATTCTCTAGCCATGTATTCTCTCCTTCCTTTACTATAAATTGTTTAATTATTATTTTAAGATTACCAGCGGTAGTGAGCGAACGCTTTGTTTGCTTCTGCCATCTGGTGTAACTCTTCTCTACGACGAACGGCTGCACCTGTATTATTCGATGCATCTAAAATTTCGTTCGCTAAACGTTCAACCATAGATTTTTCTCCACGTAGTCTAGCATAATTAACAATGAAACGTAAACCAAGTGCTTGACGCCTTTCTGGTCGAACCTCTACCGGTACTTGGTAGTTAGAACCCCCTACTCGACGAGCTCGCACTTCTAAAACCGGCATGACGTTTTTCATTGCTTCTTCAAAGACATCCATTGCCTTTTGGCCGCTTCGTTCTTCTACTAGCTTGAAAGCTTCATATAAAATTCGTTGTGCTTTGCCACGCTTTCCATCAACCATTATTTGATTAATTAATCGCGTGACAAGCTTTGAATCGTATAGCGGATCTGGTAAGACATCTCGCTTTGGTACTGGACCTTTTCTTGGCATACAATAGCCTCCCTTCTTACTTTGTGCAATTTCGTGATTTTATTTAAGATTTTTTGGCACCGTACTTGGAACGGCCTTGTTTACGTCCCTCAACACCTGCCGTATCGAGAGCTCCACGAACGATGTGGTAACGAACACCTGGCAAGTCCTTTACTCGACCTCCACGAATTAAAACAACACTGTGCTCTTGTAAGTTGTGTCCAATACCTGGGATATACGCTGTTACCTCCATGTTATTAGACAAGCGAACACGGGCATATTTTCGTAGAGCCGAGTTAGGCTTTTTCGGTGTCAATGTACCAACTCGTGTACACACACCTCGTTTTTGCGGTGAGTTTGTTCTCGTAAATTGCTTTTTGAAACTATTGTAACCTCGACCTAATGCTGGCGAGTCTGTTTTTTTACGTCTTCTCACGCGACCTTTTCTAACTAACTGATTAATTGTCGGCATGATTTTCCTCCTTTACTTTGTGATTTCTTTAAGATGTAGCTTCATTGAAAAACCCTTTAGTTATGGACCACACATCCAGGTGGTTCATTTTAAGGTAAAAACAAAGTTTTTGCGGGTGTTAAGCGCAAAAACTAATGTCGTTTAATTCCTACCGTTGATGTACCAACGTCAATTCCGCAAGCTTTTCCGAGCTGCTCTTTTGAATCTACGTACGTACAAGGTACGTTCAGCTCTTCCGCTAGCTCAAGGACAGGTTTGGTTACTTTTTCCGTTGCATCCTTTGCAATGATCACCTTTTGTAAATCATTGTTTTGCAACGCCCTTACTGTTTCCTTTTTTCCAACAATTACTCGCTGTTGGTTCAATTGAGCAATTTTTTCATAGGACATCAACTGTACCTCCAATTCAATATATAATCGGAAGCACCTAAAATATAGTAACATCATATTATTTGATTGTCAACTATAAAACGAACCTAATTTTAGGTGCTTCTTCATTATATTTAAAAGGTTTTTTTATTGAATTGTTTCGATTTCTTTCGCCTCTACTTCTTCTTCAATTTCTGGTTCATCTAACTCCATCTCTAATGAACGGTATCTATCCATTCCTGTACCAGCTGGAACGAGCTTACCGATGATAACATTTTCTTTTAGACCGAGCAATGAGTCTACTTTACCTTTGATGGCAGCATCGGTTAATACTCGAGTTGTTTCTTGGAAAGAGGCAGCGGATAAGAACGAATCTGTTTCTAAAGCTGCTTTCGTAATTCCAAGCAGTACTGGCTTTCCAACAGCCGGCTCAAGATCTTCTTTAAGTGCTGTATCATTTGCTTGCTTAAATTGATGATGCTCCAACAATTCTCCTGGGAGTAACGTTGTGTCACCGGCATCTGTCACTTGAATCTTCCGCAACATTTGTCTGACCATTACTTCTACGTGTTTATCTCCGATTTCAACTCCTTGTAATCGGTAGACACGTTGTACTTCCTGGAGCAGATAGTTTTGGACAGCTTCTACACCACGGACTTCGAGTAACTCTTTCGGATCAATTGGTCCTTCTGTTAATGGATCGCCTGCTGTTACATGGTCACCTTCAGCAACGCTTAATCGTGCATTGTAAGGAATTGTATGTTCATAATCGTCTGCTTCTCCTTGAACGATAATAACTCGTTTATCTTTATCTTCGTTAATAGCTTCTACGGTTCCATCGATTTGACTAATAACAGCTTTTCCTTTTGGCACCCTTGCTTCAAATAACTCTTGAATTCTCGGCAATCCTTGTGTAATGTCATCTCCAGCAACTCCACCTGTGTGGAATGTACGCATCGTTAACTGTGTACCAGGCTCACCGATAGATTGGGCTGCGATAATTCCTACCGCTTCACCTACTTCTACCTCATCTCCAGTTGCTAAGTTTCGACCATAACACTTCTGGCAGACGCCATGTTCTGTATTACACATAAATACAGAGCGAATTTTCACTTCTTCAATACCAGCATCAACAATTTCCTTAGCAATTGCGCTTGTAATTATCTCATCTTCTTCAACAATTACCTCATCTGTTTCTGGATGTTCAATTGTTTCGAAGGAAAAACGTCCAATAAGTCGATCAATTAATGGTTCGATGAGTTCCATACCCGTCTTTAATTCCTTAACAACTAAACCTCTATCTGTACCACAATCTATTTCACGAATGATGACGTCTTGAGCGACATCAACGAGTCGTCTTGTTAAGTAACCTGAATCAGCTGTCTTAAGCGCTGTATCCGCAAGGCCTTTTCGAGCACCGTGTGTGGAAATGAAGTACTCCAAGACGGTTAACCCTTCTCTGAAGCTAGACTTAATCGGAAGTTCGATAATACGCCCAGCTGGGTTAGCCATTAACCCACGCATTCCTGCTAACTGTGCGTAGTTCGATGGGTTTCCTCGAGAACCAGAATCACTCATCATATAAATTGGATTGTCTGGTGATAGTGTATCCATTAATTTATCTTGGATGAGATCCTTTACATCTGACCATATATCGATAACACGTTCATAACGCTCTTCTTCTGTAATTAATCCTCTTCTGAATTGCTTCTGAACGTTATCAACATTTTCTTGGGCTTCTTCTAATAACTCTTCTTTCTCATCTAAACCGACAACGTCTGAGATACTGACCGTAATACCAGCTTTTGTCGAGTATTTAAAACCTAGATCTTTCATTGCATCCAACATCTTAGACGTTTCACTTACTTTATACCGATCAAACACTTGGGCGATAATGTCACCTAGAATACCTTTTTTAAACGGTGGGATGAGTTCACGGTTTTCTAACTCTTCCTTAACGTTTACAGTTGGTTCTACAAAATATTTATCTGGTGTTTGAATCTCTAAATTTTCCCTTGTCGGTTCATTAATGTAAGGAAAGGATTTCGGTAAAATTTCATTGAAAATTAACTTTCCGATTGTCGTTAAAAGTAATTTCTTGTTTTGGTCCTCTGTAAATGTTTGGTTGTTAAAGCTTGATGCGCGAACTGCTACTCTTGTGTGTAAGTGTACGTGACCATCTTGATATGCCATTAATGCTTCGTTTGTATCTTTAAAGATACGGCCTTCTCCGATAGCTCCTGCTCGTTCCGAAGTTAAATAGTAATTTCCAAGTACCATATCTTGAGAAGGTGTTACAACCGGCTTTCCGTCCTTTGGATTCAAGATGTTTTGTGCCGCCATCATAAGAACTCTTGCTTCGGCTTGCGCTTCAGCTGAAAGTGGCACGTGAACAGCCATTTGATCACCATCAAAGTCAGCATTATAAGCTGTACATACTAGTGGATGTAATTGAATGGCTCGACCTTCAACAAGCGTTGGTTCGAAAGCTTGAATCCCGAGTCTGTGCAATGTTGGTGCTCGGTTTAAAAGCACTGGGTGTTCTTTAATGACGTCCTCAAGCACACCCCACACTTCTGGTCGAACTCGTTCTACCTTTCGCTTTGCTGCTTTAATATTATGTGCAATTTCTCGATCAACGAGTTCTTTCATGACAAAAGGCTTAAACAATTCTAATGCCATTTCCTTTGGCAATCCACATTGATACATTTTTAATTTCGGCCCAACAACAATAACAGAACGTCCAGAATAATCTACTCGTTTTCCGAGTAAGTTTTGACGGAAACGTCCTTGCTTTCCTTTTAACATATGTGATAGGGATTTTAAGGGACGGTTTCCTGGCCCTGTTACTGGTCGGCCTCTTCTTCCGTTATCGACTAAAGCATCAACAGCTTCTTGAAGCATTCTTTTCTCGTTTTGAACGATAATTCCTGGTGCTCCTAAATCTAATAAACGTTTAAGACGGTTATTTCGGTTAATCACTCGACGATACAAGTCATTTAAATCAGACGTTGCAAAACGCCCACCATCTAATTGAACCATTGGTCTAATTTCTGGTGGAATGACTGGTAAAACGTCCATAACCATCCAAGTTGGATCATTTCCAGAATTTCGGAATGCTTCTACGACTTCTAATCGCCGAATCGCTCGAGTTCTTCGCTGACCTCTTACTGTTTTTAATTCCTTGCGAAGTTCTTCTACTTCTTTGTCTAGATCAATGCTCGCTAGTAGTTCGCGAATAGCTTCAGCACCCATTCCCGCTTTGAATTTGTTTCCATATTCAAGATATTTTTCCCGATACTGAGCTTCAGATAGTAATTGTTTTTTCTCTAAAGATGTTTCGCCTGGATCAATTACGATATATGCGGCGAAATAAATTACTTCTTCAAGGGCTCTTGGGGATATATCTAACAACAATCCCATTCTACTTGGAATTCCTTTAAAGTACCAAATATGTGTAACTGGCGCCGCCAATTCAATGTGTCCCATTCGTTCGCGACGAACTTTAGACTTTGTAATTTCTACCCCACAACGATCACAGACGACACCTTTGTAACGTACTCGTTTATATTTTCCACAATGACATTCCCAGTCTTTTTGTGGTCCGAAAATTCTTTCACAAAACAAACCATCTTTTTCTGGCTTTAGTGTACGATAATTAATTGTTTCGGGTTTCTTTACTTCTCCGTATGACCATGAACGAATTTTATCTGATGATGCAAGACCAATTTTCATATGTTCAAATTTATTTACATCTAACAAGGGGTCAACCTCCCTATAAATGTTTGAATTACCTTTAATCATTTATGTTGAAACCGGAGAAGCTATTCTTCCTGAGAACAACTTCTCCGATATTACTTATTACTGAAAGACTTTATTTACGGTCGATATCTAAATTTAATTTACTTGCTGTATGTGGTTCTTCTTCATCTAAAACCCGCAAGTCTATTTCCTCTTCTTCACTTGTTAACATTTTAACGTCCATTCCGAGACTTTGTAATTCTTTAATAAGTACCTTAAAGGACTCTGGCACACCAGGTTCTGGAATATTTTCTCCTTTAACGATAGCTTCGTACGTTTGAACTCTTCCGACAACATCATCTGATTTAACGGTGAGGAGTTCCTGCAATGTATATGCAGCACCATAGGCCTCAAGCGCCCAAACTTCCATCTCTCCGAAGCGCTGGCCACCAAATTGAGCCTTTCCTCCAAGAGGTTGCTGTGTGACGAGAGAGTATGGTCCTGTTGAACGGGCGTGAATCTTATCGTCAACCATATGGGAGAGCTTCAATAAGTAGGATATTCCTACAGCTATTTCATTGTCAAAGGGCTCTCCTGTACGACCGTCATAGAGTGTTGTCTTTCCATCCCTTGGCAAGCCCGCTTCTTCGAGTGTGTCTAAAACTTCCTCTTCTGTAGCCCCATCAAATACCGGTGAAGCAACATGGATACCTAACTCTTTAGCTGCCATTCCTAAGTGTAGTTCTAACACTTGACCTAAGTTCATTCGCGAAGGTACTCCGAGAGGATTGAGCATCACATCGATTGGAGTTCCATCAGCTAAATATGGCATATCTTCTTCAGGTAACAATTTCGCAATAACACCTTTGTTACCGTGTCGTCCTGCCATTTTATCCCCTTCAGAAATCTTACGCTTTTGAACGATATATACTCGGACAAGTTTATTGACACCTGGTGGGAGTTCATCACCATCTTCACGATTGAAGATTTTAACGTCTAAGACAATTCCACCAGCTCCATGAGGAACTCGTAAAGAAGTATCTCGAACTTCTCGGGCTTTCTCACCGAAGATCGCATGGAGTAACCGTTCTTCAGCTGTAAGTTCTGTCATTCCCTTTGGTGTGACCTTTCCGACTAAAATATCACCATTTTCTACTTCGGCACCGACGCGAATAATACCATCTTCATCGAGATTTTTAAGTGCATCGTCTCCAATGTTTGGAATGTCACGAGTAATCTCTTCAGGACCTAACTTCGTATCTCGGGCTTCTGATTCATATTCTTCAATGTGTATAGATGTATATACGTCATCTTTTACGAGTCGTTCACTCATGATAATCGCGTCTTCATAGTTGTACCCTTCCCATGTCATAAATGCGACGAGAATGTTTCTTCCGAGAGCAAGCTCACCCTTCTCCATAGAAGGTCCGTCAGCTAGAACATCTCCTTTATATACTCGCTCACCTTTTTTGACGATTGGGATTTGATTATAGCAAGTTCCCTGGTTAGAACGGACATACTTTTGTAAGGTGTACGTATCTGTGTCACCTTCAACTTCCTTTCCGTCTACTTCAGAAACTCTTCTTACGACAATTTCCTTTGCTTCAACGCGCTCAACGATTCCATCGTGGGCACAAATAACTGCCGCCCCTGAATCCTTTCCAGAAACGTACTCCATTCCTGTTCCGACAATTGGCGATTCCGGTAACAGTAATGGCACAGCTTGACGCTGCATGTTTGCTCCCATTAACGCTCGGTTCGAGTCGTCATTTTCTAAAAATGGAATACAAGCAGTTGCCGCAGAAACAACTTGTTTTGGTGAAACGTCCATATAATCGACTTCTTCTCTTGGAACAATCGTGTTTTCACCTTTGAATCTAGCGATAACCTCTTCATCCATGAAACGACCATTTTCATCTAACCGTGCATTCGCTTGAGCAACGACATAATTGTCTTCTTCATCGGCTGTTAAATAGTCAATTTCTTTTGATACTAAGCCTGTTTCCGGATCAACTCGGCGGTATGGCGTTTCAATAAAGCCGAATTTATTTACCCGACCATAACTGGATAATGAGTTAATTAATCCGATGTTTGGACCTTCTGGTGTTTCGATTGGACACATTCTTCCGTAGTGAGAGTAGTGAACGTCTCGCACTTCAAAACCTGCCCTTTCTCTTGTCAGTCCACCAGGCCCAAGAGCTGACAATCGGCGTTTATGTGTAAGTTCAGCTAACGGATTCGTTTGATCCATAAACTGAGATAATTGTGAACTTCCAAAAAACTCTTTAATTGATGCAATTACTGGACGAATGTTAATAAGCTGCTGTGGAGTAATACTTGATGTGTCTTGAATAGACATACGCTCACGGACAACACGCTCCATTCGTGATAAACCAATTCTAAATTGGTTTTGTAACAATTCGCCTACTGAACGGAGTCGACGATTTCCTAAATGATCAATATCATCAATATCTCCGACTTTATATAGTAAATTGAAAAAGTAATTAATCGAACTGACAATATCTACTGGTGTAATATGTTTTACATCTTCAGCAACAAAGGAGTTTCCAATGACATTTAACGTTCTTTCACCATTAGGATCAGTCGGATCAACAATGCTAACCTTTTGATAAGTAATTGGTTCATCAACGATTGCCTCAGGAAGTTCTTCAGTTACTTCTGCTAAACGAGACTCTTCTCTTTCAAAGTACTCTGCTAATTTATTCAGGACTTTCCTTGTTAACTTATCACCTTTTTGTGCTAAAACTTCTCCCGTCTCTTCATCCACTAACGTTTCAGCTAGCACTTGGTTAAATAATCGATTTTGGATGTTTAACTTTTTATTAATCTTATATCTTCCTACGTAGGCTAAGTCATAACGTCGCGGATCAAAAAATCGAGAATATAGTAAACTTTTCGCATTTTCTACAGTTGGTGGTTCTCCCGGACGTAATCGCTCATAAATCTCAATTAGAGCCTCTTCTGTTGATTCTGTATTATCTTTTTCCAACGTATTCTTTAAAAACTCATTTTCACCAATGAGCTCGATAATTTGTTCATCCGTACTGTAGCCTAATGCACGTAATAATACAGTAATAGGCATTTTTCGTGTCCGGTCAATTCGAACGTAGACAACATCCCTTGCATCTGTATCACATTCTAGCCAAGCACCTCTGTTTGGAATAACCGTTGCGGTTAAGCCCTCTCTTCCATTTGGATGAATCTTTGTGTCAAAGTATACGCTCGGTGAACGAACAAGTTGAGAAACAATAACTCGTTCCGCTCCGTTAATAATGAAGGTTCCCGTATCTGTCATTAACGGAAAATCACCCATGAAAACCTCTTGTTCTTTAATTTCACCCGTTTTGTTATTGATGAGACGTACTTTCACGCGTAATGGAGCATTATACGTTACGTCTCGTTCTTTCGATTCTTCTACTGGGTACTTTGGTTCCTCTAAGCGGTAATCTACAAACTCTAGTGATAGATTTCCTGCGAAGTCTTCAATCGGAGAGATATCTTGAAACATCTCCTTAAGCCCTTCTTCCAAAAACCACTTATATGAAGCGGTTTGGATTTCAATTAAGTTAGGTAAATCTAATACTTCGCTGATCTGTGCGTAACTTCTACGCTTTCGGTGCCGACCATATTGAACTAGTTGTCCTGTCAACTGCTTCACCCCTCAAATTAGCTTGAATTTGTATTCTTCTTATTGCACATAAGCTTTTGTTAAAAATTAAAAGTTCCAAAGAGTAAACCTTTGAAACGTTAATATTTCACACAGTTTTTCCATAATAAGTATGCTTTATACTCTTCAACTTTTATAAGTTTTTTCTTGACATTGCAATTTGGCATTCGCATCTAATGATGTTACCACATACTGTTTCTATAGTCAATATTTAACTGCTTTAAAAATGTGATATCCTTTTTTTCTTTCTATCAATGTGACATACCCAAATAATTCCTGTAGTTTTTTCTTCGCAGATGGAGCTCCTTGTTTTCGTTGAATGACGATCCACAACTCTCCCTTGTTCTTCAATGCCTGAAAACTGTCTTTAAACATTGAGTAAATGATTTTTTTGCCTGCGCGTATCGGTGGGTTTGTTAAAATTGCGGAAAACATTCGATTTGATAACTGTTCAAAACGATCACTTAAAATGACTTCTGCATTTATAATTTGGTTTTGTTTTACATTTTGCTTCGCTAACATAACTGCTCGTTCGTTAATATCAGTCATTACAATATGTTCATCACGGTATTTATTTGCGATCATAATACCGATAGGACCATATCCACAGCCTAAGTCTAAAATATCTCCTTGTACAGCTGGTTTTCTGAACTGTTCAATGAGTAAACGTGAACCAAAATCAACTCTTGTTTTAGAAAAAACGCCATCATCAGTTGTGAAGGTATATTGAACACCGTCGAATGTATGATTCCATGTTTGTGGCTTGCTTTTAGATTGAGGTTTTTGAGTATAATAATGCTCAGACATTAAAGCACCTGCTTTTATCTGTTTTGATATAAAGAGCCCGTCAAAGTGGATGACGAGCTCTTTTTATGTGTAGGTAAAATATTATTTAAGTTCGACTGTAGCGCCTGCTTCTTCAAGCTTCTCTTTAATTTCTTCAGCCTCTTCTTTGTCGACGCCTTCTTTAACTGCTTTTGGTGCGGCATCTGTAAGATCTTTCGCATCTTTTAAGCCGAGACCTGTAACCTCTCGAACAACTTTAATAACTTGAATCTTGGATGCTCCTGCATCTTCAAGAACAACATCAAACTCTGATTGCTCTTCGGCTGCGTCTCCTTCTGCTGCACCACCTGCAACGGCTACCGGAGCTGCTGCTGTTACACCGAATTCTTCTTCAATAGCTTTTACTAAATCGTTTAATTCTAAAACGGACATTTCTTTTATCGCTTCAATAATTTGATCTTTAGACATCAAAATTCCTCCTATTTCATAACTTTAAATATTTTCTTAGACTCTGATTTACTCTTCGTCTTCCTCTTCTTTTTGATCAGCGATTGCTTGAGTTGCATAGGCTAAATTACGCATTGGTCCTTGTAAGACGCTAAGCAGCATAGAAAGCAATCCTTCGTAATCTGGTAAAGATGCTAACTCTTGGATTTGATCAAGAGTTGCAATTTCACCTTCAATGGCTCCACCTTTAATTTCAAGAGCTTCGTGCTCTTTCGCGAAATTGTGGAGGATTTTAGCCGGTGCCACGACGTCGTCTTTACTAAACGCAATAGCTGTCGGTCCGACTAATGTTTCTTCTAAATCTTGTAGATCCGTATCTTGTAATGCTCTGCGTGCAAGAGTGTTTTTATAAACTTTATATTCTACCCCTGCTTCTCGCAAGTTTTTTCGTAATTCTGTTACTTCAGCAACATCTAGGCCCCGATAATCAACAACAATTGTCGTTTGACTTTCCTTAAGATTTTCTGAAATCTCTTGAACTGTTTGTTTCTTGCTTTCAAGAGTGGCCATTTTTCCACCTCCCAATCATCAGTTCCCGTTATACCATATATCAAAAAAGCCTCCATAGACATATGGAGGCTTCAAATGACAAACTCATCCGCTAATAAAACTAGCGATACTTATCATTTATAAAAAACACCTCGGTAGGATGATTAAGCAAAGTATGCCCCTACTGTCTACGGTACAACGTATTTTATTTAAGTTAACAAAGCAATTTTACATGTAAATGACATACTTGTCAATAATTATTGAATATCTTTTACATACTCAGAAACATCGACTTTGATTCCTGGCCCCATCGTTGAAGTAAGAGTTACATTGTGCATGTAAACACCTCTAGATGAAGCAGGTTTTACTCGGACGAGTTCTTTTGTTATAGCATCAAAATTTTCAACAAGCTGATCCTTTTCAAAGGAAAGTTTTCCAATTGGTACATGTAAGTTCGCTGCTGAGTCTACTCGGTACTCAATTTGTCCTGCCTTAATATCAGAAACAGCTTTTTCAACTTCAAAAGTTACTGTTCCAGTTCTTGGGTTCGGCATTAAACCTTGTGGCCCAAGGATTCGACCGAGCTTTCCTACTTCAGCCATCATGTCAGGTGTTGCAACGACGATATCAAAATCTAACCATCCTTCGTTTATCTTTTCGACAAGGTCTTCAGCACCAACATAATCGGCTCCTGCCGCTTCAGCTTCTTGTGCCTTCTCACCTTTAGCGAAGACTAAAACTGTTTGTGTTTTTCCAGTTCCATGGGGTAAAACCATAGCCCCTCGAATTTGCTCGTCTGCATTTTTAGGATCGACTCCTAAGCGGTATGCAACTTCAACAGTTTCATCAAAATTCGCTTTTGGCATGGACTGTAAAAGTTCAACAGCTTCCTCTAACGGATATACTTTAGAGCGATCAACTTGCTTTAACGCTTCCTGATACCTTTTTCCTGCCATTAAAATTTCCTCCTCTTTTGTGGTAATAACGGTAGAACCTCCCACGAGATGAAGCGAAATGCTTCAAACGATCTATTCAGTAAGAACAGGTTGTCGAGCAGTATCGCAACCTGATGTTAATTATTATTAACCTTCAACCGTAATTCCCATACTTCGGGCTGTTCCTTCTACCATACGCATAGCCGCTTCTACATCAGCTGCGTTTAAATCTTGCATTTTTGTTTCCGCAATCTCTTTTACTTGATCACGTGTAACCGTTCCAACCTTTTTACGGTTCGGCTCTCCTGAAGCCAATTCGATACCAGCTGCTTCTTTTAATAAAATAGATGCAGGCGGTGTTTTTGTAATAAACGTAAAAGAACGGTCTTCATATACCGTAATTTCTACTGGAATAAGCATTCCAGCTTGATCTTGCGTCTGTGCGTTAAACTCTTTACAAAAACCCATGATATTAATTCCAGCTTGTCCTAAGGCAGGACCGACCGGTGGTGCAGGGTTTGCTTGACCTGCTGGGATTTGTAAACTTACTTCGTTAATTACTTTTTTAGCCACGGGACACACCTCCTTAAAGTCCGTGATGTGGTCACAGGGGTTAAACTTTTCCCCTCCCACTCATATTTACGCATCTTATTGTTGGATGCGAACAACAAAGGAATATTAACATGCTTCAACAAATAATGCAAGGAAGAAAGCAATTTACCTTTTATTCTTTATGACATTTTTTCAATTTGGGTAAAATCTAACTCTACCGGGGTTTCACGCCCGAACATATTGACATGCACTTTGACTGTTTGTCGGTCAATATCAATATGTTCAATCGTTCCTGTAAAGTTTGCAAAAGGTCCATCCGTTACAGTTACATTATCTTTTAGTTCAAATTCGATTTTCACTGTCGGTTGCTCAACACCCATACGAGATAAAATAGCATCTACCTCATCAGGTAAAAGTGGAATTGGTTTTGCACCTTGTCCACTAGAGCCAACAAAACCTGTTACCCCTGGTGTGTTACGAACAACGTACCAGGAATCATCTGTCATAATCATTTCTGTTAAAACATATCCCGGAAAGAACTTTTTCATGGAGGTTTTCTTTTTTCCATCTTTTATTTCTGTTTCCTCATCTTCGGGTACAAGGACTTGGAAAATCTTATCCTCCATCCCCATTGTTTCTACTCGCTTTTCTAGATTCGCCTTTACTTTGTTTTCATAGCCAGAATATGTGTGAATAACGTACCAATTTTTCTCCATTTGATTCGGACAATAGTTTGCCCTAACCTCCTTTACATATGAATTTTAAAACCGAAAAAACACATTAAAATTAACAATATTAAAAAACCCGTATATGACCGGGTTTTCATAAAAACTATTATTTATTTAAATTATAACATAAAACTCATAAAGTATGCATTCTACTAATTAAAATAAATTTAAGAACTGTGTAATAAGTAAATCGATGACAAAAAAGAATGCTGTCACGAAAGCGACAGTCGCAATAACTGTAATCGTATAGCTAATGAGTTCAGGTCCTTTCGGCCATGTAACCTTCCTCATTTCCTGAGGTACACTTTTTAAAAAATTTATCAATCTCAACTTTTCTTCCTCCAACAAAGATTTCTACTCACTTCGTCTCCCGATGAAGTGTATGTTTTCCACATTTTTTACAAAACTTCTTCATTTCTAATCGTTCTGGATGTTTAAATTGATTTTTAGTTGTTGTGTAATTACGACTTAAACATTCACTACAAGCTAATGATACTCGTTTATTCAAATAAATCAACCTTTTGTACGGTATAATTTCCTTTAATGTAGCACGTTGGAAAAAGCGTGTCAATACATATCGAAGGTTTCACACTATAGTCTGAGTTTCTTTCCATCTGTTAATGTCTCTAATTTTTTCTTTACCCGTTGGAGTGCATTATCTATTGACTTCACATGGCGATTAATCTCAACCGAAATCTCCTTATACGTTCTACCCTCTAAGTATAATTCTAATACTTTTCTCTCTAAGTCCGTTAACATCGACGCCAACTTTTCTTCAATTTGATGAAGACGCTCTTGATTTACGATCATTTCTTCCGGATTTAATGAATGTGATCCTTCTACGATATCTAGTAATGTTCTTTCTGATTCCTGCTGATAAAGTGGCTTATCTAAAGATAATGAGGAATTTAACGGAATATGTTTTTGTCTAGATGCCGTTTTAATTGCGGTAATAATATTTCTTGTAATACAAAGTTCTGCAAATCCTCTAAAGGAGGAAGGTCGATCGACTTCATAATCGCGAATCGCCTTATAAAGACCTATTAACCCCTCTTGAATGACATCTTCTCGATCGCCACCGACTAAAAAATAGTTTCTCGTTTTTGATAGAATAAATCCTTTATACTTATCTATCAAATGTTCTAATGCGCTTTTATCATCCTCGTCAATAAGCTCCAGCAACTCTTCGTCCGACAACATTGATAAAGACTTTGCATCTCTTTCTAATTGCTCAAGTCCCACTAGAACTTCCCCCCCGAAGTTACTTCTACGATTAAAAACAGTATACAGTAAGCGCTTTAATAACTCAACAGAATTATTGGAAAATTATCATTCTTCTTCAATTACGCCGTCTACGCATCTGTTCAAATTTTTGTCTAAGCTCGTCATTGAGCGGGATTTTAGCACTCGGTTTCGATTTTTCATTATACTCGATTCTTTCTTGAATACTCTTTTTCGATGCTTGTAATTCAATGAACAGCTCTCGCGCCGATTTTCTTAAAGCTCCCCTACCAAAAATAACTCGTTGCTCTAAATAATCCGATGTAGCCACATAAACTTGATTAACGACTGTCTTATATTTTGTTACGATACGTTCAATACATTCATCAGCAGTTTCGTTTTCTTTCGTATAAATAATCTCAACATCATACGATTTTAAGACACTGCCTTTACCCTTTACGTAGTGAGCATCGTAAACGATAATTATTTTTAATCCAGAATATGCTTGATAATCTGCCATTAGTTCAATTAATCGATCCCTTGCTTGTGCCATATCAATATCTTTTAATGTTTTCAATTCTTCCCAAGCACCAATTATGTTATATCCATCGACGACTAAAACATTATTCATCACGTTTCACCAATCGGATTTCTTTTCCGATAAATTTCATACATGAGTAAACTTGCAGCTACAGATGCATTTAAGGAAGACACGGCACCTGTCATCGGTAAGGAAACTGTCCAATCACATTTTTCCTTCACTAATCGACTTATACCACGCCCTTCACTCCCGATAACTAAAGCAATCGCTGTTTCTCCATCGAGGGTGCGATAATCATCAGTTCCTTGAGCATCCGTTCCTACAACCCAAATATAATTCTTTTTCAACTCTTCGATAGTTCGAGCTATGTTTGTTACTTGTACAACAGGTACGTATTCAATCGCTCCTGCAGACGTTTTTGCAACTGTTGCTGTTAATCCAACGGCTCGTCGTTTTGGAATAATAATGCCATGGACACCGGTTGCATCGGCTGTTCTCATAATTGCACCTAAATTGTGTGGATCTTCAAGCTCGTCCAAAATGAGAAAAAAAGGGAGTTCCCCTTTTTCTTCAGCCCGATTATATAAATCGTCAAGGGTTGCATAGGAGTAGGGTTTCACGTACGCTAATACTCCTTGATGATTTCCCCTTGCTTGTGTATCGATATGTTGTTTAGGTACTCTTTCGACTGGAATATTATTTTTCCTACATAAATCAAGTAGTTGCGTAATCGAACGGTTATCTATATGATTTGCAATAAGCACTTTATGGACTTGTCTTCCCGATTGCAAAGTCTCAGTAACAGGGTTTCGTCCAATTATTATTTCTTCATCCATCTTCACGGCTCCTTTTCATTATTTTTTATCGCTAAAGAAAGAAGTTCATTTAATCGCTCTTCATTACCTAACAAATGGTGATAACCTATCAATGCTTCAAATCCCGTACTATAGCGATACGCGTGTACAGAAACATTTTTAGGAGTAGAGCGGGATTTCGCGTTCCTACCACGTTTAACAATCCGCTCTTCCTCCTCTGCTAATACATCGTTTTCCAACCAATGCCAAACGATATTTGCTTGTGCTTTTGCTGAAACAAAGGACACAGCTAGACGATGCAATTCATTAGGATCTTCTTGACCCTTTTGGATGAGATGATTTCTAACATATAATTCATAGACAGCATCTCCGACATAAGCCAGGGTTAAACCATTTAAATGTTTAAGTCTTTGTAATTTAGCCACGTCGCCAACGAACTCCTTGGGGTGTGTCTTCTAGAATGATATTTTGTTCTTTTAATTCATCCCTTATTTCATCAGCTCGTTCGTAATTTTTGTTCGCACGAGCTTCTTCTCGTTCCTCGATTAATCGTTCGATGTCTTCTTCTAATAGTTGTTCTTCTATCTTTAATGTTAAACCTAAGACATCAAGCAAAGTTTTTATTTGATCTTGAAAGGCTTCAATGACTTTTTCTGATGTTTGCTTTTCAGCTAAATATGCATTCGCATCTCGAGTTAAATCAAAAATAACAGAAATTGCCTTTGCTGTATTAAAGTCATCCTTCATTGCCGCTTCAAAGCTTTCTTTATGTTGAGCAATTTTTTCTAACCACTCTTCATCATTATCGACTAAGTTTAAACTTAATGATTTTCGATGTTCTAAATTTTGATAAGCAATTTCAATTCGTTCAAAACTGTTTGCCGCACTGTTTAACAAATCATCGGAAAAGTTAATCGGACTCCGGTAATGGACAGTAAGCATAAAATAACGAATAATATTCGGATCGAACTGCTCAATTAAATCCCTGGTCAAAATGAAATTCCCTAAGGATTTAGACATTTTTTCGTTATCAATATTCATATACCCATTATGCATCCAATAATTAGCAAAGGTCTTATCACTTAAGGCTTCAGATTGGGCGATTTCATTTTCATGGTGTGGGAAGGTCAAATCTTGTCCTCCGGCATGGATGTCGATAGTTTCACCTAAATACTTTTTCGCCATCGCTGAGCATTCGATATGCCAACCCGGTCTGCCTTCTCCCCACGGGGACGACCAAGATATTTCCCCTTCTTCGGATTTCTTCCACAGAACGAAATCTAATGGGTCATCTTTCTTTTCCCCTACTTGAATTCTTGCTCCAGAACGTAATTCATCAATAGACTGGGCGGACAACTTTCCATATTCTTCAAATTTGCGTGCCTTAAAATACACATCGCCTTCGACTTCATAGGCAAAGCCTTTTTCGATTAATCCTTCGACAAACTCTATAATCTCCTCAATCGTTTCGGTAACCCGGGGATGTACTGTTGCCTCTTTCACAGCTAAAGCTGATACATCTTCTAAATATGCATCTATATATTTCTCTGAAATTTCAGAGACAGGTACGTTTTCTTCATTAGCGACATCAATAATTTTGTCATCAATGTCCGTAAAGTTAAGAACATATTTTACATCATAACCTTCATATTCAAAATAGCGCCTTACTGTATCAAAAACGATTGCTGGTCTTGCATTTCCAATATGAATATAATTGTATACTGTCGGCCCACAGACGTACATTTTAACTTCATTTCTATCGATTGGTTTAAATTTTTCTTTTTCGCGAGTTAATGTATTATAAATCATAATTGGCATTTGCTGATATCTCCTTTTTCAACTGTTCTATTTCCCGTTTTAATTCGTCAATTTCTTCTTGTAGTATATCACAACGGTCAGAAACCGGATCAGGTAATTTATGATGATCAAGATCTTTTTTTACCCGTTTTCCGTTTTGAACGACAACACGACCAGGAATCCCGACGACAGTTGAGTGGGGCGGCACATCCTTAAGAACGACAGACCCTGCTCCAACCTTCGATGATTCTCCAATCGTGATTGAGCCGAGCACATGGGCACCCGCAGCAATTAGCACATTACTCTCGATCGTTGGATGCCTCTTACCTTTTTCATGGCCGGTTCCACCTAGCGTTACTCCCTGGTAAAGGAGAACGTCGTCTCCTATTTCACACGTTTCCCCAATAACGACGCCCATTCCATGATCGATAAAAAACCTTCGTCCAATTTTAGCTGCCGGATGAATTTCAATCCCGGTTAAAAATCGATTGAATTGGGAAATAACCCTTGCGATAAAACGTAATTTATATCGATAAAAAAAGTGTGCGATTCGATGAAGCCATACAGCATGTAATCCTGAGTACGTAAAGAACACTTCAAAATATGTCCGTGCTGCTGGATCTTGCTTAAAAACTACGTCCATGTCTTCCTTCATTCTTTTAAACATACGCACACGACCTCCTAAAATTGTAATATAAAAAGAGCGTCCCCGTGTAGATGACTACACAGAGACGCTTCTCATGAGCGCGGTTCCACTCTGTTTGGAACAAAACTCCCAACTTCATCCCTGTAACGGAGGGCCCCGCTGTTATATACTAGTGTTTCTATAACAGGCTCAAAGGTGCATTTCAAAAACGATGTTTAAAACCACTCTCAGCCAAGGTGATTATCTCTGTGTAAATGAATCGCTTTTTACTTTTCCTTATCAACGCTTTTATATACCTTTATTGTATGATATTTAATTGTATTTGTTACCTTTTATGCTCCAAGTTCATTTAAAATTTGATCAAGCCGATTAATGACAACATCTCTACCGATAAGTTCAATCGCTTTCGGTAATTCAGGTCCATTCGTTTGTCCAGTTGTTGCTACTCGAATCGGCATGAATAATCTTCTACCGCGATACCCTGTTTCTTGTTGTGTTGCTTTTAATTGCTCTTTAATATTTTCACTTGTAAACTCATCTAAATGAATTAAGTGATCGGTGAAAACTTGCAAGACCTCAATCGCTTGCTCTTCTTCAAGTACTTTCTGTGCTGCATCATCAAGGGATATTTCTTCCTGGAAAAAGACAGACGTTAATTCGACAATTTCCGCTCCATAACTTAATTGCCTCTGGTAAAGAGTAATTAAATCTTCCACCCATTCTCGCTTTTCATCGTTCATATCTTCCGGTACTTTTCCTGCTTGAATGAGATGTGGTAAAGCGAGCTGAACAACGTCTTCTTTGTCTAACTCTTTTATATATTCACCGTTCATCCAACTTAACTTTTTAACATCGAACACGGCAGCTGATATGGATAAACGCTCTGGATCAAATATTTCAATAAGTTCTTCTTTCGTGAAAATCTCCTCTTCTCCCTCTGGCGACCAACCGAGCAATGTAATGAAATTAAAAATAGCTTCTGGCAAATAGCCTAACTCTTCATACTGTTCGATAAATTGTAATATGTGTTGATCACGTTTACTGAGCTTTTTACGTTCTTCGTTTAAAATAAGTGTCATATGACCAAATTTTGGTGCTTCCCAACCGAGCGCATCATAAACCATCATTTGTCTTGGCGTATTGGAAATATGCTCCTCTCCACGAAGCACATGAGTAATCTTCATTAAATAATCATCGATTACAACCGCAAAATTATATGTCGGCGTCCCATCTTGCTTAAAAATAACCCAATCACCAAAATCACTTGATTCAAAAGCTATCTTTCCGCGGACAATATCATCAAATTCATATGTGTAATCTTCCGGAACACGAATTCGAATACTTGGTTTTCTTCCTTCAGCACGAAAAGTCTCTTTTTCTTCTTCAGATAAATTTGCATGGGCTCCCGAGTATTTCGGTGCTTCTCCACGGGCCATCTGTTCTTCGCGTTCTTGTTCTAATTCTTCACTCGTCATAAAACATTCGTAAGCTAAATCCTTTTCTAATAACATATCAACATATTTTTTATATATATCTAATCGTTCCATTTGTCGGTACGGACCAAAATCGCCACCAACATCTGGTCCTTCATCCCAGTCGATGCCTAGCCATTTTAAGAAATGTAACTGGCTTTCCTCACCACCAGCAACATTTCTTTCTGTATCTGTATCTTCTATTCGAATAATAAACTTTCCACCATGATGCCTTGCATATAAAAAATTAAATAATGCCGTCCGTGCGTTTCCGATATGCAAATCCCCTGTTGGGCTTGGAGCATATCGTACGCGTACTTCCTTCGTCATAATTTGTCTCCTTCCTTAAGACCCATTTACTATCCTTAGTCATTATACGACAAAAAGCGATAACACCATATGTTATCACTTTTTATACCTTATATAGTTATACCTTTTTTATAATGCTTTTTCAAGTAATTTTGGTTTTGCAAAAATCATGCGACCGGCTGATGTTTGTAAAACACTTGTAATTAACACTTCTATTGATTTACCAATATAATCTTTTCCTTCTTCAACGACGATCATCGTACCGTCATCCAAATAAGCAATACCTTGCTTTTCCTCTTTTCCATCCTTTATAACTTGAACAACTAACTCTTCCCCTGGTAAGACAACAGGTTTAACGGCATTGGCTAAATCATTAATATTTAAAACGCGTACACCTTGTAAGTCTGATACTTTATTTAAATTGTAATCATTCGTAACAAGAACACCATCCATTTCTTTAGCAAGACGTATGAGTTTGCTATCGACTTCTGGAATGTCTTCAAAATCACCTTCATAAATTTCTACTTCTACAGGTAAATCCTTTTGAATCGTGTTTAATACATCTAGACCTCTACGACCACGGTTTCTTTTTAAAACATCCGATGAATCAGCAATATGTTGCAACTCCCCTAAAACGAATTGTGGAATTACAATCGTTCCTTCTAAAAAGTGTGTTTGACAAATATCTGCGATTCTACCGTCAATAATAACACTTGTATCGAGAATTTTAGGTTTCAAAGTGTTGCTCTTTGTTTCTTCTGTATTTATTTTCTTTCGATCTTTTTCTCGTTCTCTACGAACAACTTGAAAAACATTGATAAACTCTTCACGACGCCTAAATCCGATCTGGAAGCCTAAATACCCTAAAATAATTGTTAAAAAGATCGGCACAACTTGAGAAATTATCGGTAAACTGATATCTTTTATCGAAATATTAACTAAATAGGCAATAACTAGTCCAATAATTAATCCTAGACTACCAAAAAGTAAGTCTCCCATTGGAATTTTAATTAACTGTTCTTCCACCCATTTTAGAAAATGTACGAGATAATCAGCAATAACGTAAGAAAATAAAAATAAGGCCAGAGCCCCTAAAATGGCAACGATATAATTTAGCCCGGCAAGTGATGTATTTAAACCTACAAAACTAACGAGAGCTGGAGCATATAAAAATCCTACTGTTGCTCCAATAATGACAAAAAACAAATGTATAATCCACCTCAATCTTTTCCACCTCCTGTCATTTATTATTGCCTATTTAAGTAATTTTAATCATAATTATTCAAGTAAATAATATCATAGCTATAAAATCGAGTCAATGAAGCAAAAGATAAAATTTTATCACATTTTGTAATATATGTCAATTCCTTGAACGTTTATACTAACTATTATTTAGGTAGAAATACTTAATATCCTATTGCTTCTTGTAATGCTTCCTGGATTGTACTTACTCCAATCACTTCAATTCCTTTAGGAGTTGTCCAACCCTCTAAATTGTTTTTCGAACAAATGACTCGTTTAAATCCGAGCTTTGCCGCTTCTTGTACTCTTTGTTCAATACGAGATACCCGCCGAATTTCACCTGTTAACCCTACTTCTCCGATGAAAATATCTGTTTGATTTGTTGGTTGGTCACGGAAACTAGAAGCAATACTTATCGCTACAGCTAAATCGATAGCTGGTTCATCTAATTTTACGCCGCCAGCAACCTTTACATAAGCATCTTGATTTTGTAATAATAGCCCTACTCTCTTTTCAAGTACTGCCATTAAAAGAGAAATCCGATTATTATCAAGACCTGTCGCCATTCTTCTAGGATTACCAAAACTAGATGGTGAAATTAAAGCTTGAATCTCTACGAGCACCGGGCGTGTTCCTTCCATCGATGCAACAACTGTTGAACCAGAAGCACCTTGAGAGCGTTCCTCTAAAAAAATTTCTGAAGGATTCATGACTTCAACTAAACCTTGTTCTTTCATTTCAAAAATTCCCATTTCATTCGTGCTTCCAAACCTATTTTTCACACTTCGTAATATTCGATACGTATGATGCCGTTCACCTTCAAAATATAAAACAGTATCTACCATATGTTCTAGCATTCTCGGACCAGCAATAGCACCTTCTTTCGTCACATGTCCCACAATGACAATTGGAATGTTTTTTGTTTTAGCAATTTTCATTAATGTCGCTGTACATTCCCGTACTTGACTGACGCTTCCAGGTGCACTCGTAACCTCCTCATTGTATATCGTTTGAATCGAATCGATAACAATAAAGGAAGGTTTTAAATCCGAGATTTGTTGTGTAATATCAAATAAGTTCGTCTCAGCTAATACGTAGAGCAAATCCGTAGCAATACCTAAACGATCTGCTCGAATTTTCGTCTGTTGTGTAGATTCCTCACCTGATACATATAAAACAGGCATTTGATTATCCGCTAATTGGGCCGATATTTGTAAAAGTAATGTTGATTTTCCAATTCCTGGATCACCACCTATTAAAATGAGTGAACCTGGAACGATTCCCCCACCAAGAACACGATTGAACTCCATCATTTTCGTTAACATTCGTGGTTCTTGTTCAGATTTTACTTCTGTAATTTTCTCCACTCTTTGTGTAAGTGATTGTCTTGACTGGCGGTTTCCCTTTGTCCTAGATGTAATTTCCTCGACAATCGTATTCCACTCATGACAATTTGGACACTTTCCCATCCACCTTGGAGATTCATAACCACATTCCTGACAAATAAAAACTGACTTTCTTTTCGCCAATGGGCATCTGTCCCCTCTTTTGATAATTATAACTTATACATATCACGATTAAATTACATTTATTTTTCAATTCATTTAAAAAAGATTCATGTTGAAAAAAGCTAGTAGGTTTCCCAACTAGCTTTTTCCACGCTTCTTTTATAGTAAAATAATATTTCCTTGTGGATTTAAGCCGATCTTTGCTTTTTCTCCTTTTTTAATCCTACCTCTCAACACCTCTTCAGAAAGTAAGTCTTCAATATGACGCTGTATAGCCCTTCGTAACGGACGAGCTCCATATTCAGGATCAAAGCCGATCTCAGCAATTTTTTCTATTGCGCGATCAGTAATCGTAAATTCGATGTCTTTTTCTGATAGCCGCTCTTTTAATTCAGCAATCATTAATTTCACAATTTCACTCATATGTTTCTTTTCTAATGAGTGGAAAACAATTGTTTCATCAATTCGGTTTAAGAATTCCGGTCGGAACACCTTTTTCATTTCTGAAGTTACTTTTTCTTTCATATCTTTATGTGCTTGACCTTCTTCTTGTAACGTAAATCCGACATATTTATTTTTATTTAACTCACTAGCTCCTACATTAGATGTCATAATAAGGATCGTATTTCGAAAATCGACAACCCGGCCACTTGCATCTGTTAATCGACCATCTTCTAATACTTGAAGTAAAATGTTGAATACTTCTGGATGAGCCTTTTCAATTTCATCTAATAATACGACAGAATATGGCTTTCGTCGGACAGCTTCAGTTAACTGGCCACCTTCATCATAACCGACATATCCTGGAGGCGAACCAACAAGTCGGGATGTAGCATGTTTTTCCATATATTCGGACATATCGATTCGAACCATCGCATCTTCTTCACCGAACATAATTTCTGCTAGCTTACGAGCAAGCTCGGTTTTTCCAACACCTGTTGGCCCAAGGAAAATAAAGGAACCTATTGGTCGTTTCGGATCTTTTAGACCTGCCCGTGCCCGCCGAATTGCTTTAGAAATAGCTGTCACAGCTTCTTCCTGACCAATAATATGTTCATGTAAAACCTCTTCCATATTAAGCAGTCTTTCACTTTCTGTTTTTGTCAGTCTTGATACAGGAACCCCCGTCCAAATCGATACAACACTTGCGATATCCTCCGCTGTTACTTTATCATCAGCTTTTTCTTGCTTTGTTCGCCACTTTTTCTTCGTTTCTTCTACTTTTTCAATAAGCTTTTGTTCTTGATCTCTTAAGGATGCGGCTGTTTCAAACTCTTGAGCATGAACAGCGGCGTCCTTTTCTTTTTGTACTTCTTCAAGTTTTTGTTCTAAATCTTTTAGTTTCGGCGGTGCTGTATATGACTTTAACCTTACTTTAGAACCCGCTTCATCAATTAAATCAATGGCCTTATCTGGTAAAAAACGATCCGTTATATATCTTTCCGACAGCGTAACAGCCGCTTCGATAGCTTCCTCAGTGATAGTTACACGGTGATGCGCTTCATAACGGTCACGTAAGCCTTCTAAAATTTGAATCGATTCTTCCGTTGTCGGCTCATCAACATGAATCGGTTGAAATCTCCGCTCAAGGGCTGCATCTTTTTCAATATACTTTCGGTATTCATCTAAAGTTGTCGCACCGATACATTGGAGTTCTCCCCTAGCAAGTGACGGTTTTAATATGTTTGATGCATCGATCGCACCTTCTGCTCCTCCAGCACCGATTAATGTATGCAATTCATCAATAAATAGAATGACATTATCTGCATCACGGATTTCTTCCATCACTTTCTTTAATCGGTCTTCAAATTCCCCACGATATTTTGTTCCAGCAACGACCGTTCCCATATCTAACGTCATGACTCGCTTATCTCGTAATATTTCAGGGATTTCATTCGTTACAATTTTATGGGCCAAACCTTCCGCAATTGCTGTTTTCCCTACTCCAGGTTCTCCGATGAGTACGGGATTATTTTTCGTCCTGCGACTTAACACTTGAATAACTCTTTCAATTTCTACATCTCTTCCAATAACCGGATCGATTTCACCTTGGCGAGCACTTTCTGTTAAATCTTTCGCTAGCGAATCAAGTGTTGGTGTACTTTTTGTTTGAGCTTGTGCTTTACCTTGACTTCCTCTTTTTGCTTCACTCGCACCAAGCAATGTTAGAACTTGCTGCCTTGCTTTATTTAAACTTACATCTAAATTTCGTAAGACCCGGGCTGCTACCCCTTCACCCTCACGAATAAGACCTAGCAAAATATGCTCTGTCCCAACATAAGAATGACCTAATTTTCTCGCCTCATCTTGCGAAAGTTCGACTACCTTTTTCGCCCGCGGTGTATAATGAATTGATTGCATAGGTGATTGCCCTTGGCCAATTAACGTCTCTACTTCCTTTTGAATGTCTTCGCTATTTATCCCTAAAGCTTCTAATGCTTTTGCTGCAATTCCATTACCTTCACGGATAAGCCCTAATAAAATATGCTCTGTTCCAATATTATTATGCTTTAAACGGATAGCTTCTTCCTGGGATAAGGCAAGCACCTTTTGTGCTCGTTCTGTAAATCTACCGAATAACATGTGGCATTTCCTCCTTACTCATTTTCCAATTTCAGTCTTTCTCGTATCAACTTTGCCCGAAAGACATCCCTTTCATTCGGTGACAAGACCTTTTTTGCATAATGTTGTAAAAATCCAGGTTGTGTTAAAACCATAAGTTCATTTAATATGTTTTGTGGTGTGTTTTCAATCATTCCTAAGTCTATGCCTAACCTTACATCTGATATACACTTTGCTGCTTCTTTTGATTCAATAATACGACTATATTGTAAGACTCCATAGGATCGGAAAATGCGATTCTCTAATTGAATTTGCGATTGTTCTAAAAGATGTTTTCTCGCCTCTCGTTCTTGATTAACGAGTTGAATAACAACACTTTGTAAATCACCGATAATATCTTTCTCTGATTTCCCTAATGTAACTTGATTAGAGATTTGGAATAAATTCCCGATCGCTTTACTTCCTTCACCGTAAATACCACGGACGACAAGACCTAGTTGATTAATTGCTGGAATCATTTGATTAATTTGATTCGTTACGACGAGTGCTGGCAAATGCATCATAACTGAAGCACGCATTCCTGTTCCTAGATTAGTTGGACAGCTCGTTAAATATCCTTTTTCTTCATCAAAAGCATAATTAATTTTCTCTTCCAACCAATCATCTATTGTAAGGGATTCCTCAAGCGCCTTTGCTAATTGAAATCCAGGAAAGTAAAGTTGGATGCGAATATGATCTTCTTCATTCACCATAATTGATGCCTGCTCATTTTCTGAAATAAGAGCTCCAGCTTTTTGCGCTTTATTCGCCAAATGAGGACTAATTAAATGTTTTTCTACGAGCACTCTTTTCTCAATTGAAGTTAATTCACTCATTTTTACGTATTGGAAATTGTGGTAGTTTAAAAAAGAATTATCTTCATATTGCTCTTTTACAAAATCCTGAATTCGTGCTAAATCTATTCCATCAGCTACCGTTGGAAACGGTACATCTAGAAAGTTACGCGCTAAGCGAATTCGACTGCTAAGGACGATATCACTATCCGGCCCTTCTTCACGCATCCAAGGGCTAATCGCCTCATTCATAAAATCTTGCAAGCTCACCTGTCATCCCCCCTTGAAGATGAATTTGTTTGTTCCTTCAAGGCATTGATTTTATCGCGAACTTTTGCCGCTTCCTCAAAAGCTTCTTCCTCAACTAGTTTTAGTAGCTGCTCGCGATACTCTTCAATTTGTCTTTTAATGTGTAAATCTCCACCTCTTCGCTTCGGGATTTTCCCGTGATGCTCTGTGTTTCCACTATGCACTCGACGCAAGATTGCATCGATTCTAGGTGAAAATGTCTCATAACATTTGGCACAACCGAATTTCCCTGTTCGTTGAAATTCAGAAAATGTTAATTCACATTGAGGACATTGGTATTCTCGTTGAAAATGCAATTGTTTTTTTCGATTTTCATCCATTGCATGACCATCAATACTAAACAAACCTTTCAACAAATTGTGCAATGAATAACCATCTTCTGGAAAAGAAACGTATCCTTTCTCTTTCGCACAAATGTCGCATACATGTACTTCTGTCTTATTACCATTAATGACTTGTGTGAAGTGTAGTGTTGCTGGCCTTTTTTGACACACTTGGCATTCCATCTGATATGCCTCCTCGCACAAATTATTTTTCCAAAAACTTAAGCGTCGTTAACATTGCTTTTAACACATGAGCACGAACCTCATCTCGCAAAGGAAGTTTGAACGCTAATGTTCTCCTATCAATCGCGCTTAACATAAGCCTTTTTTCCCTTTCTGTAATAACTTCCTTTTCCCTTAATCGTGTTAAAATATCCTCCGCTGTTTGTTGAGTAATCGTATTGTCTATCATATTAATAATTTCATCAATTAATTCAGCTTCATCTTGATGCTCAATTCTAATGATACGAATATATCCTCCACCACCACGCTTACTTTCAATCATATACCCTTTTTCAGCGGTAAAACGCGTATTAATAACATAATTAATTTGTGATGGTACACATTGAAACAAATCAGCAATCTCGTTCCGTTTAATTTCGATCACTTTATCTTCTTGCTCAGACAAAATCTCTTTTAAGTATCGCTCAATAATATCTGTAATATTTTTCCCCATTCGTTTTCCACCTCATTAAAAAAGTGTTAAACAATAATTTGACTTTGACTATCTTTGACTATGTCTATTATACGTAAAAATAAAATACATGTAAACAACAAACCCCTACAATATTTTTAAAAATAACCTTGTTCTGTATTTATAAATGTGACACTTTTATAACATTATGATATTTATTTATAACAGAGGTGTTGATATGCTAACTACTCAGATTTGAAGATACCGAGCGATTCACAATATGAGCCAGCAAACATTAGCTGACCTTGTCGGTTTTCGCCGAGAAACTATTAGCCATTTGGAAAGAGGTAGTTATAATCCTTCATTAAATTAGCCTGGGATTTTGTATAAGTTTTTGACGTGCCGATAGAAGAAGTTTTTCAATATAAAGATAAGGAAAATAAATGGATGAAAGAAGAAAATTACTTGTATCCGGAGCAATGGAATAACGTTATGCCTGATTTACCTAGGAGTTATTGTATCATGCATATGGAAATATTTTTGACAAAAAACATTACAAATAGCATCTTAGAAGTTTTTTTAATTGTCGCTATACCAACAGCTAACGGCTGGATTTCTGGAAAAGATGAAAGTTTAGCTTTACCAAGAAATATCTCTAGTGAATCTTTTTTATCAAGCGATAACCAATCATCTAAAACATTAAGAAAAAGACATTATTTTTGGCACACCCTAACGTTCACACTGTTTATTTTCGTTATGGACAGCATCGCAGCTTTTTAATAGAAAAAGGATGTTGAAGATTATATGTGGCTTCCTAACCTATCTAATGCACATAATGTATGGATCATATTAGCAATTAAGTTTGTCATTGGTATCTTTGTGTCTTATACTCTCGGTTATTTTATTAATAAACAAATTATAAAAGATACAATAATAAAATAGATAGTTTGGAGAACAACAATGAATAAATATGAGAAGTTGTAAGTCAGGAAGCTATGGTATATGGGTTAACAAGAGATATTGATAGAGAAAAGAGAATAATAATATTAAATTTTATACTTGATAATGTAGCCCCCTTTTTCAGCTATTAAAGAATTAAGAAAAAGACGATCTATTATTTAGTAATAGACAATGACATTGCACAGCTTATAGAAATTAAAAAGGATTTTTCCGTAATTACACACTATTTAACAAATAAAACTACTTTAAAGGAAGAAAGCTTTCAACTATGAAAGTAAATGATACTCTTTAACAAAAAGAATGGTTCTACAATAAATAACGTTGGTGAATAAAAAAAATCAACTTCCCATTCATTAGGGAAGTTGATCGAAATTCACTGACGTTTTTTCTCTTTTAAATAGAAAACAAGTGGATTTCCCTGTAGAATTAAAGTCGACGAAAACCTTATCTAGGAGGGAAACCACTTGTCTATTACTAATAGTATTAAAAATTTACTTGATATTCAAGATGAAAACATTACTTTCGAAAAGAATTGTGTGGAAAAAGGGGAATTTAAAGGCAAACCATGTAAATACATAACGGCTACTCTATCCTATGTTCCTACTCACTGTAAACAGTGTGGAATAAAGAATGAAAATAATACGGTATATAAAAATGGTACCCAGACATCACGAATTACACTTCCTATTTCAGGCATGCATCCAACTTATTTACTGTTACGTAAACAACGATTTTTCTGTAAAGCCTGTGAAAGAAGCTTTACAGCTCAAACACCTCTTGTCAAGAAACACTGTTTTATATCGGAGGAAATAGCTCTAAAGCGATATGTACATACTTTAAACAGTTCCCTTTTATCAAGTTATATACGGACAGGCATTCGAACATTGAAGACGTTTTTATCATATATCAAAAACAACTTTCATTACCATCATAACAATGGTCGAGTCGAAGGAATTCATAATAAAAATAAAGGTTCTTAATCGAGTTGCCTATGGTTATAGAAACTTTAGTCATTTTAAGAAAAGAATATTGATTCACTTTAAAATGAAGCCATCAGAGCCAAAGGTTAGTTAGTCAATAAAAACAAGAAAAAATGAAACGCCAAGCGACTTACTCCTGCGGGAACAAATCTTTTCGGTGGGACGAGTAATCGCAGTCCCCGCACGAGCTGAAGATCACTCTATCCCCACGATACACTGACGTGGGGATAGAGAAGCTGAAGCCGTGCCCGCGGTTAAGAAGACACTGTGAAAACGAATGTTTGAATAGATGTCGCCTTTATACCCAGAGGTGTGAAAGAAGTCGCTTGGCGTGAAAGAAATTATTAAAATATCGACTTTATTTCACTCACCAACGTCATTTGACAAAGAACCAAAAGAATTCAATAAATTTTAGAATCAAAAAACGCTAGTACTTTTTTAAGTAACTAGCGTTTTAATATGCCTGGCGGCGTCCTACTCTCGCGGAGAAAACTTCTCAACTACCATCAGCGCTGAGGAGCTTAACTTCTGTGTTCGGTATGGGAACAGGTGTGACCTCCTCGCTATCGCTACCAGACATGTAA